>Ga0207952_1001413_pt1 | contig 10164 bp, 10 predicted proteins | sample SubbioR12Aug_8Ca_FD_184831 | JGI IMG/M metagenome (GOLD analysis project Ga0207952, IMG submission 184831) | Serpentinite rock and fluid subsurface biosphere microbial communities from McLaughlin Reserve, California, USA - CR12Aug_8Ca (SPAdes) | ecosystem: Environmental > Terrestrial > Deep...
TTAATTGAGGGTAATAAGATTTTAAAATGGCTGCCAATCCCGAAACTATTGGGGTTGCCATACTGGTTCCTTTCAAATTTCCATAATTGTTACCACCAGGGATAGTTGAAAAAATTTTTACACCAGGGGCAAATACATCCACTTGGGATTGACCATAGCTGCTGAAATCTGCTGCAATGCTTGGGCCTAAATTAGGGTCACTACTAGCTCCAACAGTAATATAATTTTTGGCATAAGACTTCCAAGGATTTAGCCAAGGGCTGGGAAAGTTTTCAACTGAATCAAGGTTTTCTGCATCATTGCCTGCAGCGTGAATGAGTAAAACATCTTTTTGTTCCGCATATTTAACTGCACTATCTACCCAATCTTTTTCCGGAGAAAAAGATTTCCCAAAACTCATATTGATAATTTTGGCTCCATGGTCTACTGCATATCGAATGGCTAGCGCAATATCTTTATCGTATTCGTCCCCATCTGGAACAATTCTAAGCGTCATTATTTTTACTTGATCTGCAACTCCGTCAATTCCAATTCCGTTATTTCTTATTGCCCCTATAATACCTGATACATGTGTACCATGAGTAGGACCTGGACCCATTACATCGTTATTCCCATAAAATCTGTCTGCAAAATTTTCATAATCGTCTCCAATGATTTCGCCTCTATAATTAGGAGGTGCAATCTCCTTAGATTCAAATGCCGATTTTTTTCCTTCAATATATTCTTCTAATTCTTTTAAGGCACTTGAGTTTTTTTCTTCCGGATCAATTTGAAGCATTTTCATCACAGTAAGAAAGCCCAATTTTGCATCTCTTGCCGTTTTGGTAACTGGTTCAAATTTTTCAAGTTTCTCACAATTATATTCCTCTACCCCCATTTCTTGCCGAAGAATTTTATCATGTCTTTTTAATGCTTTAGCAGTTACTTCTATGAACATTAAGTCCATCATTTCTTCTTGGCTAAAATTGAGTTCCTTTGCAGCTTTAGACCACATTTGATATTGTGATTTTTCTGTTGCTGAAAGCAGGTTGGTATCTAGTCGAGTGGATTGATATCGATTCTTCCATTTGTGAAAAACCCTAGCTCTTTCGTCCCCAGCTTTTTTAATACTTCTCCCATCTTTTCCACCTAAAAAATTCCAACCAAAAACATCGTCTATATATCCATTTTTGTCGTCATCAATTCCATTGCCAGGAATTTCTTTTGGATTTCTCCATAATGCTTTTTTTAAATCCTCATGTGTGGTATCTACTCCGGAATCTAATACAGCAACTATAACTGGTTGAGGCTTTTTGTTTTTTGTTGCTAAAAAATCGTATGCTTTATTTAAGCTTATTCCGTAAACATGGTTGGTTTCTAAATCAAGTAAATGCCAACCTTTCGGTATATCCGATTGAGCAAAAGAAGACAAACCAATTCCACATCCTAAAAAGATGGCAAGCGCAGTTCCACGAATCATTTAGTGTAAATTTTCTCTCTGCACAAATTTGCACAATACTGTTGATATAAAACAAAGCCTATTCTTATTTTATCAAATCATTAAGCTTAGCTCAGGTTATGATATCCTAAGAAAATGTTAAACCTTACTATATTGTCTCCATTTGTCAATCGCAGCTTCCATATCTGGCGGTAATGGAGATTCAAAAAATATTTCTTTGCCAGTATGTGGATGAATAAACCCGAGTGTTTTTGCATGCAGCGCACATCTTGGGCAAGCTTCAAAACAATTGTCTACAAATTGCTTGTACTTTGAGTATATAGTACCTTTTAAAATTTTATCACCCCCATATTCTATATCGTTAAATAGCGTATGCCCAATATGTTTCATATGCACCCTTATTTGGTGTGTTCGCCCTGTTTCTAACTTACATTCTACCAAGGTTACATAATTGAATCTTTCTAACACTTTAAAATGGGTTATTGCATGTTTTCCTGTATCGCCTTCAGGATAAGCGTCAAACATTTTTCTATGTTGTTTATGGCGAGCAATATGTGCATTAATGGTACCTGCTTCTTCTTGTATATTTCCCCATACTAAGGCAATATATCTGCGGTTAACAGTATGGTTAAAAAACTGTTTGGCTAAATGTGCAGCAGCTTCTCCAGTTTTAGCTAAAACAATTAATCCGGTGGTGTTTTTATCAATTCGATGAACTAATCCAAATCGGGGTAAACTTTCTTCATTTAATTGAGGATTCTGTTGTCTCAAATAATAAGCCACACCATTTAATAAGGTTCCGCTAAAATTTCCAACCCCAGGATGCACCACCATATTAGGGGGTTTATTTAAAACCATTAAATAATCGTCTTCATAAACAATATTCAAAGGAATGGGCTCCTCTTTTAGAATGGTGTGTTCAGGATTAATCAAACTCATTAAAATGATTTCATCTCCTGGCTTTATCTTATAGTTGCTTTTAACTGTTTTACCATTTACAGTTAAAAACCCTGCTTCAATTCCTTGTTGTACTTTATTTCTGGTAGCTCCTTCCATATGCATCTGAACCCATTTGTCTATTCTGAAGGGTTCTTGGCCTTTGTCAACAGTAAAAATCTTGCGTTCATACAAGGCATCAGATTGCTCTTCTGAAATTAATTCGGTATCTATCTGCATGCGGCAAAATTAACTTTATTTTTGTGGTATGGAACAGGAAGTCATTTTCAACGATTTAGGTAAAAGAAGCTATAAAGAAGTTTGGGACCAGCAAGAAGCTTTATTAAAAGCAAACGCAGATATTAAAATGGCTTTTAAATTTGGGAATCAACAGCTCAATGCACCTGAAACCATACCAACCTTACATCATTTATTATTTGTTGAACACTTTCCTGTATATACATTAGGTAAAAATGGTAAAGAAGAGCATGTATTAATTAGTGAAACAGATCGGCTAAAAAAAGGGATTGAATATTTTCATATAAATAGGGGGGGAGACATCACTTTTCATGGGCCAGGACAATTGGTTGGGTATCCAATTTTAGATTTAGAAAGATTTAAAACCGATTTGGGATGGTACTTAAGATCATTAGAAGAAGTCATCATTAAAACCATGGCAGATTATGGTTTAAAAGGGGAGAGAAGTGCGGGTGAAACAGGGGTTTGGTTAGATGCTCATATTAAAGGGAAGGAAAGAAAAATATGTGCTATGGGAATTAAGTGCAGCAGATGGATTACCATGCACGGATTTGCATTTAATGTAAATACTGACCTCACTTATTTTGATCATATAGTTCCTTGTGGAATTCAAAATAAGAAAGTAACATCCTTGGCACAAGAACTAGGAAGAATGATCGATTTTGAGGAAGTCAAGTATAGGGTTAAGAAACATTTTGAAGCCATATTCCCCTGCAAATTGATTGGCGAACCTGCTTAATGCAGCAGAAATTTGTTTCTTTCTAACAGTTCTCCGTTACAGTATAATTCAAAATCATACCATCCACTATGGTAGAAATTGCTTTTTTCAATTATCCAATAATCTTCCTTCAAGTTGGTAATATTATGTAACAACAATTTGCCATCGTAAATAAATAAGCTGTATCGTTTGGTATTTGTATTGGGTAATTGAATGGTTAAGTTCCCTTTAGAATTAGTAAATACATATATAGAAGGCGCCCAATTGTCTTGAATTTGCGGCGAAGTTGTTGCTTCAATTGTTGCTGGTGAAAATTGAAGACTTCTTTTTCCAATTCGTGTAAGCGTGTCTCTGGTATTGGCAAATATGGAATCTTTAAACTTTTTGTAATCGCTAGCAGACAACTCTTTGAACAGTTTATTTTTGATAAAAATCCTTTGAGTCAAAGCAGTTTTATTAGCACTTTTTGGTATTTTTTTTTGTGCAACAGCTAATTTCAAAAAGCCGAAAAAACAAATGATTATTAAACTGAAACTTCTCATACTCATTACAAATATATTTTTTTAAGATTAATAAATTAACCTTCCAGGGGCTAAACTTCTATTACCTTGTAACCCTCCACTATGTATTAGCAAAATATTAGCATTATCACTAAAATATTGCTGTTGAATTAAGTCTTCAACAGCATAAAAAAGCTTTGAAGTATATACAATATCAGTAGGCAACTTTTCTCTTTTAAATAATTGGTTCATATAATCAATTAATTCAACGGGATGTTTAGCATAGCCTCCAAAATGATAATCGTGTAAGGTTGTAAATAATGTATTTTTTTCCGATGGGAGCAAGGCTGTAACCATATCATTTAACCCATTATTATTCTTTAACACACTAATGCCAATGACCAATTGATTCGCATTAGATCCAATAATTAGTCCTGCTAACATCGTTCCTGTGCCACAAGCACAAATAATATGCGTAAATGTAGAACAGTCCTTGGTTGTTAAAATGGTAGCTGCACCAAGTGCTCCATTAATACCATAGCCGCCTTCATTAATCCAAAACCAATCTTTATTGGCCAATTCTTCCATCACCACTTCTTTGTATTTATATGCATCTCTTGAAATAAAATTCAATTGCATTCCCAGCGCCTTTGCTTCCAATAAACTTGGCGAATCATTCCATTCGCCTCTAATAAAACCAACAGATTTGAATCCATTTAATTTGCAAGCAGCCGCAAGCGCAACAATATGATTGGAGTAGGCACCGCCAAAACTGGCAATGGTATTGCATTTGAGTCGTTTTGCTTCCTCTAGATAAAACCTAAGTTTAAACCATTTATTCCCACTTATAATAGGATGAATTAAGTCTGTTCTAAGGGTTGAAACTTTAATATTGTGGGTCCCAAAACTGGGAAGGTCTTGGATAATTATTTTATTTGTATCGAATGACATTTTTTTATCAATTGTTGCAATGTTAAATGATTTAACTTTGTATTGTAAAATTAAGCTATGAAACCTACCCTTGTAATTTTAGCTGCTGGAATGGCAAGCCGTTACGGAAGTATGAAACAAATACAGTCTTTTGGTCCTGATGGAGAGACCATCATGGATTATTCCATTTACGATGCCATTGAAGCTGGATTTGGTAAAGTTGTTTTTATTATTCGAGAAGAATTTGCAGAACAATTCAAAAGTATTTTTGAGCCTAAATTGGCTGGTAAAATTGCGACTGATTATGTATATCAATATTTAGAAGCGTATACCAATGGCTATGCAATACCAGCTGATAGAGCAAAACCATGGGGTACTGCTCATGCAGTATTGTGTTGTAAGGGTAAAGTGAATGAACCCTTTGCTGTTATTAATGCAGATGATTATTATGGTCGTGACGCTTTTCATAAGGCACACGATTTCTTAACTACCATTTGTAACGACAATACTTTTGCATTGGTTGGATATGAGTTACAGAAAACATTAAGTGAAAATGGCAGTGTAAGTAGAGGAGTATGTACTGCCGATGCTGATAATAATTTGACAGAAATTAATGAACGTACCAAAATTTACAGAGAAGAAGGCGAAATTCTATTTGAGGATGAAAATGGGAAAACACCTTTGCCAGGAAGCAGTTTGGTAAGTATGAACTATTTCTGTTTTTCACCTGCTTTTATTGATATGTGTGAAAATATGTTCACTGAATTTTTAGCTGCTAAAGGACAAGAGTTAAAATCGGAGTTCTTCATTCCTTATGCTGCCAACGAATTCATCCAATCTGGCAAAGGCGTATTAAAAGTGTTGCCTACATCTGCTCAATGGTTTGGAGTAACTTATAAAGAAGATGCTCCTGGCGTACAAGCTGCTATTAGCCAATTAGTAGAAGATAAAGTGTATCCAGCTTCATTATGGAAATAAATAGTTAATAGTGTTTCAATAAAAAAGGTCTCAGCTACTATTTGTACTGAGACCTTTTTATTTATCTGAAGTATAATTTATTTTCCGTAAGCTTTTACAAAATAAACACAGTCTTCCAATTTATTAATTTGAACTTTTCTTTCTACACCTTTTAAAGAAGATTTGTTGGGTAGTTTTACTCTTTGAAAAGCAGTATCACCTTTCTTTAAATCTTCAATAATTGAATGAATATTTTTTGATTTTACTGCAAATGCAACACCATCTGCTTGAGCTTGTTTTGTACTCAATACCCCAATTACTTCCCCGTTCTTGTTAAATACTGGGCCACCAGAGTTACCAGGATTGGCGCTTATTTGAATTTGATAAGAAAGTGAATCTCCATTGAAACCAGATTTTGCACTTAAGTAGCCCATCCCATAAACAATTTCGTTTCTTGGATAGCCTAAAGTGAAGATTTCTTCTCCTAAATCCGAGTTGCTTTTTTGTATGGTATAAGGGATAGACTTGATGGATTCATATTCATCATCATTAATTTTTAGAATGGCCAAATCTTTAACATGGTCAATTAAAACAATGGAAGATTTGAACTCCTTCCCCTTACTATTTACTACAATAGCACCTGTACCCTTAAGAATATGGGCATTGGTAACAATATACCCTTTTACGTCTACTAAAAACCCTGATCCCCCACTTAATAATCTTGCATTGATAGGAATTTTAGAAGTCACTTCATTAATAATATTTCCTTGGTATTGTTGATTTTTCTTAACTACTTCTAGATCTTTACCTAGTTGTTCTAGTTTAGGATCGTTAACTGCGGTAGAGAAATACATGGCCAACCCGCTGATGAATAGGGCAATCACCCCACCTACAGATGCGGCAATAGCAGTAACTCTTTTATATTTATTAAAGAATTGAATTACTTTTCCTTTAGTGCTTAAAGTACCTCCTTCGTTAAGGTCTCCTCTTTCTAACAGATTCTGATGAACCTCATGTAATGTTTGTTTTATCTGAATATTAGCGGAATAATCGGCAATTTGGTGTAAGAACATATTGTGTTCTACCACCATCTGATCAATTTCAGGAGTAGTATTACGTAGGTTCTCAAAATAAGTACGCTCTTCAGGGCTCATTTCTCCGCTGAGGTATCTTTCAATTGCGTCTAATAATAAAATGTCATCCATATACTTACTCTCCAATATTATATTGCGAAAAGAACAATTTCTTTAATCGCATCAAACACTTGTATTTTTGGTTTTTCGCGTTATCTGCATTGGTGTAACCAAATTCAGCAGCCAACGCATTCATGTCCATTTTCTTTAGATAATAACCCTGAAGTAAACTTTTACAAGGTTCACCTAAACTATTTAAAGCCCGATCCATTATTACAAACTCTGCGTTCCTCTTTTCATGGGTTTCTAAATCTTCCTCAACCGCTACTGTTTCTTCAAATCCATCCACTGATCCAGTAAACCTACCCATTTGTTGAAGTCTTTTTAACCAAAGCCTTCTGCAAACAGAGTACAGATATGTTTTAATTTGACAAGTGAGCACAAAAGAATCAGTTTGAGACTTTTCATATAAGGCAATCATTGCCTCTTGAAAAATGTCTCTTGCTTCGTCATAGCTCCCATTATTATTCAATATAAAAGTCTGAATCATATTAAAATTATCTTTATATATGATTTCGACCGCTTTTGAATCATTGTGAGCCAGACCCTTCAATAATGCTTGTTCGTTCGTATCTCCTTTCACTATCTGTTCCTTTAATACAGTTATTGGCTTAAAAGTAACCCAAAATAGCCCTAAATAATTTCAAAAAAAAAATTTGAAACACTGGGTTACCTTTTCCTCGATCACGTATTAATCTGTAATCATTCAAACTAAAAAAGAAAAAAAATGAAAAAATTGTTATTCGTTTTAGCATTAGGCGTATTCGCATCTTGCGCTGGAGAAAACAAAGAAGCTGCTGCTGACACTACTGCAACAACTGTTGACACTGCTGCTGCAACTGTAGATACTGCTGCTGCAACTGTAGATACTACTGCTGCTCCTGCTGTTGACACAACTAAGAAGTAATTAGAACAATCTGTTGGTGAAGAGAAATAGTGAAGTCTAGCTTGCGGAAAGTACAACAGATTTAAAAGTTTCATATGGCAAGCAATCGTTAGAAGCCGCTCCGTTTCCACGGAGGGGCTTATTTTTTTAGATGAACTGAATAAAAACTAACTAACCTTAGTTTAATATTTTTCAAATAAATTTTTTGCTTCCCAATCAATTCTTATATTTGAAATATCATGCAAACGGTAATTAACAACTGGTTCTATTCTTTTTATTATTTCTTCTTTATGAAAAGGAGCCGGGTCCAGTTTGCAAAAGCATAAAAGTTTTAAACAACATATAGGTCCCGGCAAATAGCCGGGATTTTTTTTATCCATATAGCAATGAACAAAACAAAAGAAAAAAATACCATCCCAAAAAGTAGTTTGCCGCAACAAGCTAGTGGTATTTGTATTCAGGGTTATGAAGGTAGTTTTCATCAAGTTGCTGCTAGACATTTTTTCGGTAAAAATGTAGAAGTGATTCCTTGTGCTTCATTTAGACAGTTGATAAAACTTGCTTTAGATGCTAACTCCTCTAAAGCAGCTGTAATGGCTATTGAAAACTCTATTGCTGGAAGTATTTTACCCAACTATAATTTATTGCAAAAAGCCAATTTGAAGGTTGTAGGTGAAGTGTATTTATCTATTAGCCAAAATTTATTGGTTAATAGAGGTGTGGGTCTTTCAGATATTAAAGAAGTACACAGTCATCCGATGGCTATTTTGCAATGTCTTGATTTTTTAGAATCTCATCCTTATAAGTTGATTGAAACAGAAGATACTGCTTTAAGTGCGAAATATGTTCACCAGCACAAGAGTAAACATGTTGCAGCGATAGCAAGTAAACTGGCTGCTGAATTATTCAATTTAGAAATTTTAGCGCCAGATATTCAAACACAAAAAAACAATATCACTCGCTTTTTAATATTACAGAGAACCAAAGAAGCTCAGCCAATTATTGGGGCCAACAAAGCATCTATATATTTTCAAACCAATCATTCCAAAGGAATTTTAGCAAAAGTGTTAACAGCAGTAGCAAAAACAGGAATCAATTTAAGCAAACTTCAAAGTATGCCTATTCCTGGAAGTCATTTTAAATATGGATTCTATGCCGATATGGAATTTGATCAGTTAAAACAATTTGATAGCATGATGAATAAAATTGAATCGCTAACGAATAATGTAAAAGTGTTTGGGATTTATAAAAAAGGAAAACTGGTAAAAGGTTAATTATGCAGATAGCTAAATCAAAAAGATTAGAAGGGATTGGAGAGTACTATTTTTCACAGAAACTTAGAGAAATTGAACAGCTCAATAAGGCAGGGAAAAATATCATCAATTTAGGAATAGGAAGTCCTGATCTTCCTCCACATCCTTCTGTAATTCAAGCTTTACAAGAGCAAGCCAGCCTAAGTAGTACACATGCATATCAATCTTATAAAGGAGTACCAACTTTGCGAAATGCAATAGCTAGTTGGTATGAAAAATATTATCAGGTTAGATTAAATCCGGAAACTGAAATATTGCCTTTATTAGGCAGTAAAGAAGGGATCATGCATATTTGTATGACTTATTTAAATGAAGGTGATCAGGTATTAATTCCCAATCCTGGTTATCCTACCTATACAAGCGCTGTAAAATTAGCTGGCGGTACACCTATCTATTTTGATTTAACAGAAGAAGGTAATTGGGAACCTAATTTTGAAGCTTTAGAAGCAAGTGATTTAAGCAAGGTAAAATTAATGTGGGTAAATTATCCTCAAATGCCTACTGGAAAAAAACCAAGTATTGAGTTATTTGAGAAATTGATTGCATTTGGTAAAAAACACCAAATTTTAATATGTCATGATAATCCGTATAGTTTTATTTTAAATGATGAGCCCATGAGTTTGCTAAGTATAGCAGGTGCAATGGATACAGCAATAGAATTGAACTCATTGAGTAAAAGCCAAAATATGGCAGGCTGGAGAGTAGGCATGCTTTGTGGAGCTGCAGATAGAATAAATGAAGTGCTCATTTTTAAAAGTAATATGGACAGTGGCATGTTTTTGCCGGTGCAATTGGCAGCTACTACCGCATTAAGTTTAGAAAAGGATTGGTATGATTGGGTTAATGAAGTGTATGCCAAAAGAAGAGAGAAAGTATTTGCGCTATTAGATACGCTTCAATGCAAATATGCTACCAATCAGGTAGGCATGTTTGTATGGGCAAAAATTCCAGCGGGGGTAAAAGATGGTTATGAATTAAGTGATCAGGTCTTGTATAATAGCAATGTATTTATAACTCCAGGAGGAATTTTTGGTA
>Ga0207952_1001414_pt1 | contig 10159 bp, 10 predicted proteins | sample SubbioR12Aug_8Ca_FD_184831 | JGI IMG/M metagenome (GOLD analysis project Ga0207952, IMG submission 184831) | Serpentinite rock and fluid subsurface biosphere microbial communities from McLaughlin Reserve, California, USA - CR12Aug_8Ca (SPAdes) | ecosystem: Environmental > Terrestrial > Deep...
TGATGGGGGGTAATTTCTTGCAAGATTAGTTTAATAGCTACATCAAGACGATGATGCGGCATATCGCCAAGTACTTGCCCATTTATCAAATACGAGTTGTGGGTAAGTTACTTCACCAAGGCTGCCGTTATACCGTCCAAGGGCGCGGATATAATTGCCTTTTTCTTTATCAAGATAATGGCGCAGAATCGTGCATCCATAACGTAAATTAGCGCGCAGATGGAAGAGATTGTGGTCTTGATGACCAATGACTTCAATCCAGAATGGCATGATCTGCATATAGCCGCGTGCGCCTGAGCGGGAAATGGCATATTTCTTAAAACCGCTTTCAACTTGAATGACACTTAACACCAGTTGAGGATCAAGTCCTGCACGCGTTGCTTCATAATAAACGGTTCTGAGAAATTCCTCGCGCTCTATCAGATCGGGTATAAATTTTTCTAACCGGCGGCTCATGCTGACAAGCCATGTGATGCTGTCAGCCATGGAGGCATACTCAATGTACGAAACTGCCTGATCACTGGTTTCGTGAAGTATGATGGTTTGGATGCTGGCTGCAAGTTGCTCATAACGCTGATTATTCGCATGTATCAAATTTGAGAATAACAAAAGTAGGATGGAACCGATTAATTTGTACATAATTTGGTCATTACAAATGAGAAAATTTCATCGATAGGCACTGCTTGGGAAGCTTGATCTTTTCGTCCTTGATATTCAATGACTGATTGCTTCAGTCCCCGCTCTCCAATAACAATTCGATGCGGAATGCCGATTAACTCCATATCGGCAAACATGACACCAAGCCGTTCGTCTCGATCATCCAGTAACATTTCAATTTGAGCATCCGAGAATTGTTTGTATAGTTTTTCCACAGCATTTTTTACCTGAATGTTTTTTTGCAGGCCAATCGGTATGATTACGAGTTGAAAAGGCGCTATGGCAGTTGGAAAAATAATGCCATGCTCATCGTGATTCTGTTCAATGGCAGCGGCAACAATGCGTGAAATGCCAATGCCATAGCAACCCATTTCCATATATTGGGTTTGACCTGATTCGTCGAGATAGCTGGCTTTCATGGTTTCAGAATATTTTGTGCGCAATTGGAAAATATGCCCTACCTCAATGCCGCGGCAGATCTCCAGTTTTCCTTTGCCGTCCGGAGAAGCATCGCCTGAAACAACATTTCTGATATCGAAAACATGATCGGGTAGCTTGAGGTCGCGGTTAAAATTCACCTGGGTCAGGTGAAAGTCTTCTTCATTGGCGCCACAAACAAAATCACTCATGCCCATGACGGCTTGATCTACAATGATACAAGCCTCCAAACCAACAGGGCCAATATATCCAGGTATCGTTCCAGTTGCTTGCAGAATATCCTCTTCATTGGCCATTTGAAATTCAGATAAGAAAGGTATTTTCCTGACTTTTAGTTCATTGAGCTGATGATCGCCACGTAAAAGTAATAAAAATATTTTATCATTGGCTTTCACTGCAAGGGTTTTTACGGTTTTCTGTAATGGAATATTTAGAAAATCTGCAACTTCTGCGCAGGTTTTTTTATTAGGTGTCGAGACTTTTTGCATGATGCCATCGGGTATACTCCGTTCTTGTTGAGGCAATAGAGATCTGGCCAGTTCAATATTGGCGGCATAATCTGAATCAGGGCAAAATGCGATGGCATCCTCTCCCGATTCTGCTAAAACATGAAATTCATGCGAGCCGCTACCTCCTATTGCGCCAGTATCAGCGGCTACAGCGCGGAATTTCAATCCGAGGCGTGTAAAAATACGGTTATAAGTTTCATACATGAGCTGATAAGTTTGTATCAGGCTATTTTCATTCGTGTGGAATGAATAAGCATCCTTCATCAAGAATTCCCGTGCTCGCATTACACCAAAACGAGGCCGGATTTCATCACGAAATTTTGTTTGTATTTGATAGAAATTAAGGGGTAGCTGGCGATAGCTCTTGATTTCTCTACGTGCTATATCGGTAATGATTTCCTCATGAGTTGGACCAAAACAAAAATCATGTTCATGACGATCTTTAATTTTTAGCATTTGTGGTCCGAACACATTCCATCTGCCTGTTTCCTGCCACAATTCTGCTGGCTGTATAGCAGGCATTAGAACTTCTATGGCACCACTTTTATTCATTTCTTCACGAACAATATTTTCAATTTTCCGCAGTATTCTTAGGCCTAATGGCATCCAGGTATACAATCCACTGCCCAAACGCTTGATCAATCCAGCACGCAACATCAGCTTGTGACTGATGAGTTCCGCTTCAGTGGGTGCTTCTTTAAGTGTCGAAATGAAAAATTGCGAGACGCGCATGAGCGATTCCATTATGATAATAAAATTGTGGTGATTTTACCTTGAAATACCTGGTTGGGTATGGATTAGTCTATACATTATGTATAGATAATCTGTCGTAGGTAGGCAAAAGGCTATGGTGAAAGTATGGATTTTGTATTATGGGCACTTTTAATCTGTAATGAAGTATGAAAAAATCCATACATTTGATGAGTTAAATGGGCTATTCAAATGATTGATCGTAACGGATATCGCCCCAATGTTGGTATTATCTTGCTGAATTCAAAGAATGAGGTTTTTTGGGGCAAACGTATTAGACAAAATTCTTGGCAATTTCCCCAAGGCGGCATTAAGTCGGGAGAAAGTCCTGAGCAGGCTATGTATCGGGAATTGACTGAGGAGGTAGGGTTGCGCCCAAATCATGTTGAAATTGTCGGGCGCACGCGGGACTGGTTGCGCTACGAAGTGCCTGACCGGTGGATTAGGCGAGAATGGCGTGGAAATTATAAGGGGCAGAAACAAATCTGGTATTTGTTGCGTTTGATAGGACGTGATAGTGATGTTTCACTGCGCGGAAGTGCGCACCCGGAGTTTGATGCCTGGCGTTGGAACCAATATTGGGTCGAGTTAGATTCGGTTGTTGAATTTAAACGCAAAGTTTACAGGCAGGCATTAACGGAATTATCACGTTTGTTAAAAACAGATCCTTGTCAAAGTACTGGCTATGATAAAAATAAGTTAACCGGGGGAGTGAGGGAATTCCTGACTGATCAACTGGAAGTAAATGAATAGTCCATCTATCGTAGAAAGTTATTCTGCTGTATAAAGCATTAAAGAGCTGTTTGAATTATTCTGTGAACTTTGGAGAAACGAAGTATCGCTACTTCGTTCTGTTTTTATAAAATTCCCATTTGTGGGTGTTTCATCAGGCGTAATCGGCTGCGCCATTACAGCCGTTTTTTAGGGAGAATACCGATGAAGATACGTACACTGGTTGCATCACTGCTATCGATTGGCGCTTTTGTCACTTCGATTAATGTTTCAGCCAATGAACCTATCCAACCCATTAAGGCTGCAAAAATAAAAAATGCTGATATGGTTGAGTTGGGTAAGATGTTGTTTTTTGATCCACGTTTATCAAAATCCGGCTTTATTTCTTGTAACTCTTGCCATAATCTCAGTATGGGGGGGACAGACAATATTCCGACTTCTATTGGCCATGCGTGGCAACAAGGACCTATTAATGCGCCAACTGTATTAAATGCCAGTATGAATTTGGCTCAATTCTGGGATGGGCGTGCTAAAGACTTAAAAGAGCAGGCCGGTGGCCCGATTGCAAATCCAGGAGAGATGGCCTCAACGCATAAAGTGGCTGTTGAAGTATTACAATCCATTCCTCAATATCGTGCCCATTTTGAGAAAGCATTTGGTTCTGATCAAGTTGATATTGATCGGGTAACCAGTGCAATAGCCGCCTTTGAAGAGACTTTAGTAACACCGGGTTCACGCTTTGATAAGTGGCTAGAGGGTGACAAGAAAGCATTGAATCAACAAGAAATGGAAGGATATGAGCTATTTAAGAGTAGCGGTTGTGCCGGTTGTCATAATGGTCCTGCTGTAGGTGGCGCGCTTTATCAGAAATTTGGTGTACACCACCCCTATAAAACAGCAAGCAAAGCGGAAGGTAGAAAAGCTGTTACTGGAAAAGAAACAGACTTAAATGTTTTCAAAGTACCCACTTTGCGTAATATTGAACTAACTTATCCATACTTTCATGATGGTGCGGCGGCAACATTAGAGGATGCTGTAAAGACGATGGGTAAAGTGCAATTAGATCGTGATTTTAACAAGAAGGAAATCGATAGCATAGTTGCTTTCTTGAAAACACTGACGGGTGAGCAACCTGATTTTAAATTGCCTATTTTACCGCCTTCTAATAACAGTACTCCAAGACCTGTTCCATTTTAATTCTTAAAATTTAGATGCAAAAGCAATTTTGTTGAAATTTTATTATTGAAGTGGAAGTCAAAGTACAAACATCCGAGCTGTGTGAGGCTTGGATGTTTGTAACATTGTGATGGCTGGTTCTGCTCGGTTATTATATTTGCACTGGCTATAGAATTACTTAAAATAATTGAATTAATACATAGATCTGCTGTATTAGCACAATCTGATGTAGATTTACATTAAAAAATAAAGTAGAGTCGCTATTCCAATAACAAATAATTAGAATAGGGAGTTACCGATGGGTAACAAAGGGCAGTTACTGCAAGATCCGTTTCTAAATATATTACGGAAGGAGCATATTCCGGTATCTATATATTTAGTGAATGGTATTAAATTGCAAGGACAAATTGATTCATTTGATCAATACGTGGTGCTGTTGAAGAACTCAGTTACGCAAATGGTATACAAACATGCCATCTCCACAGTGGTGCCTGCAAGAGCAGTTACTATCCCTATTGAAACAATGGAAACCCATGATACTTAATACCTGTATTCGGGTATGCATAAATTAAAAGCCACGAATACAGCTATCTTAGTTAGTCTTGATTTTGGTTCTGGTAGTGGTACACAAGATGATCGCCTGCAAGAGTTACAACAGTTAGCTATTAGCGATAAGATTCAAGTGGTGGCGGTAGTTGAAGGCAAACGCTCCCACCCTGATTCTGCAACCTATGTTGGGAGCGGAAAAGTTAATGAGATAGCGCAGGCCATCATACGAACTGATGCGTCTCTGGTTATATTTAACCATGACTTATCTCCAGCTCAGCAACGTAACTTATCCTTACGTTTTAACTGCAATGTTATTGATCGAACCAGTTTAATTCTGGATATTTTTGCTCAAAGAGCCAAAAGCTATGAAGGGAAGCTGCAAGTGGAACTGGCACAGCTTGAGCATCTTGCAACCCGTCTTGTGCGTGGGTGGACGCATCTTGAACGACAAAAGGGCGGTATTGGTTTGCGAGGACCTGGTGAAACGCAATTAGAAACAGATCGCCGGTTAATTAGAAAGCGAGTTAAATTACTTAAAGAGAAACTATCTAATCTTCAACGTCAGCGTAATGTTCAAAGACGATCAAGGCAGCGTATGCAAGTACTGTCGGTATCCATTGTCGGTTATACCAACGCGGGGAAATCGACACTGTTTAATAAATTGACACGCACACAATCATATGTCGCTGATCAGTTATTTGCTACGCTGGATACAACGACACGAAAATTATTTCTTGCAGAAGGTAGTTCGGTAGTAATTTCAGATACAGTGGGATTTATTCGAGAATTACCGCATACACTGATAGCAGCTTTTCGCGCAACGCTTGAAGAAACTACACAGGCCGATATACTGCTGCACGTGGTAGATGCCAGCAACCCCAATCGTGATGAACAAACTGGAGAGGTTAATAGAATCTTAAAAGAAATCGGTGCTAATGATATTCCTCAAATTTTAATCTTAAATAAGATTGATCTGAATAATATGGCAGCAGATAGCAAGGGTTGCACACGGGATGAGTATGGTAGAATATCACGCATTCGGTTAAGTGCAAAGACTGGTGATGGTCTCGAGTTTGTGAGACAAGCATTGGAGGAGGCAATCGTAGAGAACTCCGAGAAAGCGTATGAGAAATCTACAGATATTAAGAAAGTAATTGGAGGTTGTGCTACGGTACAAGAACTTTTTTGAACGAACGGAACAGGAATTATTATGGGATTAAATGATCCACAATGGGGAAAAAACAAAGGCGATTCTGGTCCACCAGATCTGGACGATGTGCTGCGTAATGTCAATAAAAAGATCAATAATATTTTTGGACAAAAGAAAGGCGGCGGTGGAGGTGACGAGGGTTCGCGTGGCAAAGGTCCTAAGCAACAGAGTGGCGGTAATATTGCGTTGATTTTGGGTTTGCTGGTGGTAGTGTGGCTGGCTAGCGGATTTTATATTGTGGACGAGGGCCATAGAGGTGTTGTGCTGCGTTTCGGCCAATACTCTGACACTACGCCGGCAGGCTTGCGCTGGCATTTGCCCTATCCCGTTGAGAAAGTTGAAATAGTGAATGTCAGCCAGGTTCGTACGGTTGAGATTGGTTACCGTAATAATGTAAGAAGTAAGGTACTCAGAGAAGCGTTAATGTTGACCGATGATGAGAACATTATCGATATTCAGTTTGCTGTGCAATATATCCTGAATAATCCAGAGAATTTTCTCTTTAAAAATAGAAATCCTGATGAAGCAGTTCTTCAGGCGGCTGAAACCGCAATTAGAGAGGTAATTGGTAAAAGTAAAATGGACTACGTCCTTTATGAAGGCCGTGAGCAAGTTGCTGCCAATGCAACACAATTGATGCAAAGGATTCTGGATCGCTATGAAATTGGTATTTCTATCAGTAGAGTAACAATGCAAAATGCACAACCGCCTGAGCAAGTTCAGGCTGCATTTGATGATGCAGTAAAAGCAGGACAAGATAGAGAGCGGCAAAAGAATGAAGGTCAAGCTTATGCTAATGATGTGATTCCAAGGGCTGTGGGTAATGCCGCCCGATTGATTGAAGAGTCCGAGGGTTATAAACAAAGAGTCATTGTTAGCGCAGAGGGTGATGCCAGTCGTTTTGAACAAATTCTTACTGAATATAGTAAAGCACCCAAAGTCACACGTGAGCGTTTGTATCTGGATATGATGCAACAGGTACTTTCTAATACCAGTAAGATTGTTGTTGATCAGAAGAATGGTAATAACCTGCTGTATTTGCCGCTAGATAAATTAATGAATATGAGCGGATCTACGCCAGTCTCGCCTGTAGCCGTACAGCCTGCGGTACAGGAAGTAATGCCTGATAGCAGTATACGGCCACGAGAATCTTTTCGTAGTCGCGAACGGGAGATAAGATAGATGAAAAATTTTACATCAGTATTTTCAGGCATCATCATTGCAATATTTTTTCTGGGTAGCTCGGCGATCTATATTGTTGACGAGCGACAACAAGCAATTCTGTTCCAGTTGGGAGAAGTTATCGATGTTAAAACCGAACCCGGCTTGTATTTCAAGATTCCTATCGCACAAAATGTACGTTATTTTGAAAAACGTATCTTGACAATGGACACAGAAGAACCTGAACGTTTTATTACTTCAGAGAAAAAGAATGTTCTCGTGGACCTGTTTGTGAAGTGGCGGATTATAGATGTAAAACAATATTATATCAGTGTGCGTGGTGATGAAGGGTTGGCACAGACGCGCTTGGCGCAAACTATAAACGCAAGCTTGCGTGATGAATTCGGTAATCGCACTGTTCATGATGTAGTCTCAGGTGAGCGTGATGTCATTATGGAGATTATGCGTCAGAAGGCAGACGCTGATGCTCGTTCGATCGGGGTAGAAGTCGTTGATGTACGTTTAAAACGCGTGGATTTGCCTCAGGAAGTGAGCGAATCTGTTTATAGACGTATGGAAGCAGAACGTAAAAGAGTAGCCAATGAGTTACGTTCTACGGGCGCTGCTGAATCTGAAAAGATTCGTGCTGATGCCGATCGGCAGCGTGAAATCTTACTGGCAGAAGCTTATCGTGAAGCTCAGAAAACGATGGGTGATGGCGATAGCCAGGCAGCTGCAACCTATGCCGCAGCTTTTCAGAAAGATGCGGAATTTTATGCTTTCTGGCGCAGTATGGATGCTTATAGACAATCTTTCAAGAACAAAGGCGATATGATGGTTCTTGAACCTACGTCTGATTTCTTTAAATATTTAAAAAATCCTGCTATCAATAAATAATTATGAAGATTGATTGTTGATTGAAGAAATGTGAGCTACTCAAGGTTTCAATGGAATTCAGTTTTTTTATTAAGACATAATTAATTCTGAATCCAGAGTATTGTTCACTGAGTGGGTACAAGTGATTTTATTATGTGGTGATTTAGAAAGAGGCTCTGGAGATCGTAGTTATTTTTATACTCGATTACAACAGAGCCTTTTGATTTTCTTGCACTTATTTTAGCAACTATAATTAGCGCTTGATTAAGCAGGAGTTGTTGTCATATGTGGGAAACTTTTCTGATTGCGATTGCATTGATGTTAATCCTAGAAGGTATGTTGCCATTTTTATCTCCTCAAACTTGGCGAGAAGCATTTAAAAAATTGACTGAAATTAATGATAATCAGATACGTTTTATAGGTTTAACTTCAATGCTAGTCGGATTAGCATTGCTTCTTATTGTAAGCTGACGTTTGTTTTCCCCATTCTTCAAGTTGATAGATTGTCAATCATAAACATGCGTAATTGGTTACTTCCAGAATATGTCGAAGACATATTACCTATAGAAGCATTACATATTGAAGTAATGCGTCGCCAGATCATTGATCTATTGATGCTGCATGGTTATCAGCAAGTAATACCGCCATTGTTAGAGTATGTGGAATCTTTATTGTCGGGCAGTGGTAGTGACATGGATTTGCGCATGTTCAAGGTGATAGATCAGCTCAGTGGGCGCATGATGGGTTTGCGTGCAGACATGACGCCGCAAGTTGCTCGAATTGACGCGCATTTGCTGAATTCAGAAGGCATAACACGTTTATGTTATGCCAGCAGTGTATTGCATACCGTGCCATCTGGAATCACACAAACAAGAGAGCCATTGCAAGTGGGTGCGGAACTTTATGGTCACGCCGGTTTGGAAAGTGATCTGGAAGTTCAACGGCTCATGCTGCAGTGCGTGTTTGTTTCGGGTGTTAGTGACATTCATCTGGATCTAGGTCATGTGGCAGTTTTTCGCGGCCTAATTAAAGGTGCGGGCATATCGCGAGAACTCGAAACAGAATTATTCACTGTCTTGCAGGCAAAAGATGTTTCAACTTTGAAGGAACTGTGTGTGAGGTTGCAAAAACATACCCGCGAAGCGTTGATGTTATTGCCTGAACTGTATGGTGATAAGAAGATTCTGGCAGATGCTATTAGACGATTGCCGGATTATCCTGAAATTAGAGTAGCACTGAATGAACTCAGTACAATTGAAGAGGAATTAGAGCCATCGGTAGATAAGATTGCATTCGATTTGGCTGATTTGCGTGGATATCATTATCATACCGGTATTGTCTTTGCTGCGTATACTAATGAATGCCCAAATGCCATTGCTCTGGGTGGACGCTATGATGAAATCGGTAAAGCTTTTGGACGGGCGCGGTCTGCTACTGGTTTTAGTATGGATTTAAGGGAATTATCTCGATTGATTAAGCCTGGAACGTATCCTAAAGGAATACGCGCACCTTCCCAGAAAAATAAAGAACTGGAAATAATGATCGAACAGTTACGTAAAGCAGGACAAATAGTTATTATGGAATTGCCAGGGCAAAAAGGCGAATCATCGCATTGTGACAGACAATTGGTGTTGCATGATGGACAATGGGTAGTTGAAGTTATTTAATTTTTTAAATTAGAATCTTTTAGAGATGAGCGGTATGAGTAAAAACGTTGTCGTCATTGGTACTCAATGGGGTGATGAAGGAAAAGGGAAGATCGTCGACTGGCTGACCGATCATGCACAAGGCGTGGTGCGCTTTCAGGGCGGCCATAATGCCGGTCACACACTGGTTATCGGTAATAAAAAGACCATATTACACTTGATTCCGTCCGGCATTCTGCGCGACGATGTTATTTGTTATATTGGAAATGGTGTGGTGATTTCGCCGGAAGCATTGCTCAATGAAATTGATATGCTTGAACATAATGGTGTTGATGTCAGTGGGCGATTACGGATTAGTGAAGCATGCCCCTTAATCTTGCCTTGTCACGCCGCACTGGATAATGCACGTGAGACCGCCAAGGGAGTGGGGAAGATTGGAACTACGGGACGTGGCA
>Ga0207952_1001415_pt1 | contig 10148 bp, 6 predicted proteins | sample SubbioR12Aug_8Ca_FD_184831 | JGI IMG/M metagenome (GOLD analysis project Ga0207952, IMG submission 184831) | Serpentinite rock and fluid subsurface biosphere microbial communities from McLaughlin Reserve, California, USA - CR12Aug_8Ca (SPAdes) | ecosystem: Environmental > Terrestrial > Deep...
TAGCGGCCACGATGATTTATTCCGCCGGATTCAGACAGGATGTCTGGCGCGAACTGGGACATATCGAACAGGCGCTGTCCGGCCTGAAGATACCGGTGATCCTGCTGAAGGGCGCGTCTTATATCCTGCTCGACTTACCGCCAGCCGCCGGCCGAATTTTCAGCGACATCGATATTCTCGTGGAGAAAAATCATATCGCAGCGGCTGAAGCGGCGCTGATGCTGGGCGGCTGGTCCACCGGCAAACTCGATGCTTACGATCAGCGCTACTACCGGCAGTGGTCGCACGAAATCCCGCCGATGACGCATCTGCACCGGGGAACAACCATCGATCTGCACCACTCACTGATCATGCCCAGCTGTCGGGTAAAGGTCGATTCAGCGGCAATGATTTCTGCGGCAGCTCCTGTGAGCAAGAGCGAATTCTGGTGGCGGCTCCAGAATGAAGACATACTCTTGCACGCAGCCAGCCACCTCCTGCTGAACTCCGAATTTGATCGCGGATTGAGGGATTTATGGGACATCGATGTGCTGTACCGGCATTTCACTTCGATCGACACGAGTTTCCCTGCACGCCTCCTTTCGAGAGCCCGGGACGTGGGGCTGGAATCGATCATCACGCAGGCCTTATGGCTTGCTGCAAGGATCTTCAGGACACCGTTGCCGGCTTGTTTACCGCCGCTCAAATCAAAGCTGTTTTTCCACTTGTTGACGCGCGCGGCATCGACACGCCATCCAGAAACCAGACCGCAGGGGCAAAAAGCCGCGGATTTGGCGTTACTGCTGCGCGAAATGTATCTCCGGCTGCCAAACAAACGATTGGCGATCCATTTGTCGCACAAGTTGACGGATTTATTCTCGACGCCCGAAAAAGCGCCAGTCTGAATCCCGGGTTCGCTCAAGGACCAATCAGCGCATATCCCGCAACAACTCCAGCAGATACGGAACCGGCACGGCGAAGCTGATCCCCGAAGGCTGCGACAACACGGATTCCTTGGTGCCCTTGACGAACACCATATTAATGATGCCGATCACCTCGCCTTTTTCCATCTCGAACAGTGGGCCGCCGCTATTCCCCGGATAAGCCGTTCCATCCAGTTGATAGACTTCAAAAGTTCCACTTTTCAAGCGCTTGATTACCTTGGCGTTCAGTTGATTCGCTGTCGCACCGGGCAAGACAATCGGCGTAATCGCCGAAATGATGCCACGGTGCGTCACCGGCGAAAGCCCGAGGACGCCACCGATCGGGAAGCCGGTAAAAGCAACGCTTTGCCCCTCACGTACAGGGCCGCCGGTCTGCAGAACCACCGCCGGCAGCGGCGGCCCTTCGATGCGCAGCAAAGCCAGATCATGGGATTTATCGTTGGCAACGGTTTTTGCCGGTCGCTGCTGCCGCCCGTCACGACCGGAGAGCACCTGAATTACCAGAATTTCACCATTGGCCGAATCGAGACTGTCTGGCACGACGTGGGCGTTGGTGGCAACCAGGGTGCCGTTGCCCACGACAAAACCGGTTCCCCGCATGATGAATGCCGGGCTGCGGGTTTTTTCATAGGTCCCGACGACGACAATCGACGGTTTGATCTGCTCGATCAAATCAGGCAAAGCTGCTGAGGCAAATCCTGCGAGCAACAGCAGTCCGCAAGGAACAAGCAACTTCGTCAGTCGCCAAGCGAATGTCGACCCTGTTGAATGCACACGACCTCCCTGAAACTTCTATAACGTCTTGGCAACCCGGATACGCGGCAACTCGGGAGACGGCGTGGTCACCCCCGGATCATAAGGGTGTTCGTCCTTCTTGAAGAGACTCATGATCCGTTTGACGTAACCGCGGGTCTCGGCGTAAGGGGGAACGCCGCGAAAGCGATTTACCGCCCCTTCCCCGGCATTGTAGGCCGCAGCGACAAGTACGACATTGCCCTCGAAATAGGCCAGTAGCCAGCGCAGATAAGACATCCCGCCACGAATGTTCTGCTCGGGGTCGAACGGTTTCCTGACATTGAAACGCCGGGAAGTTTCCGGAATGAGTTGCATCAAACCTTGGGCGTTTTTTGGCGAAACCGCAGTGGGTTGAAAATTGGACTCGGCCCTGATCACCGCCATCACCAGACGCGGACTGACACCATACTCCGGCGCGAGTTTGCTGACCAGGCCGAATACTTTCTGTTGCGCCAGGTTATTCGCCAGGTAGGCCTCTTCGTCCTCAAGCTCGGTCATTGAATCGCGCATGCACTCCGGCATGGGTGCCGTTGTTTCACCAACGAATCGCAGCATCCTCTGCGCCTGCCCATGCCCTTTTTCCGCCGCCAGCTTGAAGAAATAGGCAGCCATTTCATCACTGCGTGACACACCCCGGCCGTTGGCATACATCCAGCCCAGGCTGAACTGGGCTTCCGTATCGCCATAGCGTGCCCCGTCACAATAAAGGCTCGCTGCACGTACGGGATCCTTGGCAACCCCCTCGCCGTGCTCGTAGGCGCGCGCCTCGTTCCTCAGGATGACGAGATCGCCTGGCGTCGGATCGTCGATGACGGCCGAAGCCATCTGCGGCACAAGCAAACAAAATGCAACGCACAGCGCCGCGCACGATCTGCGCTTCCGAAGAGCCTTCTCGCACGCGGCGCGCATGATCAGCTACCGCAATGCGCCGCTGCCGTGAAGTGAGAAACGTACCAGGGCATGGCCACTCGAATACCCTCCTCAAGCTTGTGCGTCGGTGCGTAATTCAGCAAACGTCTTGCCTTGGAAATATCCGCCTGCGAATGGCGAACATCGCCCGGGCGAAATTCTCCGTAGCCGGGCTGCAGGCTGCCCAGATCGGCGTTTGTTTCGGCCAGCACAGCACGCAGCATTTCAAACAGACGGTTAAGCGAAGTCCGGTCGTCCAGAGCGACGTTATAGACCTGATTGACGGCATCCGGGTTCTCGGTTGTCGCCGCCAGCAGGTTGGCCTGAACCGCGTTGGCCACGAAACAGAAATCGCGACTGGTTTCACCATCGCCGTTGATCAGCACACTCTCACCCAGCAGCATTGCTCGCGTCCAGCGCGGAATAACTGCTGCGTAAGCGCCTTCCGGATCCTGGCGGGTTCCGAAAACATTGAAATAGCGCAATCCGATCGACGAAAAGCCGTAACAGCGGGCAAACACCTCAGCGTACAGTTCGTTAACCAGCTTGGTCACGGCATAGGGAGACAATGGCCGGCCAATGCTAGCTTCAACCTTCGGCAAGTCCGGATGATCGCCGTAGGTCGAACTTGAAGCGGCATAAACAAAACGCGTGACCCTGGCGTCACGCGCCGCGACCAGCATGTTGAGAAAACCATCGATGTTTGCCGTGTTGGTCGCCAGCGGATCAGCCAGCGAACGCGGAACCGACCCGAGAGCCGCCTGATGCAGGACGAAATCAACGTCACGGCAGGCGTTCCGGCAGGCTTCAGGATCGCGTATATCCGCCTCGATGAAATTGAATTGCCGCCATTGCGCGGGAGAGAGCAGCGCCTTGATTTCGTCAAGGTTGCGACGGTGGCCGGTGGCGAAATTATCCAGCCCGACGACAGTCTGATCGAGCTTGAGCAGTGTTTCGACCAGATGAGAACCGATGAAACCGGCGCATCCGGTCACCAGCCAGCGCGCAGGCTGTGCGCGCAGGCGTTGCGCAAGCTGATCAAAGGTTGTGCTTACAGACGCCACACCGTCACCCCGTGAGAAGCCAGCTGCGCTTCGTCGAACATGCTCTTCACGTCGGCCATCACGCCCCCTTTCTGCAGTTTGCCGACATAGTCTGTCAGCGGTCGATTCCTGAACTCTTTATGCGCAACCGCAGCGACGATAGCGGCAGCAGCGGGCAACTCATCCCACGCGGTCAGCGCCACGTCGTATTCGTGCCGCGCTTCATCGGCATCGGCCACTGGCTCATGAACGATGACCCTGGCGCCATAGGACTGCAGTTCGCGAACGACGTCGATCACGCGCGAATTGCGCAGATCCGGGCAATCCTCCTTGAACGTCAGGCCGAGAACGATGATCGGCGCATCCTTGATCTGCCAGCCGTTGCGCACCAGATGTTTGACCGTCTGTTCGGCAATAAATTTCCCCATCCCGTCATTGATGCGTCGACCGGCCAGAATGACCTCCGGATGATAGCCAAGCATCTCGGCCTTGTGCGTCAGGTAATAGGGATCGACGCCAATGCAGTGCCCGCCGACCAGGCCCGGACGGAACGGCAGGAAATTCCACTTGCTGCCGGCCGCCTGCAGCACTTCAAGGGTATCGATGCCGATCCGGTCGAAAATGATCGCCAGCTCATTCATCAGTGCAATGTTCAGGTCGCGCTGCGTGTTCTCGATGACCTTGGCAGCCTCGGCCACCTTGATGCTCGACGCCGGGTAAACACCGGCCGTGATGACGCTTGCGTAAACCTGCTTGACGCGTTCAAGCGTTTCCGGGGTATCGCCCGAGACCACCTTGACGATCTTGGTCAGCGTACGCTCCTTGTCACCGGGGTTGATGCGCTCCGGCGAATAGCCGACGAAGAAATCCCGCTTCCACTTCATGCCGGAGTGTTTCTCAATGATCGGGATGCAGATTTCTTCGGTCGCACCGGGATAGACCGTCGACTCAAAAACAACGGTTGCACCACGCTTCAGATTTTTTCCGACCGATTCAGACGAGCCGATCAGTGGCCTGAAGTCGGGTTGATGCGCTTCATCAACCGGGGTCGGGACGGCAACGATGATGAAGTCGGCTTCGCCCAGCGCCGCCGGATCGCAACCCACTTCGAGATACGCAGCCGCCTTCAGGTCTTCGCTGCTGACCTCACCCGTCGGATCGACATGGTTTCTGTAGTGGGCAATTTTGCTCGCCGACAAATCAAAACCGATGGTGCGGCTCTTCTTGCCGAACTCGACAGCCAGCGGCAAACCAACATAGCCCAAACCAACAACGGCGACGATAGTCATGAGTCCCTCAACCTTTTTGCAAACGTTCAATAAAAATAGACAGCCGGCTCGTCACAGGCTTTTCAACAATGTGGCAACTTCATCCTGCGCCGGGAATTTATCGCCAAGTCTGGCCAGATCATCCAGCTGTTTTTTCGCCTCGTCCTTTTTGCCCGACTTGACCAGTGCCTTGGCGAAATTGAATCGAATCACCGCACTTTGTGGCGCCAGGCTGACGGCCTTCTGCAACAATTCCAGACCCCGTGCCGTGTCACCCTTCTCAATCAGCAAGCCACCCAGCGTGTCGGCAATCGCGGCCTGATCCGGCGCCAGCTGGTAGGCTTTTTCAGCATACTCGATGGCCTTCGGATCCTTGTTCTGCGCCGAAACCCAAGCCAGATTATTCAGCACCCCCGGGTTGTTAGGCTGCGCATCCAGCAATACCCGATAGTGCTTGCTGGCCGATGCGTAATCCTTGCGGGCGCTCGCTGCTTCAGCAAGATAAAGCCGGAATTGTCCATCCTTGGCGTGTTCCTTCAACCAGCTTTCGGCGAACCTGTCGGCTTCCCCTGCCCCGCCACCAGCAGCAAGTACGGCGTGCAGCTTGACAGCCAGTTCGGTCGCTCCGCTTTGCTTGATCCCGGTACGGTAAGTTGCGGCAGCCTCATTCCAGGATTTCTTCAAAGCATGAACATCGCCCTCAAGAATATAGCCAACAGCCTCTCTGGGCCGCTGTTTCTGGATCTGGCGGGCCATCGCCAGAGCCTCCGCAGGGCGCCCGGCATCAAGGTCGAGCATCATGATTCCGCGCTGCGCCTCGATTGAATCCGCTTTGACCGAAAGGGCCTTGCGCAGACTCTGCATCGCTGCATCCCGGTTTTTCGCCGCCGCCTGAATCTCGGCCATGCGTATATAGGGCAGTGGCGAATTCGGCGTCAGCGCGGCCAGTTTTCCGTAAGTTGCCAGCGCCTGATTGAAATCCTCTGCCGCCTGCTGGGCTCGACCCGCAGCATCAAGAATCTCCGGGCGATCAGGCAAAACGCCGAGTGCATCCTGGGCGGCCGCTACCGCCCTCTTGATCTCTCTGGCGCTCAGATAAAGTCCGATCAGCGCGAGTCGCGACTTCGGTTCGGCAGGATTGGCAGCAACCGCCTTGCCGATCAGCGCCGCGACCTCGTCAACCTTTCCGCCAGCCTTGGCGTGCAGTTCAGCCAAGGCCAGCAAGGCCTGCACGTTTTTCGGATCCTTGGCCAGCACCGCTTCGAAACGCTTCTTGGCATCCTCAGGTTTTTTATCCGCCAGATCGAGATTGGCCAGACTGGCTGCCGCCATAAAATACGCAGGATTCTTGACCAAAGCCAGTTCAAAGCTCTTGCGTGCGGCAGCCATGTCGCCCTTGCCCATCAAGGCGGTACCGCGCAGATGTTGCGCCAGCGGATTTTCCGGCTGTTTCTTCTCCATGGCGGCGATCGAATTCAAAGCCTGATCGAATTTTCTGCCCTTGAGCTGCGCGGCAATCAACGCCAGATCCGCATTAACCCCCGTATCGACCGAAGCAACCTGCTCCAGCTCCCGGTAAGCCGTTTCGTTTTCTCCTTTTGCCAGATACGTGAGCGCAAGCGAGGTCCGTTTGCCGCTATGTTCGGGGTCCAGGGCAGCCGCCTTTGCAAAATAGATCCCGGCCTTCTCGACATTTCCGTTTTGCATGAACACTTCGCCGGCCAGCGCAAGCATGTTCGAGTCCTTCTCAATCTTGTCGAGCACCGGTTGCAGGACATCAAGCGCCTTCACTGGCTGCCCGCTGCGCAGATAGCTGGCGATCAGCATGCGACGGGCCAGGCCATTCGCTGGCGTCCTCGGCAACACTTTCAGCAAGTGCGTTTCGGCCATCGAAAACGACTGCAACTGGTACTCGATGGCACCAGCCAGTTGCAAGCCCAGCGTACTGTCCGGGACGCCTTTGAGATGCTGTTGAATGGATTCCTGAGCAGCTTTGTAGTTTTTCTGCCGATAGAAAAGCTGTGCTTGCAAATAGCTGGTCTGCGGATGATTGGGGGCTACTTTTTTCATCGCCTCAAGCTGCTTGCCGGCATCGTCAAAACTGCCGGCCTCCAGGAATCGGCCAATCAGCGAGGAATGTGCCGGCAGGTGGTCAGGCTTGACGTCGAGCACCTTGCGATACGCTTCCGACGAACCCTTGACGTCACCCTGGGCATACAGGATATCGCCCTTGAGTTGCCAGGCGTCGTAAAGCTTGGGCGACTTTTCAAGCGCTTGCCCAAGCAAAGACAAGGCGCCGGGGAGATCGCGATTACCCGCTTTCATCCTCGCCTGGCCGATCAGCGCCGGACCGTATTCAGGAAGAGCCGTGAGAGCTGCCTCGAAAGCAGCTTTCGCCGCATCGAATTTGCCAACCTGCAGATAGGCCTGACCAACCGTTGTCTGCAGATCAGCCCTGCTTTCCGGCGAAGTCAGCTGGGTTTTGCCCAGGTCATCGGTGATTTTTTTCGATTGCCCGAGCATCAGCATCGCACGCGCCAGCAAAGGTATTACCTGATCGGCCGGATACTTGAGCTCATTGGCCTTGCGCAACTCCACTTCAGCCCCCGTCGGGTCGCCGCCATCGAGTAGCGCCTGGCCCAGCAAAAACCGGGCTTCGGCCAGACTCGGGTTGTTCTGCAGCGCATTCTTCAACTGAATGATCGCCGCCTTGTTGTCGTTTTTGGCTATAAAGCCCTTGGCTGAAACCAGCATGGACTCCGGAGTCTCCCCCCCGCAGCCGACTACAATCAGGGTCGCCAGAAGGGCTGACAGGACGGTTCTACTCATCGATTTCCGGGTAGTCATATATGCCTCATAAAAGTGAGTTGCATCCATCAACTTCTCGATTATTTCAATCCGAACCGGTGCATCAGGTCGTACAGCGTCGGTCTGCTGACGCCCAGCATTTCAGCGGCCTTCACCACACTGCCATCGGCACGCCCCAGAGCCGTTATGATGACGCGCTTTTCCGCCTCCTCGCGCACCTGGCGCAGATCCAGGTTGGTGTCCTGCTCATTCTCGACCTGATTGAGTCCGATGTCCTCAACGGTAATCTGACCGCCGTCAGCCATGATTACTGCGCGCTTGATACAGTTTTCCAACTCACGAACATTGCCCGGCCAGGGGTAGGATTCAACGGCACGCAAGGCGTCCTCGCGCAATGTCATGGCTCCCCGGTTCTGTTCTGCGGCAAAGCGGCGTACAAACGCGTGCGCCAGCAGAGCGACGTCCCCCTGGCGATTCCTTAACGGTGGAATACTGACGACGATTTCTGCCAGACGATAGTAAAGATCCTCGCGGAACCGGCCCTCCTTGATCAGAGCCTTGAGATCCTGATGCGTTGCGCAGACGATGCGGACATCAATCGGGATCTCCTGCCGCCCGCCAATCCGTTCGATGACGCGCTCCTGCAGGAAGCGCAGCAGTTTCGCCTGCAGGGAATGGGGCAGATCGCCGATTTCATCAAGCATCAGGGTGCCACGATTGGCTGTCTCGATCTTGCCTGGCGTTGTTTTGGCGGCGCCGGTGAAAGCGCCTTTTTCGTAGCCGAACAATTCGCTTTCCAGCAGATTATCCGGAATCGCCGCGCAGTTGATGGCAACGAAGCGCTCGCCACGCCGCGCGGAAGCGGCATGCACGCCGCGCGCAATCAGTTCCTTGCCCGTGCCGCTTTCGCCGAGAACCAGCACTGTTGCGTCGCTCGCGGCAACCTTCTCGACCGTACGACAGACCCGCAACACTTCGGGATCCCGCGAAATCAGCCCCGACAGGACATCCGGCTGCTGCATCAACTGCAGACGGCTGTTCTCCTGCTGGAGATCGTAAAGGCGGTAAGCACGCTCGATCGTCAAACCCAGCATGTCGATCTCAAATGGTTTGGCGAAAAAGTCATAGGCGCCCAGGCCGACTGCGCGCAGCGCGTTGGTCCGGTCATTCTGACCGGTCAGGACAATCACCTTGGTTTCCGGAGCGATCGACAGAATCTGTTCGAGCAGCTTGAACCCCTCCGAAACCGAATCGGCATCCGGCGGCAAACCAAGATCCATCGTCACCACCGGCGGCAGATGACGGCGCACCTGAACCAGCGCGCTCTCGCGATCACCCGCCGTCAAGGTCTCATATTGATCAAAGGCCCAGCGAATCTGCTTTTGCAGCGCCGGATCATCTTCAACAATCAATAGAGGACGCAATTTCACTGAACTCATTCAGACCTTTCTTGCGACAAACTCGAACCTGTTCCGCCACCGCTATCAAACAGAGGCAACAGCAGGTTGACCTGGGTTCCCACATTGACCGAGCTATCGACTGACACCTTGCCCCCCAGTTCATGCACGTACTGAAAGCTCTCGTAGGCACCAATTCCCATGCCGGCCGGCTTGGTCGTCTGAAAGGGCTTGAACAGGCGTTCACGCAGAAATTCAGGCGTCATGCCGTGCCCGGTATCGCCGACCTCGACCATTGCATACGCCCCCTGGCGCGCCAGCCTGACCCAGACGCGTCCGCCGTTTTCGGTAGCGTCCAGCGCGTTCTGCACGATATGTCCGATCACCCGCTCGACCCGGTCTTCGTGCCCCTTGGCAACCACCTTGTCGGTCAGGTCGATTTCCAGATCACGGCCCTGCCCTGCCTTGGCGGTCCGGATGCGCCGGATGACATCGCCAAGGTCGATGCCGCGCGGGCCATCAACCGGCGTCGCGCCTTCGCGCAACTGCATCATCAATTGCCGCATCCGCTCGACGGAATGCTCAACCGTCATCAGCATGTCCTGCTGAAATTCCGGGTTATCCCGATGGCGTTCAGCATTTTTGAGCATAAGCGACAATTGCGCAACAATGTTCTTCAAGTCATGAACGACAAAAGCAGACATCCGGTTGAAGGCATCGAATTTCCGCACTTCGAGCAGCGCCTCGGTTGCCTGCATCTGCCCCAGGAAGGCCCCGGCCTGCCTGCCGGCGGTCTTCAGCAGGTCGTTGACCTCCCAATTGACATCGATTTTTGTGCGCGCCGTTGCCAGGACGACGAAGCCGATCATTTCGCTGCCGGTTGCCAGCGGAACCAGCAGCCAGGCGTTTGGCACTTCGACAAGCCAGACGGGAATATCCAGCCGGTCGTAACGGCGTGGCAGTGAGCGATATTCCTCCAGATTGATGATCCAGCCGCTGTCAATC
>Ga0207952_1001416_pt1 | contig 10148 bp, 11 predicted proteins | sample SubbioR12Aug_8Ca_FD_184831 | JGI IMG/M metagenome (GOLD analysis project Ga0207952, IMG submission 184831) | Serpentinite rock and fluid subsurface biosphere microbial communities from McLaughlin Reserve, California, USA - CR12Aug_8Ca (SPAdes) | ecosystem: Environmental > Terrestrial > Deep...
CCTGCCGGCCTTCCGGCACCAGCGCGATGCCGGCGCGGCCGATCTGGTCCGGGCGTTGGCCGTCGATCCGTTCGCCGGCGAAGCGGATGCTGCCGGCCTTGATCGCCTGCAGGCCGCAAATCGCCCGCAGCGTCGTCGTCTTGCCCATGCCGTTGCGGCCGAGCAGGGTGGCGGCTTCGCCCTCGGCCATCGCCAGATTCAGGCCGAACAACACCTGACTGGGGCCGTAGGCGACTTCCAGATGGCTGACTTCGAGTAGGTGGCTCATCGGTGATCGCCCAGATAGGCGCGGCGGACTTCCGGATCGGCGCGCACGGCTTCGGGTGTGCCGGTGGCAATCAGCCGGCCATTGACCAGCACGGAAATGCGGTCGGCCAGCCGGAAGACGGCGGCCATGTCGTGCTCGACCAGCAGAATGGTGACGTGGCGGGCCAGATGTTCGATCAGTTCGACCATACGCGCCGATTCTTCCGGGCCGGTGCCGGCCATCGGCTCGTCGAGCAGCAGCATTTGCGGCTGGGTGGCCAATGCCATCGCCAGTTCCAGCGCCCGTTGCTCGCCGTGGGCGAGATTGCCGGCGATGGTTTCCAGCCGGCCGGCCAGCCCGACCTGTTCGAGAAAACCGCGCGCCTCTTCGAACAAGCGCTTTTCAGCGCGGGCCGCTTGCCAGAAACGGAAGCTGGAACCGGCAGCCGGCCGGCCCTGCACGGCGAGCGCGACGTTGTCGAGCGCCGAGAGGCCGAGGAAGACATTGGTGATCTGGTACGAACGCGCCATGCCGGCGGCAACGCGCTGGTGCATGGCAAGCCGGGTCACATCGCGCCCGGCGAAACGGACGCTGCCTGAATCCGGCTGCAAGGCACCGGAAACGTGGTGGATGAAGGTGGTTTTGCCGGCGCCGTTGGGGCCGATCAGGGCATGCACCTCGCCGGCCTCGACACTGAAATTCACCTCTTTTAAGGCGTCGACCGCAGCAAAGCGCCGCGAGAGCTGGCGAACGTCGAGCAGGGGCTCAGTCATCGTGCTCAGTCGTCGTGTTTCCAAACAGCGCGGCAACGCCCTTGGGGGCAAACAGCACGATGCCCAGCAAGAGAACACCCAGGCCGATATGCCAGTGCAGCGTGAAACCGGAGAGCACTTCTTCGAGGCAAAGCAAAACCACGGCGCCGACCACGCCGCCGTAGAGATAGCCGACGCCGCCGATGATGACCATGACCAGCAAAGTGCCGGATTGCATCCATTGCAGCAGGTTGGGGCTGGCCAAGCCGGTCAGGTTGGCGAGCAGGGCGCCGGCCAGCCCGGCCAGGGCGCCGCCCAGCGCAAAGCAGACGAGGCGATAGCGGAAAACCGGATAGCCGAGCGCTTCCATCCGCGTTTCATTCTCGCGAATGGCCTGGATGGTGCGCCCGAAGCGGGCATCGGCCAGCCGGCCTAAAAAGACGATGGCTGCGGTCAACGCTGATAATGCGGTAAAAAACAGGGCGTTATCGCTGCTCAGGCTGAGGCCGCCGAGCGTCATCCGGCCGGCCAGCGGCAGGCCGTCATCACCGCCCCAGGCGCGGGCCGAGACGAAGAGGTAGTAGGCCATCTGGGCGAAGGCCAGCGTGATCATGATGAAATAGACGCCGCGCGTGCGCAGGCTGAGGGCGCCGACCAGCAGCGCCAGCAAGCCGGCCGCAAGCATCGCCAACGGGAAGGCAAGCAGCGCATCGCTGATACCGTTTTGCATGCAGATCGCCGCGGCATAAGCGCCGGCCCCGAAGAAGGCGGCGTGGCCGAGCGAAAACATGCCGCCGAAGCCGAGCACCAGATTCAGGCTGGAGGCAGCCAGCGCAAAGATCAGGACGCGGGTGGCGAAGCCGACATAGAACTCCTGGCCGAAAGCGCTCAGCACCGAAGGCAGGGCGAGCGCAGCCAGCAAAAGCACGCTGGCGAGCGGTTTCTGGTAGGGAGCAGGGCGGTAGAAAGCCATCAGGCGCGCGCCGGAAAGAGGCCTTGCGGCTTGAAGAAGAGGATGCCGGCCATCAGCACGTAGATGAGGATCGAGGCCAGCGCCGGGCCGAGCGTCGACGCGGCATCGGCCGGCAGCAGGGCGCGAAGCAGGGTAGGCAAAAGTGCCCGCCCCAGCGTGTCGACCGTACCGACGATCAGGCTGCCGACCAGCGCGCCGCGAATCGAGCCGATCCCGCCGATGATGATGACGACGAAAGCCAGAATCAGCACGCTTTCGCCCATGCCGACCTGCACCGCCAATAACGGCCCGAGCAGGCCGCCGGCCAGCGCGCAGAGCGCTGCGCCGAAGACGAAGACGGCGGTGAACAGGCGTCGAACATCGACCCCCAGCGCCTCGGTCATTTCCCGATTGGAAGCGCCGGCCCGCACCCACATGCCGATCCGGCTTTTCGCCACCAGCAGGTAAAGCAGCCCGGCCACCGCCAGACCGAAAGCAATGATCACCAGCCGATACGCCGGGTAGAAAAAGCCGCCGATTTCGACCGGCCCGGACAAGGCCTCCGGCGGATTGAGCAGCACCGGCTGGGCGCCCCAGATCATCCGCACCGCCTCATTGGCGATCAGGATCAGGGCGAAAGTCGCCAGCACCTGCGACAGATGGTCGCGCCGGTAGAGCTGTCGGAATAACGCGAGCTCGAGCAACAGGCCAAGCATCGCCGCCCCGGCCACGCCCGCGCCCAGCCCGATCCAGAATGAATCGGCCGCCTGCGCCGCGGCAGCAACAAGGTAGGCGCCGACCATGTAAAGCGAGCCATGCGCCAGATTGATGCAGTCCATGATGCCGAAAACCAGCGTCAGGCCGGCGGCAAGCAGGAAAAGCATCAGGCCGAACTGCAGGCCGTTGAGGGATTGTTCGAGGATAAGTTGAGTCATGACCGAACGCCGATACCCGTCATTCCCGCGCAGGCGGGAATGACGGGGTTTGAGGGTTGGAGCGCTGAAATCCGTTGGAGCTTCTTTCGTCATTCCCGCGCAAGCGGGAATCCAGTCGTTCAATCACTTCATCTTGCACTGCGCGACATAGGCATCGGCGTGATTGGTGAAAATGCTGCCCATCGTCTTGTTGGTCACCCGGCCGCCGGCGTCCTTGCCGATCACCCGCAGGTAATAGTTCTGCACCGGATAGTGGTTGCTGTTGAACTTGAAATCACCGCGCACCGACTTGAAGCGTTTGGCTTCGAGCGCCTTCTGCAGCGCCGCCTTGTCCTCGACCTTGCCTTTGACATCGCGCACGGCGCCATCCATCAGCAGCGCCGCGTCGTAACCCTGCGAGGCGTAAAGCGAAGGCAGGCGGCCGTATTCCTTCTGGAAGTCGGCGACGAAGCGCTTGTTCTCGGCGTTATCCATGTCGTGCGCCCAGTGCGACGAATTGAACATGCCCATCATCGGCGCGCCGACCGCCTTGATCACATCCTCGTCGGCCGAGAAGCCGGGCGCGAACAGTTGCGTGTCGCGCGACAGGCCGGCCGAGACGAACTGTTTGACGAAATTGATCCCCATGCCGCCGGGCAGGAAGAAGAACACCGCATCCGGCTTCTGGGAGCGGATCTGGGCCAGTTCGGCGGCGTAATCGAGCTGGCCGAGCTTGGTGTACACCTCCTCGGCGACCTGGCCCTTGTAGAAACGCTTGAAGCCGGCAACGGCATCCTTGCCGCCCGGATAGTTCGGGGTGACGATCGCGACATTCTTGAAACCCTTGTCCTGCAAGGTCTTGCCGACGGCTTCATGGAGGTTGTCGTTCTGCCAGGCAACATTGAAGAAGAAGGGGTTGCACTGCTCGCCGGCGTATTGCGACGGTCCGGCATTGGCCGAAATGTAGAAGGTCTTGTTCTCGAAGACGCTCGGGCCAACGGCCAGCATGATGTTGGAAAAAACGATGCCGGTCATGAAATCGACCTTGTCCTTCTTCAAAAACTTGTCGGCCGCCTGCTTGGCAGTGTCCGGACTCTGCTGGTCGTCGGCGATCAGGACTTCGGCCGGCAGGCCGCCCAGCTTGCCGTTCAGCGTCTTCATCGCCAGATTGAAACCGTCGCGGATATCGACCCCGAGGCCGGCGCCGGGACCGGAAAGGGTCGAGACGAAACCGACCTTGATCTTCTCGGCAGCGTGAACGGAGCCGGCCAGCATCAAAGCGGCGGCAAGGGCAGTCAGGCGCAGCGACATCGAAATCTCCGGAGCATGGCAAAAGCCGGGATTTTAGCGCAGGAACAAGCAGATACCGGGGCGATCAAACAGTCTATTTCGGGTATATTGCCGCCCCATGATGAAGCCTGCTGTCGTTCTCCTCTCCGGTGGACTCGATTCCGCCACTTGCCTCGCTATCGCCCGCAGCCAGGGCTTTGCCTGCTACTGCCTGTCCTTCAATTACGGCCAGCGCCACCTGGCCGAACTGGAAGCCGCCGAGCGGGTCGCGCTGGCGCTGGGCGCCACCGAGCACCGCATTCTCAATCTCGGCCTCGCCCAATTTGGCGGTTCGGCCCTGACCGATACCAACATCGACGTACCGATCGCCGGCGTCCAGCCCGGCATTCCGGTCACCTACGTGCCGGCGCGCAATACCATCATGCTGTCGCTGGCGCTGGCCTGGGCCGAAGTACTCGGCAGCCGCGACATCTTCGTCGGGGTCAATGCGGTCGACTACTCCGGCTACCCGGATTGCCGGCCGGAATACATTGCGGCCTTCGAGAAAATGGCCAATCTGGCGACCAGGGCCGGGGTCGAAGGCGTCAAGCTTTCCATTCACGCGCCGCTGATCGACCTGTCGAAGGCCGAAATCATCCGCACCGGCAGCGCCCTCGACGTCGATTACGGCCTGACCGTCTCCTGCTACCAGGCCGACGACCAGGGCCGGGCCTGTGGCGAATGCGACTCCTGCCGCCTGCGCGCCGAAGGCTTCGCCGCCGCCGGCCAGCCCGATCCCACCCCTTACGTCACCTGACGGTGGAACCGGCCGCTTCGCCGCATACCGTTCTCGGGCTGGCCTTCGCGGTCGCTTTCGTCTTTGGCGCCATCGGCCAGAAAACCCATTTCTGCACCATGGGCGCGGTGGCCGATATCGTCAATATGGGCGACTGGAACCGCATGCGCATGTGGCTGCTCGCCATCGGCGTCGCCATTCTCGGTTCGGCCGCCCTGCATGCGACGGGTCAGATCGACCTCGGCAAATCCATCTACCGGACACCGAATTTCATCTGGCTGTCCTATCTGGTCGGCGGATCAACTTTCGGCATCGGCATGGTGCTCGCTTCCGGTTGCGGCGCCAAAACGCTGATCCGGATCGGCGGCGGCAGCCTGAAATCGGTCGTTGTTTTCCTCGTTCTCGGCCTCGTCGCCTACATGAGCCTGCGTGGCGTGCTCGGCGTCTTCCGGGTCAATGTGCTGGAAAAGGCGGCGCTGACCTTCCCCGGCGGGCAGGATATTCCGACGCTGCTGAGCGCGGCCGGGATGGCCCCGAAAACGGCATTTTTGCTGGCAGTTTTTGCCATTGGCGGCGGGTTGACCGCATTCTGCCTGCTCAAACGCGACTTCCGGCGCCGCGACAACCTGCTCGGCGGCCTCGGCACCGGCCTGGCCGTGGTTGCCGCCTGGTATATCAGCGGCCACCTCGGCTATCTGGCCGAACATCCGGAAACCCTGGAGGAAGCCTTCATCGCCACCAACAGCGGCCGCATGGAAGCCTTGAGCTTTGTCGCTCCGCCGGCCTTCACGCTCGAACTGCTGCTGTTGTGGTCGGACAGCAGCCGCCAGCTGAGCTTCGGTATCGCCACGGTATTGGGCGTCATTACCGGTGCCGCCGCCTGGGCATTGCCGACCCGGACATTCCGCTGGGAAGGCTTTGCCGGCCTCGAAGACACCGCCAACCACCTGCTCGGCGCCGCTCTGATGGGCTTCGGCGGCGTCGTCGCCATGGGCTGCACGGTCGGGCAGGGGATCAGCGGCTTTTCCACCCTGGCCCTCGGTTCGATCCTGACCTTCCTGGCCATCGTCGCCGGCGCCGCCGCAACGCTCAAATTTCAATACTGGCGTTTGATGCGCACCGCATGATCGCCGAGCGCAGTAGGCATAATCGATGAATCTGCCGCTCATCTCGATTCACCGCGACAAGCGTTTGGAAAATATGGGCTTTCGGCTAAAATCCGCCCCCATGAATTCCCTCGACCTGATACGCGAATTTCTCAAAGACCATCTCGGCCTCGACCCGGAAAAAGTCACTGCCGAAGCCGCCCTGGCCGACATTGGCGTCGACTCCCTGATGATGCTCGAACTGATGTTCGAATTTGAAGACCGTTGCGGCATCACCCTCTCCAACGACCTGAAAAGCCCGAAAACGGTCGGCGAAATGGTGGCGTTGATGGACCGGCTGCGCAACGAAAAAAGCTGACGCATGACGCAGCGGCGGGTAGCGATTACCGGGCTGGGCATCATCAGCCCTTACGGCGGCGATCTGCCGGACTTTTTCGCACGCCTGCTGGCCGGCGAATCGGCCGTGCATTTTCTCCAGACCGATGACATTCCCCGCCCGCTGGCCATACCTTTTGTCAGTTGCCGCGGCTTCAAGGCCGATGCGGCGCTCGGCCGGCCGCTGGCCGGCATGATGGACCGCTTCGCCCAGCTCGGCACCGCCGCCGCCTTCAATGCCTGGGCCGATGCCGGCCTGAGCCGCGGCGAGCCGGCCACGAGTGAAAGCGAAAGTCGCGACGACTGGGGCGTTACCTGGGGTACCGCGCTGGGCGGTACGCTGGCTTACGAAAAAGGTTACCGGGAACTCTGGCAGAAGGGCCGCGAACGCGTTTCGCCGCTCTCCGTCATCCTCGGCATGAACAACGCGGCCAATGCCCACATTTCCATCCAGCTCGGCCTCGGCGGCGTCAGCATGAGCCATACCGTCGCCTGCGCTTCTTCGGCCATCGCCATCGGCGAAGCCTTCCGCCGCGTCCGTAGCGGCGAAGCCACGGTGATGTTGACCGGCGGTTCGGACGCGCCGCAGGCTTACGGCGTTGCCCGTGCCTGGGAGGCCTTGCGCGTCATGGCCGGCGGCGACGCCAACACCTCGCCGCAAGCCTGCCGGCCGTTCAGCGCCGACCGCACCGGCCTGGTGCTGGGCGAGGGCGGCGCCGCGCTGGTGCTGGAAGACTGGGATCATGCCGTCGCCCGTGGCGCCCGGATTCATGGCGAAATGGTCGGTTACGGCACCAGTTGCGACCATAGCCATCTGGTCCGTCCGGAAGCCGCCGGCCAGGTGCGGGCGCTGCATGCGGCGCTGGCCGATGCCGGCCTGGCGCCCGACGAAATCGATTACATCAACGCTCACGGCACGGCCACGGCCGAGGGCGATCCGGTCGAGGTGGCGGCCCTGAAAGCCGTTTTCGCTGAACACGCCGCCCGCCTGCCGGTCAGTGCCAGCAAATCGATGCACGGCCACCAGCTCGGTGCGGCCGGCGCGATCGAAGCCATCATTACCGTACTGGCCCTGCGCGAACAGGCCATTCCGCCCACCGCCCACCTCCAGACGCTCGATCCGGCCTGCGCCGGGGTCGATCATGTCACCGTCGGCCGGCGCAACCAGCCGCTGCGGGCGGCCTTGTCGAATTCCTTTGCCTTTGGCGGCAGCAACGCGGTGCTCGCGTTTCGCGCCCCGGCCTAACCGATCCACGGAAGCACTGCCATGTCACAAGAAATCGCCCCGGAAACTGTCGAAGCCCTGTTGCCCGAGGCCGCCGAGCTGATCGTTACGGCGCTGAACCTAGACATCGCCGCCAGCGAGATCGAACCCGACGCACCGCTTTTTGGCGACGGTCTGGGTCTCGACTCCATCGATGTGCTGGAAATCGCCCTGGTCATTTCCAAGCGCTACGGCTTCCAGTTGCGCTCGGACAATCAGGACAACCTGCGCATTTTCTCCTCGCTGCGTGCGCTGGCCGCTCACATCGCCAGCCAGCGGACGAAATGAGCCTCACCCCGGCCAGGCTGCTGCGCGGCCTGGCTTTGCTCTGCATCTTCGTCGCCTGGGCTTTTCTGGCGCATCACGGCAGCACCGGCGAAAGCCATCCCGATTTTTCCGCAGCGCTGGCCACGATGCCGCTGGTGGCCATTGTCGTCATGCTGCTCTGGCGCGTCGGCAACCCGTTGTGGATGGCGCTCGGCGGATTCGGCGTGCTCGGCCTGCTCGCCTGGGCTTGGCCGCAGCTACGGGAAAATGTCGCGCTGCTCTATTACGTCCAGCACGTCGGCACCAATCTGGCGCTCGGCACGCTGTTCGGCCGCAGCCTGATCGGCCATCGTCAGGCACTGGTCACCCGGTTTGCCTTGATGGCGCACCATGGCGTGATTTCCCCGGCCCAGGCGCGCTACACCCGACAGGTGACGATGGCCTGGACGGCTTTCTTTTTTTGCACCGTCGCCGTGTCGACCGTGCTCTTCTGGCTGCCGCTGGCCAATGCCTGGTCGATCTTCGCCAATCTGCTGGCCATGCCGCTGATCGGCCTGATGTTCATCGTCGAGCATATTTGCCGCCACCGCCTGCTGCCGCCGGAAGATCGCTCGAGCATCGCCGATACCATCCGCGGCTACCGGGCGGCCATGCAGCAGTCCGGCGACCCGTTGGCCAAATTGCCATGAACGGCGTGCCGCTGCTCGGGCACGCCAGCCTCGACGACGTTTTTGCCTGGCGGCCCAGCGGCCCGGTACGGGTGCGCGACTTTCTCGCCGAAGTGGCCGCGCTGGCCGCCCAACTGCCGGCCGGCAACCACCTGCTTAATGTTTGTCAGGACCGTTACCGCTTCACCGTCGGCTTTGCGGCCGGCCTGATCAGCGGCAAGACCAGCCTGCAACCGGCCTCGCAATCGGCCGAAACGCTGCGCCGGATCCAGGTCAGCTGCCCGGACGTCTTTTGTCTGTGCGACGACGATTTCGACACGCTGGACCTGCCGCGCCTCGATTTCCCGGTCACTGCTACGGTCAACCCGGAAAAAGTGGCAAAAATCCCGCTTATTCCGGCCGAGCAGATCGCCGCCTGCCTGTTCACCTCCGGCTCCACCGGCCTGCCGACGCCGCATCGTAAAACCTGGGGGCGTCTGGTCAAGAATGCCCGGGCCGAAGCCGCCCGGCTGGGCTTGTTGGCGCAAGCGCACTGCATCGTCGGCACCGTACCGGCCCAGCACAGCTACGGCTTCGAGTCGACCGTGTTGCTCGCGCTGCAGGGCAATTCGCCGTTCTGGTCCGGCCGGCCGTTCTATCCGCAGGATATCGTCGGCGCGCTGAACGCCGTGCCCCAACCGCGCCTGCTGGTGACGACGCCGTTTCACCTCGCCGCCCTGCTCGGCGCCGGCATCGAGGTGCCCGCCGTCGATCTGCTGCTCTCCGCGACGGCACCGCTTTCCGCCCAGCTGGCGGCCGAGGCGGAAAGCCGGCTGGCGGCGCCGCTGCTTGAAATCTACGGTTCGACCGAAAGCGGCCAGCTGGCCAGCCGGCGCACCACGGCCGGGCCGACCTGGGAACTGTTGGCCGATGTCCGGCTCGATCAGGCCGACGAGCAGAACAACAACCCGACCACTGCTTTCGGCGGTCACGTCGAGGGCAGGGTAGGGCTGTCCGACATCATCGAAATCCTCGACGACCGCCATTTCCTGCTCCACGGCCGCCATGCCGACGTGGTCAATATTGCCGGCAAGCGCACCTCGCTGGCTTACCTGAACCACCAGATCGCCGCCATTCCCGGCGTCGTCGATGCCGCCTTTTTCCTACCCGACGACGAAACCCCGGACGGGATCACCCGGCTGGCCGCCTTCGTCGTCGCCCCCGGCCTCGACAACCGGCAACTGATTGCCGCACTGCGCCAGCGGGTCGATCCGATTTTCCTGCCCCGGCCGCTGGTGCTGCTCGACAAGCTGCCGCGCAACAGCACCGGCAAACTGCCGCGCACCCAGTTGCAGGCGCTGTACGCCGCGACGCTCAAGCATGCCGGCCGCTGAATACCGTTGGCCGGTGCCGGCCGATCACCCCGCCTTGGCCGGCCATTTCCCCGGCCGGCCGATTGTCCCCGGCGTCGTGCTGCTCGATCGCGCCATCCTGTTCACCGAACAACTGCTCGGTCGCCCGGCGGTTGCCTGGCAAGTCGGCAATGCCAAGTTTTTCAG
>Ga0207952_1001417_pt1 | contig 10142 bp, 5 predicted proteins | sample SubbioR12Aug_8Ca_FD_184831 | JGI IMG/M metagenome (GOLD analysis project Ga0207952, IMG submission 184831) | Serpentinite rock and fluid subsurface biosphere microbial communities from McLaughlin Reserve, California, USA - CR12Aug_8Ca (SPAdes) | ecosystem: Environmental > Terrestrial > Deep...
TACCCGCCGCACCGCAAGGCGAAGGAGCTGATCGACAGCACGGCCAGTACCCTGCTGGCCGCGCGTACGGCGGCTGCGGCGCCGGTGGCCCCGCTGGTCCTGGCGCCACCGGTCGCTGCGGAACAAAGCGCCGCGCCAGTCGCTGACGAAGCCGCGGTTTCGGCGCGCCTTGCCGAGTGGGCTGCCGCCTGGGCGTCGCGCGATGCCGGGAGCTACCTGGCTTTCTATGCCGCCGGCTTCGTGCCGGAGGGCGGACTGACGCGTGAAGCCTGGGCGCAGCAGCGTGCGCAGCGTCTGGCCAGGGCCGCCAACATCCGCATTGAAATACAGGAGCTGACCGTGCAAATGAGCGGTCCGAACTCGGCCGTCGCCGATTTCCGTCAGCTTTACACCGCCGACGCCTATCGCGACAGTAGCGAAAAAACCATCGAGTGGCGGAAAGAAAACGGGCAGTGGCTGATCGTTCGCGAGTCGGCGCGTGCCGCTGGAAAGGGGCGCTGAAAATGACGATCAGCAAATGCATGCTGCCGCTGTTGTTTGCCGCCGGCGTGTGGGTAAGCGGCGGCGCGGCGCATGCCCAGAGTGCCGCTGCGCCGTCGGCAACGCTGGCAAAAATCAGCGAATACGGTGCGATCTACGTCGGGCATCGCGAGTCGTCGATTCCCTTCTCCTACCTCGATGCCGACGGCCAAGTCATCGGTTACTCGGCGGAGCTGTGCCGGCACGTGACCGATGCCGTCAAACGCGCTCTCAATCGGCCCGATCTTGCGGTGGTGCCGGTGCCCGTCACCTCGAGCTCGCGGCAGATGATGCTGGAAGCCGGAACGATCGACCTGGAATGCGGTTCGACGACCAATACCGAACAGCGTCAGCGCTATGTCGGCTTTGCCGTGACGACCTTTGTCGCCGGCGTCAAGGCGCTGGTGAAAAAGGATTCCGGCATCCGCTCGCTAAAGGACATGAAGGGCAAGACGGTGGTGACCTCCAGCGGCACGACTTCCGATGCCTACCTCAAGGCCGCAGCGTTGCGGCAAGGCGTCCTTCCGAATTACCGGGTCGGCCGCGACCACGACGACTCTCTGCGCCAGGTGCTGCGTGGCGATGCCGACGTGATGGTGCTCGACGACGTGCTGCTCCAGGGTTTGCTGATCAATGTCCCGGAAGCCGACCGCTTCAAGCTGGTCGTGCTCGAAGAAAGTTACGCCAACGAGCCTTACGGGCTGATGCTGCGGCGCAATGATCCGGCGTTCAAGAAGCTGGTCGACGACACGCTGATTGCCTTGATGAAGCGCGGCGAACTGACGCGCATCTACGAGCGCTGGTTCACCTCGCCGATCCCGCCGGCGGGTGGCAATCTCAATCTGCCGATGGGCGAGCTGCTCAAGCAGCTGCTCGTGACGCCGAACGACAGGGGCGTTTGACGTCCGGCAAGCGTTGCCGGCAAGCTTCGCCTACCAGAGCGCCCCTTGCGCGACCATCCAGTAACGGACGAATTTGCCGATCGCCATGAAGGCGGCGCAGGCGCGCCAGTCGAGGCGGAGCCAGCCGGCGCCGATGCACAGCGCGTCGCCGATCAGCGGCGCCCAGGCGAGCAGCAGGATCGGCGAACCCCAGCGCCTGACCTGCAGCAGCCCCTTCGCGTGTTCGAGCTTCTGCCAGCCCGGCAGCCAGCGCCCGCAGGCATAGGAAGTCATTCCCCCCAGCGTATTGCCGAGCGTGGCCAGCGCCAGCGCCGGCCATAACTCTTCGGGATGGAGCTTGAGCAGCGCAAACAGCAAAGCCTCCGAGCCGCCCGGGAGGATTGTTGCGGCCAGAAAGCTGGAGATGAGCAATCCCCACAGCCCGGCTTCGGCACTGATGTTCAACCAATCCATACGGGGTCAGAGGCTTTGTCTGCGGGGTGCCAGTGCCAGCCCCAGTTTCTGTGGTGCTAGAATCGACGGTTTCAAAAAAGAGCTCTCACTGCCATGCATCCGGATTATCTCGAAAAAATCCTCAACGCGCAGGTTTATGACGTCGCGATCGAGTCGCCGCTGGACCACGCGCCCAACCTTTCGGCGCGCATCGGCAACCGCGTTCTGCTCAAGCGCGAGGATATGCAGCCGGTATTTTCCTTCAAGCTGCGCGGCGCCTACAACAAGATCGTCAAGCTCTCGCCCGAGAAACTCAAGCGCGGCGTGATCTGCGCATCGGCCGGCAACCATGCGCAGGGCGTCGCGCTGTCGGCGGCGAAAATCGGCTGCCGCGCGGTGATCGTGATGCCGACCACGACACCGCAGATCAAGGTGCAGGCGGTCAAGGCGCGCGGCGGTGAGGTGGTGCTCGCCGGCGAATCGTACGACGAAGCCTATACGCATGCGCTGGAACTGGAGAAGGTCGAGAAGCTGACTTTCGTGCATCCTTTCGACGACCCCGAAGTGATCGCCGGGCAGGGCACGATCGGCATGGAAATCCTGCGCCAGCATCCGAAGCCGATTCATGCGGTGTTCTGTTGCGTCGGCGGCGGCGGGCTGATTTCCGGGGTGGCCGCGTACATCAAGCGACTGCGTCCGGAAACGAAAATCATCGGAGTCGAGGCTGCCGATGCCGACGCCATGGATCGTTCGCTGCGCGCCGGCAAACGCGTCCGTCTCGATCATGTCGGCCTGTTCGCCGACGGCGCGGCGGTGAAATACGTCGGCGAGGAGACCTTCCGCCTCTGTCAGCAATACGTCGATGAGATGGTGCTGGTCGATACCGACGCCATCTGCGCGGCGATCAAGGATGTCTTCGAGGACACACGTGCCGTGCTTGAGCCGGCCGGCGCGCTGGCGGTGGCCGGTGCGAAGGAGTACGCCAAGCGGCACAGGCTGAAGGACAAGACGCTGGTCGCCATCGCCTCCGGCGCGAACATGAACTTCGATCGTCTGCGCTTCATCGCCGAGCGCGCCGAAATCGGCGAACAGCGCGAAGCGGTGCTCGCCGTGACGCTGCCCGAGAAGCCCGGTGCCTACAAGAAGTTCCTGTCGCTGATCGGTTCGCGCAACATCACCGAGTTCAACTATCGTTATCACGACGACCGTGAGGCGCACATTTTTGTCGGCATCCAGGTTGCCTCGCGCGCCGAGTCGCTGAAGCTTGTCGAGCAGCTGCGCAAGAACGATTACGCAACGCTCGATCTGACCGACGACGAGATGGCCAAGGGGCACATCCGCCACCTGGTCGGCGGGCATTCGCCGCAGATCAACAATGAAATTCTCTACCGCTTCGAGTTTCCCGAGCGTCCCGGCGCGCTGATGAATTTCCTGAACCGGATGAGCGCCGGCTGGAACATCAGTCTCTTTCACTACCGCAACCACGGTGCCGATTACGGCCGGGTGCTGGTCGGCATGCAGGTACCGTCCGGCGAGAAGCGCGAATTCAATAAGTTCCTGAAAAACCTGGGCTACGCGCACTGGGACGAAACCGGGAACCCGGCCTACAAGCTATTCCTGGGTTGATGCCAGCCCAGGTTTCGGCGCTGCCGAAGCTATGCGAACAATATAAATTCTCACGCTTTTATTATCGTCTTGAGCTATAACTAAAGTCATAGTTGCAGAGGGCGCCGGTCTACGGGCCGGCGTCGCGCGACACCTGCTGCGTCACCAGGGCGAGGATCATCGATGAGCACAGGAGCGATACTGCTGGCGGCTGGCATTTATCTTTGCCTGCTCTTCGCGGTCGCTTATCTCGTTGATGCCCGTGGGCGGCACGGCGTGCTTGGCGCGCTGCCGGAAGGGTGGATCTACGCGCTGTCGATCGCGGTCTATTGCACCTCGTGGACTTTTTTTGGCAGTGTCGGCCGTTCGGCGACGACCGGGATTGGTTTCCTGCCGGTCTATATCGGGCCGGTCCTCGTTTTCGTTTTTGCCCAGCCCTTCCTGCGCAAGCTCCTGGCGGTGAGCAAGGCGCAGCACATTACCTCGATTGCCGACCTGATTGCCGCCCGTTACGGCAAACGGCAGTCGCTTGCCGGCCTGGTGACGCTGATCGCGGTGATTGGCATCGTTCCCTACATCTCGCTGCAACTGAAAGCCGTCTCCTCGACCTTCGACATTCTGCGCGGCGCCGCCGAAGGCGTCGGGCCGCTACCGCTTTATGCCGATACCGCGCTCTATGTCGCGCTGGTGATGAGTGTTTTCGTCATCGCTTTCGGCACGCGTCGCGTCGATGCAACCGAGCAGCACCGCGGCATGGTGACGGCGGTCGCGATTGAGTCGCTGGTCAAGTTGCTCGCCTTCCTGCTGGTTGGCGCCTTCGTTACCTACGGGCTGAATGATGGCTTTGCCGACATTCTGGACAGTATTGCCGCGACGCCGGCGCTGTCACATTTAAGCGATTTTGCTGCGACTGCCGGGCACGTGGATTTTTGGTCGCTCGTGTTTTTATCGGCGCTGGTCATTTTCTGTCTGCCGCGCCAGTTCCAGGTGACGGTGGTTGAAAACATTGATTCCGCCCACCTGCGGCAGGCGGCCTGGATTTTTCCGCTCTACCTGTTGGCGATCAACATTTTCGTGCTGCCGATCGCCATGTACGGGGTGCTGCATATTCGTGAATTCGGCGGTGATCCCGATCACTTCGTTCTCACCCTGCCGCTCGCCGCCGGTCATTCCTGGCTGGCCCTGATTGCCTTCATCGGCGGCTTTTCGGCGGCGACCGGCATGATCATCGTCGAAACCATTGCCCTGGCGACCATGGTCAGCAACGACCTCGTCCTGCCGCTGCTGCTGCGTGGCAAACGCCTCAGCGGCGAGGGCCGGGAAAGTGTCGTCGAGCTGGTGAAATGGGTGCGGCGGGCGAGTATCGTCGTCATTCTTCTGCTCGCTTTCGCTTACGTGCGCCTGATCGGCAACGCTTATGCCCTGGTCAGCATCGGTCTGGTGTCCTTTGCCGCCGTCGCCCAGTTCGCGCCAGCCATCGTTGGCGGTCTTTACTGGCGGCGCGGAAATTTTGTCGGTGCATTTGCCGGGTTGGCAGCTGGCTTTGCGCTGTGGGTCTATACCCTGCTTTTGCCATCCTTTGCCGAATCGGGCTGGATCGGTCGTGATTTCATGACGGCCGGGGTGTTCGGTATCGACGCCTTGCGTCCCTACGCCCTGTTCGGCATCGCCGGCCTTGACCGCATCAGCCACAGTCTGCTGTGGAGCCTGCTCGCCAATGTTGGCGTCTATCTGGTGTGCTCGTTGTTCTTTGCCCAGCGACCGGATGATGTCGCGCAGGCCCGCGCCTTCGTCGATGTCTATAGGCCAGCCCCGGCGTCCGCCCGGATTTTTGCCGCCGATCTGCGCTGGCGCGATCTTGGCGATCTGCTCGGCATTTTCCTCGGGGCCGAGCGCGCTGAGCGGAAAATGGCCGACTATGCGGTACAGCGCTCCAGGGGGGGTGACCCGCAAGACCGGGCTGATGCCGAGCTGGTCGATTACGTCGAGAAGCTGGTGGCCGGCGCCGTCGGCAGCAGCCTGGCGCGGGTGGTCGTTGCCGCAGCGGCGAAGGAGCGCCAGGACAGCGAGGAGATGATGCATCTGCTGTCCGATGCCTCGTCGCAGATTGAAATGCAGTGGGAGCGTCTGCGCGAGGCCGTGCAAAACATCAGCCAGGGAATCTCGATGTTCGACGCCGATCTCAAGCTGGTGGTGTGGAATCAGCGTTTCCTCGAACTGTTCGATCTCCCGGAATCGCTGGGTGCCGTCAACACCCCCTTCGAAGCCTTCATCCGCTACAACGCCGAACGCGGTGAGTACGGCCCCGGCGATGTCGAGGCGCAGGTGCGCGAGCGGGTTCTGCGGGCGCGCCGCTTCGAGCCGCACCTCTTCGAGCGCGAGCAGCCGAATGGCCGTATTCTTGAAATAGCCGGCAAGCCGTTGCCGCGCGGCGGCTTCATCGCCACCTACACCGACATCACCGAGCGCAAGCGTAACGAGCAGGCCCTGCGCGAAGCCAAGGAGCAACTTGAGAAGCGGGTGATCGAACGGACGCGCGCGCTGCAGGAGAGCGAGGAGCGTTTCCGCGACTTTGCCGAATCGGCCTCCGACTGGATCTGGGAGACCGGCCCCGACCTCCGGTTTACCTATTTTTCCGAACGCGCCAGCGAACTGCTGGGCCGACCGACCGACGCCCTGATCGGTAAAACCCGTGCTGAGCTGGCAACCGCCGAGGCCTTGCAATGGGCGCCCGAGAAATGGCAGCAACATCTGGAAACCATCGCTGCACACCGTCCATTCCGCGCCTTCGAATATCCGGTGGCAGGCGCCGATGGCAGCTTCCGCCAGGTGCGCGTCAGCGGCAAGCCGGTTTTTTCAGCGGATGGCCGTTTCGCCGGCTACCGCGGCACCGGCACCGATATCACCGAGCTGATGCAGGCGCAGAACGAACTGATGAGTGCCGAGAAGCTTGCCGCACTCGGCGGCATGGTCGCCGGTATCGCGCACGAAATCAACACACCGATCGGCATCGGCGTCACCGCGGCGAGTTTTCTCCAGGAGCAGACCGCCGAGTTCGGCAGGCTCTACGCGGCGGGACAGATCAAGCGCGCCGACATGGAGGCTTATCTGCACGCTGCCAGCGAAGCGGCCAGCTCGCTGACCACCAATCTACGGCGTGCCGCCGGTCTGGTGCAAAGCTTCAAGCAGGTGGCGGTCGACCAGACGAGCGAGCAGCGGCGGCGTTTCCGGCTCAGGCAATACATCGACGAAATCCTCGACAGCCTGCAGCCAAAGCTCAAGCGCACCGAGCACGTGATCGACGTCAGTTGCCCCGACGAGCTCGAACTCGATAGCTATCCCGGTGCCTTTTCGCAGATTCTGACCAACCTGATCCTCAATTCGCTGATTCACGGCTTTGATCGTCTGGCTGCCGGCCGCATCGAAATCGTCGTCCGGCGGACCGGCAAGGAGCTTTCCCTGCGTTACAGTGACAACGGTTGCGGAATGAGCCCGGAGCAGGTGAAACGGGTTTTCGAGCCGTTTTTTACGACGCGTCGCGGACAAGGCGGGAGCGGACTCGGAATGAATGTTGTCTATCGTTTGGCAACACAGACATTGCACGGGCGTATCGAATGCCGCTCGACGCCGGGTGCGGGCGTACAATTTTCGATCACTGTTCCGATTGACGAGGAAACTGCCAATGAGCCCACAAGCGCCGCTTGAATCCGCCGCGCCGGCTGACGACGATGCACCGATGGTTTTCCTTGATGCCGACGAGCCGGTTGCCGAAATGCCGGGCAAGACGTGGAAGGTTCTGGTTGCCGACGACGACGCGGAAGTCCATTTCATTACGCAGATGGTGCTGCGTGATCTGGCCTTCGAAGGCCGCTCGCTCGAACTGCTGTTCGCGCACTCCGGTGGCGAGGCGTTGCGTCTGCTTGGCGAGCACCCCGATACGGCGGTCATTCTGCTCGATGTCGTCATGGAAACCGAACATGCCGGGCTGGAAGTCGCGCGCGACATCCGCCAGCGCCTCGGCAACCGCTTTGTGCGCATCATCCTGCGTACCGGCCAGCCGGGCCAGGCGCCGGAAAGGCGCGTCGTCATCGACTACGACATCAACGACTACAAAGAAAAAACCGAACTCACCGCACAAAAACTGATGACCGCGGTAATTTCCGCGCTGCGTTCCTACCGCGACCTGATCACCATCGAGCGCAGCCGGCAAGGTCTGACCAAGATCATCGACGCCTCGCGCGACATTTTCAAACCGCAGTCGCTGGCTCGCCTCTCATCCGGCGTTCTGCAACAGATCAGCGCCCTCCTGCATCTTGGCGACGACAGCCTGCTGGCGCAGGCTTCGGGGCTGACCGCCCGGCTCGACCTCGACGGCGGTCCGGACCACTACGTCGTGATGGCCGGTACCGGACGCTTTACCACGGCAATCGGGCAACCGCTGGCCCGGACAGTCGATCCTGCTGTGCTCGAACTGCTCAGGCAAACGCCGTGCGAGCAGAGCATCGTGCGGAACGGCGAATTCATTGGCCACTTCTGTACCGCCAGCGGCGCGGAAAGTTTCGTTCTGGTGCAGACGCAGGAAGCCCACGACGAGGTTGACGTCGACCTGCTGCAGCTTTTTGCCGCCAACATCGGCGTGGCCTTCGACAACGTCCACCTGAACGAGGAACTGGTGGCGACACAAAGTGAACTGGTCCATACGCTGTGCGAGGTGGTCGAAGCGCGCTCGAACGAAACCGGGCAGCACGTCGTTCGCGTCGGCGAACTCTCCGGCCTGCTCGCTGAACTGGCCGGTCGCGACGAAAGCGACTGCGCCCTGCTGCGGCAAACGGCGCCGATGCACGACCTCGGCAAGATCGGCATTCCCGACCACATTCTGCACAAAGCGGGGCCGCTCTCCGCCGACGAGTGGGCGATCATGCGTGAACACGCGCGAATCGGGCACAACCTCCTTTGTCGTTCGCGGCGGCCGGCGCTGCGGGCGGCCGCGATCATCGCCGGACAGCACCACGAACGGTGGGACGGCAGCGGTTACCCGAATGGCCTGAAAGGAAACGACATCCACATTTTCGGTCGCATCGTTGGCCTGATCGATGTCTTTGATGCCCTGTCGCATCCACGCTGCTACAAGGCGGCGTGGGAGATGCCGAGGGTCATCGACTATATCCGTGAGCACCGCGGCAGCCAGTTTGACGCGGTGTTGGCCGATATTTTCCTCGCCCACCTCGACGACTTCATCGAACTGTCTTTACGCCATGCGGACCATTGAAAAGAAAGGTGTTTCTGCCGGCCGGGAAATTCTGCACGGGGGGTGGATATGTCGGCGTGTCTGAGCATGCCGCGTATGCGCCGGCTTGCCCTGTGGCGACTGGCCGCTGCTGTCGCCATGTTCGCTACGCTAGCGGTCGCCCATGCCGGCGAGCAGGCCGAGCAGGCGCTGGCGGCGATCAGGCGCCTGCAGGCGAGTGGCGAAATCGTTCCTGGAACGGCGTTGCGTCTGACCGTGAAGCAGGGAAACATCGCCGCTTTTTTGGGCCGCGATTTCGAATTGCAGCGCGAATGGGAGAAGCGCACCGGCATCCCGATCGACGCCAGGCTCATGCCGCAACTCGATTCGCAGGCCTTCATCGAGCACGCCAGCGAGGTCGATCTGACCATCGCGCGCAATCACGAATATCCCGACCTTTACCAGCGCCAGCTGATCGAAGACCTGACGCCGCTGATGCAGCGCTTCGGCTTCACTTTGCCGAGCGAGCCGCCGGCGGGTTATCTTCTGGCCAGGCAACAGGCTTATCTTGGCGAGCGCGCCGTCGCCATTCCTGCCGACGGTGATTTGCCGCTGCTCTATCTGCGGCGCGATCTGCTCGAGGACGCAGCCAGCCGTGCGCGTTACCGCGAACGCTTCGGCCGTGAGCTGGGCGTGCCGAAGACCTGGGACGAATACCAGAACCAGATTGCTTTTTTTCATCGCCCACAGGAAGGCTTCTACGGTGCCCTTGAACAGCGCGAACGCAATACCGCCTGGATGTTCTGGATGCTGCGCTATGCCTCCTTTGCCGCCACGTCATTGCTCTTCGATGCGCAGATGCAACCGCTGATCAATTCGGCAGCCGGCATCGCCGCGACGGAAAACTATCTCGCAACGCTACCCTATTCGCCACCGAAGATTCTCGACGAAGGCCACGATTACAGCTATACCCTGCCGCTTTTCATGGCCGGCAAAGGCTATGCGACGATCATCACGCCGGCCGGCGCCAAGCTCTTCAGCCTCGATAGTTCGGCGGTCAAAAACAGCTTTGTCAGCGCAGCGTTGCCGGGGCACTTGCAGAAAGGTCGCCTGCAGCGGCGCAGTATGCTGATCTACGGCAATAATCTGGTAATTCCGCGTTCCAGCGCTCGCAAGACGCTCGCTTTTCTTTATGCGATGTGGCTGACCGACGCCGACGTTTCGGCGCGTTCGGTCGGTGTTCCCGGTGGTTTTGCCGACCCGTACCGCTACAACCATCTGCGCGATGAGCGGATCCGGCAGGTTTATACCCCGCAGGCGCTGGATGTCATCGAACGCGAACTGCCGGTCATCGTTCCCTCCGGCACCGGCCTGCCGGGCAACAGCGAATACCTTGCCGCGCTCAACCACAACCTGTGGCTCGCGGCACAGGGCAAGCACAGCGCCGGCGAAGCGAT
>Ga0207952_1001418_pt1 | contig 10116 bp, 7 predicted proteins | sample SubbioR12Aug_8Ca_FD_184831 | JGI IMG/M metagenome (GOLD analysis project Ga0207952, IMG submission 184831) | Serpentinite rock and fluid subsurface biosphere microbial communities from McLaughlin Reserve, California, USA - CR12Aug_8Ca (SPAdes) | ecosystem: Environmental > Terrestrial > Deep...
CGCTGGCCTTGACGAGGCCATTGCCCACGTCGCGCCACACATCCACCTTTGTCTGCATCACCGACCAGAAGTTGCCCGGATCCAATCCGATCAGCAACACCGCCACCACATAGGCCCCCAAAATGCCCACGGCCGAGAACAGCACGGCCAGGATGGGCATCGAGACGATGCCGCCAATGAATCGTGGCGCCAACACCCGAGTCTTGGGGTCGATCGCCATCAGCTCCATGGCGGCCAGTTGCTCGCCGGCCTTCATCAGGCCAATTTCGGCAGTCAGCGACGTACCGGCACGGCCTGCAAACAACAGCGCCGTCACCACCGGACCCAGTTCGCGCACCAGGGCCAGATTGACGATCAAACCCAGGCTCTCGGCCGCGCCATAGGTGACCAGGGAGTAATACATCTGCAGCGCCAACACGAAGCCCACCGCAAGGCCGGAGGCCATGATGATGATGAGCGAACGATTGCCGATGGCGTGCACCTGTGCCACCACCAGGCCGAAGCGGCGCAGCGATTCGGGAAGCGCCCGCAGCAAGTCCAGGAAAAAGCTGGCGGCATGGCCCCAACCGCGCAACTGGTCCAGTGCGAGCGCGCCAAGGCGGGCAATTAAGGCCGTCATGCGCCAACTCCGAAGTCCGCGCTGATGGTCGGCGCCGGGTAATGGAACTTCACCGGACCATCGGGCTCACCGCGCACGAACTGTCGGGTCTCCGGGTCCGTGGAGGCCATCAGTTCAGCGGGTGTGCCTTGCGCAACGATGCGCCCGCCATTGGCCAGAAGAATCACGTGGTCACTGATGGCCATGCACTCGGGCACGTCGTGACTCACGACCAATGAAGTGGCGCCGGTCACATCATTGAGCGTGCGGATGAGCTTTGCCGCCACTCCCATGCTGATCAGATCCAGGCCGGCGAAGGGCTCGTCGTACATGATGAGCTCCGGGTCCAACGCGATCGCCCGGGCCAGCGCCACACGCCGCGCCATGCCACCGGAAACCTCGGAGATGCGGAGTGCCGCAGCACCGCGCAGTCCCACAGCATTGAGCTTCATCAGCACGATGTCGCGAATCATCTCGTCCGGCAGATCGGTGTGCTCTCGCAAGGGGAAGGCGACGTTCTCGAACACCGTCAAGTCCGTGAACAGCGCGCCGAACTGAAACAACATGCCGAGCCGGCGGCGCAGGCGAAACAGCATCGCCTTGTCACGCGTGTCGACGACTTCGCCATCAAACACCACGCGGCCACCGGTGGCCGCGTGAACGCCACCAATGAGACGCATCAAGGTGGTCTTGCCACAGCCCGAACCGCCCAGGATGGCCGTCACCTTGCCGCGCGGGAACTTCAGCGACACATTGGACAAGATGGTCCGATTCGCGTCGTAGCCGAACGTGACGTTGTCGATCTCGATCAGAGTAGAAGAGCTCAAGCGAACCACTGGTTGCGGCACAGGGCCGACGACATGACTTCGAGACGAACATCCCATCCCGAAGGCCATGCCCAGGCGAACCCCGCAGGTGGAGTCCGTGCGAAAAGGGTCGCGATGATAAGTGAAAACACTTATGGCAAAAGGCGGCCGCCGGGAAGGCCTCGCCAGGGTTCGGATCGCCCCTGGCCTGGCTTGACCTTGGCACTCCGCGCAGTGGACCGACCCAAAGACCGTGATGTATTCACGGCCCGCAACACCCATGAACATCCCGGCGCCATCCGCGCGACCAACGCAAACCGATCTGGGACAGGCGGGCTCGCTCGAAAGCCCCCCGCAGAAAAGAATTCACGCCCCGATGGAGTCACCCTGATGTCGCTGTTCACTTCCTCTGACCGTTCCACCCGAAATCGTGGGTTCACCCTGATCGAGGTCATGATCACGGTGGCGATTGTGGCCATCCTGGCAGCCGTGGCGCTCCCGGCCTACAACGACTACATCACCCGAGGCCGCATACCCGAAGCAACGGCCGGGTTGGCCGAGCGTCAGGTGCGCATGGAACAGCATTTCCAAGACAACCGGACCTATGCAAGCGCCACCCCGTGTACAGCATTTACAGGCAAGTACTTCAGTTTTTCCTGTAGCTCAGCCACCGGGACCGCCTTCGAACTTGTGGCAACTGGGACTGGCGCAATGACCGGCTTCAAATACTCCGTGGACCAAGCCGGCGCAAAAACCACAGTGTCGGTCCCGTCGGGATGGAGTCTTCCAAGTCCCAATGACTGCTGGGTTTCGAAAAAGGGGGGGCTGTGCTGAAACCATACGCTCGCGGCCTCACGTTGATTGAACTTATGGTAGGCCTGGCACTCATAGCCATGCTTGTCACCTTAGGCGCCCCCGCCTTTGGTACGTGGATGGCAAACGCACGCATCCGCAGCACAGCCGAAGCCACTTTGGCTGGTTTGCAACTCGCAAGGTCTGAGGCAACCACCCGCAACGCGCAGGTGCGATTTCAGCTGACATCAAGCTTAGGAGCTGACTGCGTCTTGAGCGAAGGTGGTCCCAATTGGATTTTAGACGTCGTTACCACAGACAATGATGACTCGGTCATAGCGCACTGCAATCTTGCCGCGAGCGACACCATCGCCCCCCATATTTTGCACAAACGTGCCGCCGCTGATTCGCTTGGCAGCACGCATTTGGACTCAAATATCGATACGCTCATTTTTAATGGACTTGGTCGCTTGACCAACAGTCCAGCCGGCGGCGTCTCCATAGAGATTTATGGGGCCAACTCAAACTCATGCCTGCCAACTGGAGAGCTAAATTGCCTGCGGATCCAAGTAAGTGTGGCTGGTCAGATCCGGATGTGTAATCCTGTCTTCGCCAACGGCACTGCTCAGGCCTGCCAATAATATGAAAACTCGGCACACACCGATTAATCGGCACTACGTCTCCGGCTTTATGCTTTTGGAAGTTTTGATTGCATTGCTGATTTTCTCCCTCGGCGTACTCGGATTGGTGGCCTTGCAGTCGAAAGCCGTCACCCAGTCGTCGCAGGCGCAATATCGTTCTAGCGCAGCGTATTTAGCCAATCAGCTGATCGGACAAATGAGCCTCACAAACAGAACGAATGCAGCATTGACGAATCAGTTTTCAAGCACACCGGAAGGAGCGGGGTACTTGGTCTGGAAGACTCGTGTAGAAGCGGCGCTCCCCAACGCTTCGATTTATCCACCGATTGTCACCGTTACAGCCGTTAATCCCTTGCCAAACATTGTCGGGAACGGAACTGGGCCGGCTGATCCCGCTTTATTGCCAAGCAGCCGCATTTCAATTCAATTGCGGTGGAAGCATCCGTCAGAGCCGCCAGCTGCCACCCCCAACAACCTCTTGGTGGTTACGGAGATGAAATGAAAAGGCTCACTAAGGCTTCGTGTGCAACCCGCCGTACTTCAGCGGGCCTCAGCATGATCGAGATTCTTGTTGGCATCGTGGTTGGGATGCTGGCCATCGTGATCGTCATGCAAGTTTTGAAGGTATCCGAAGGCGCACGCCGCACCACAACCGGAGGCGCGGATGCACAAACCACGGGCGCCATTGCCCTCTCCTTGCTTCAACAAGATATCCAGCAAGCAGGGAACGGATTCATGGATCAGAACACCTTAGGCTGCAATGTGACCATCGACAATGGACGGGTCATCAACAACATCGGCCATGTGACAATAAATCACCCGAACATACCGGCTGGTGATGCCGGCTCAGAAACCCTGCTGATTGTTTTTGGCGATCCGTCAGGGATGCATCTCGGAAATCGAATTACTGGCCAACCTACAGCCAATCAGTACGCGGTTGAAGCACCTCAAGGCTTCCGTTTAGGCGAGCAAGTCATAGCGGCGCCTGAATTCCGGACGGACCCTTGTAATCTCGCCATGGCCTCGGTAACAAATAGTCCAGCCACATCAGCCACGCCTGTGGGAGTTTCGGCAGGCCTTGCTTCCGCAAGTCGCGGATTTCTATTCAATATGGGAATGAACCCGGTCGTGCGCGCCTATGCCGTTCGCGCTGGCCAGTTAACGACCTGCAGCTTTAGAACTCATGATTGCACAAGCACCAGCGCGGCGGCTTGGCAACCAATGGCCGAAAGCATCGTTGCTATGCGGGCCCTGTACGAGAGAGACACTTCTGCTCCGCCTGATGACGTGCCAGATGTCATGGATGCGACGACCCCTACGACCGCGCAAGGATGGCGCGATGTGCGTGGTATTCGCCTTGTTGTCGTCGCGCGCAGCGGCCAATTAGAGAAAGAAGATGTGACCGACGTTGCAGGCGGCGAGGCAGCACCCACCTGGAGCGCAGCTGCCTCAGCCGCGATTTCAGTACCCGGCTCCAATTGGAAGCGTTTTCGCTATCGGACTTTTGAAGCTACTGTGGCGCTACCCAATGTTCCGGCTTATTTGCCGAATGGTTTTTGGCCGCCTGCGTAGTATCCAAGCCAAAGAAACTTTCAAGCACCATGTCCGTTGATTTGGTTCACACCCCATGAAACCCAGACACCCGTTGCTAGTTCGGCGCCCAGCCAAGCAGGGCGGCCTCGTCCTGATCTTTGCAATCATTGTGTTGGTGGCGATGTCACTGGCCGCCGTCGGACTAATGCGTTCGATGCTCGCAACCAATCGCGTGGCCGGCAATTTAGCCTTTCAACAGGCGGCCATGCAGACCGCGGATGTGGCGGCCCAGACTGCGATGGCCTGGTTGGACCAACAGGCTAGAGCTTTGAACACCCAACTGGGAGCAGCCCACCGACTTGCCCAAAATATCGAAAAGAGTGGGCTCGAACCCATTGCATACCGCGCAAGCAGACAAGATCCCGCTGCCGGTCAATCTTGGGAGGCATTTTGGGCGATTCAGCAGGCCAACAATCTGGTCAACGAGATGCCAATTAATGCTGCCGGCTTCAAGGCCAGCTATCTCATCCATCGTCTGTGCGCAGGACTTGGACGGAAAGACAGCCCTGGATCAAACTGTGAAATGGCGCCCTACAAGCAATGGGACAAAAGAGGCTCTAACAGCGATGGAAATCAGATTCCGGCGCCACGCGAAACGCTCTATCGCATTACGGTGAGAGTTGAAGGACCGCGAAATTCCGTGAGTTTCACGCAATCGGTTATTTCAATCTGACTTCTTGCAGTTTTATTTAGTGGGGAACAAAATGAAGTTGATTGCAAAATTCATTTCTGGTGCACCAGCCGTCGCAGCTGCCACCATGATGTCGGCCGGCTATCAGAATCAATCATGGGCGGCACCCGCTGATATCGCAAAGGCGCCGCTTACAACATCCTCGGCAACGTCCGTCAAGGCCAACTTGATGTTCATTCTGGATGACTCGGGCTCCATGTCCTGGGACTTCATGCCTGATCAATTGCTATTTACCCAGGGAGTTAGTGGGCTAAACAAGCATTGCCGAACATCTGGCGCAGGAGGCTCAGGCGCAAGCTTCACCACCGGATCGTTCGACGATGCTTGCTGTCATGGCATGCCCGGCCCCAACCGAGCATGCGTCGGCATTAATGTCGATGCAAACAAGCGCATGCATCCGCCGTTGATGGCGGCAGCATTCAATGGCACTGCCTATAACCCCAACACGCTGTACAGCCCCCCGGTGGGCGCCAATGGGGCCTCCGCGTATCCATCTCAAACATCTACCAACACCACCGACTGGACCCAGGTTGCCAACGATGGATTTGACCAGAGCACCAGCAAGATCAATCTTCTGACAGGCTTTCCGGATCTACTCTGGTGCCAAAGCACCACGTCACCGGATAGCAGCTGCATACGAAATAAAAACTACGTTCTGCCTGGAAAAATAAGCGGAACCACTTATGGTGTTGCACGCATTACGACCGCGTTCGGCACCAACCAGAAGATGGCGGTTGGATCGCCAGACGCCGCGACAACCGAGACTCGATCCGTCGGGCCTCATTACTACACAATTAATACCAATGAGTATTGCAGCTCAATAGAACTGAGAGTCTGCGCCATTCAAGCTGGCCCAACACCGGACATGAGCTTTCCAGCCTCGGTTCGGTGGTGCAAAACCGCGAGTTCCGCATCTAGCAAAACACCTGGATCCGGGCAATGTCAAGCCGTCATGACCAGCACCTATTCATATGCACGGTATCCATCGCGGTATGGCAGCGCTGGCGACTTCCCCGGATCATTTGATCGAGTGGATATTATTCCGACGATTACAAGTTATCCGAAATCTGCGGGACGCACAGACTGCGCGGGGGCCACATGCAGCTATTCAGAAGAGATGACAAACTTCGCCAATTGGTGGGCATATTACCGTACCCGCATGCAATTGATGAAAACATCAACCTCTCGGGCATTCCAACCCGTAGGAAATAACTATCGACTTGGCTACGTGACCCTAAATAAAAACGCCGCCAGTGACTTCCTAAATATCAATACGTTTGAAGGCACGCACAAAGAGAATTGGTTTGCCAAGTTATTCGCGGCAAAACCCAACCTCGGCACGGAACTGCGCAAAGTCCTTTCAGATGTCGGCAAACTCTTTGCTGGAAGATTGACAAGTAGCTCCGACACAACGGACAGCGTCGCCATAACAGAGCCGATGGAATATTCATGCCAGAAGAACTTCACCATCCTTTCCACTGACGGATATTGGAACGGGGACGAAGGATCCAAGTTAGACGGGAGTAGCATCGGAGACCAAGACAGCACCCTTGCCGCACCAAAGAAGGACAGGCTAGCGCAACCCAATTCCTTGGCGGACACTGCATATTACTTCTACAACACCGATCTTCGGCACAACGATGGAAGCAATCCTGCATTCTGCACCAATCTATCGAATGGCCAAGATCTTTGTGGAAACAGCAGCAATCCGTTGGTAACGCCCCATGAAAAGCAGAACATGCAGGTTTTTACAATCGGACTCGGCGCGCCCGGAAATATGCAGTATTTGCAGAATTACCTCGCTGCGACAGCGGGGGACTATTATGCAATAAAGCATGGGCTTGCAGCGGATCCAAGCAATGGCATTTGCGCATGGCAGGCGTCAGGCATCTGCACGTGGCCAAAGCCAGTGTTTAATCAGCCATCAACGATTGATGACCTCTGGCATGCCGCCGTCAATACGGACGGTCTATATTTCAGCGCCAAAGATCCAGACTCACTTTACGCTGGGTTGCGGGCAGCGCTGAGTGCGATTGATGCGAAGAATGGCGCTACGGCCGCGGCAACCACCAGCAACCCAAATGTGACCTCTGGCGATAATCAAATCTTTCTCTCGAGCTATAGAACTGGAGACTGGACTGGCGATATCAAGAGTCACCGGATTGATCTCACAACTGGCGGAGTTAATACCAATGTGAGCGATTGGTCTGCCAAGGCCTGGCTGGACGCCAACGGTAACAGCCGCACCATTCATATGTTCTCGGCCTCGTCCGCCACAAAGTTGAAGGCCTTTAGCTGGGCCACTTTGAGCTCCTCGGAGAAGGCCTATTTTCAAAAGCCATATATATCGTCTGGGCCAAACCCATTGAGCCAGTTCTGCAGTTCCGGCGCATACTGCCTTACCAGCGCGATTCAAGATGCCGCAGCAGGTGAGCCCCTTGTTCGCTTTATTGCCGGCGAACGCGCCAACGAGGGTGGATTGAGCGAACTGGATAAATACTTCAGAGTTCGAGCCAGCATATTGGGTGACATTGTTAGTTCCGAAGGTGCATTTGTCCGCGTGCCCCGCTTGGGTTACGCAGATTCGGGTTACAGCACTCACCAGGCGGCATTGGCAGGGCGCCCGGGTATGCTTTATGTGGGTGCCAATGATGGCGTATTGCATGCCATTGACGCTGCAACCGGTGCAGAGCGCTGGGCTTACGTACCAACCGAGGTACTGCCGAAGCTTTACACCTTGGCCGACAAGGAATACCCAACCAAGCATGAGTATTTTGTAAATGCCTCTCCAGTCATTGCGGACATCAAAATTGGCTCCACTTGGAGAACAATTCTTGTCAGTGGCCTCGGCCAGGGCGGTAGGGCCTATTTCGCGCTGGATGTGACCGACCCCTTGAATCCGAAGGCTCTTTGGGAATTCAAGGACAATAACCTTGGGTATACCCTGGGTCGCGCTGAGATCGGGAAGCTGGCAGACGGCACTTGGTCGGTATTTTTGCCATCTGGTTATAACAACGTTTCGCCTGGCGATGGCAAGGGGCGAGTGTTCGTTCTGAACGCGGCAACCGGAGCGCTAAACAGCACCGCAACGGTTTCAAACAATTCCGGAAGCACCACCACTCCGAGCAATTTGGGGCACATTCGGGCTTGGAAGAATTTGAGCTTCAGTGATGCAACCGTTATGCGGGTCTATGGCGGCGACACGGATGGCAACGTATGGCGATTTGATGTGAACAACAATGTGGGCGCACCCGGTGCTGACGCTCAGTTGCTTGCAACGCTCAAGTCGGCGCTCAATGTGGCTCAGCCGATTACATCGCGGCCCGAACTCGGCATGGTGGCAGGGACACATGTCATGGTTTATGTCGGTACTGGACGTTACCTTGGAGTGCCAGATATTGCCGACGCCAAGATTGGCTCAATTTATGGCATCAAGGACCGCATGAACGACTTGAGCTACGGGAATCCAAGGGTGTCAGTGCCGAGTTTTGTCAATCAGACACTGGGCACCACCAATACTTGCCCGCCGAACACTGAGGGACTTTGCACCCCTGGGGATTTGATGCGTGTGACTGTCAATGCGCAGCCGGTTGACTTGGCCGCTAGGGGAGGCTGGTATGTCGACTTGCTCGTGAATGGTGAGCGCGTTCATACTGACATGCGCCTAGTTCGCGGTACGCTGGCCGTGAATTCGAGCATTCCCGATGCTGCGGGTGTCTGCAAAGCTGGCGGGTCTGGGTGGATCAACTACATCGACTACGCCAACGGAAGCACCATTGGGGCATTTCTTGGCAATGCGATTCCCACCGCACCCACCGTCACCCTGGTCGGTTCCGACCTTTGGGATTACACCGTGACACCTGGCGTGGGCAGCGGCCTGAAGCAGACGCCCCCGCCGAATGATGATCCACCAACCCCCGCACGCCGACTGCGCTGGCGGAATCTGGCGCAGTAAGGCCGGGAAGTAGGACAGCCCGCCAGCAGAAGCTCTGTTGGCGGGCTATTTTGCTTTGGGAAGGCGCTTGCGAGAGGTGCTAACGAGGCAGGCTGGTCTTGGCCATTAGAAACCGATCCACCTCGCTTGCCGCCTGTCGCCCTTCACGAATTGCCCATACCACCAAACTCTGACCACGGCGCATGTCGCCAGCAGCAAACACTTTGGGCAGGTTGGTGGCATAGGCTCCCTGGCCTTCCGTTTGAGCCTGGGCATTGCCGCGCCCATCCTTGCTGACGCCAAATGCGTCAAGCACCGAAGCAATGGGGGCCGTGAAGCCCATTGCCAACAGCACCAAGTCCGCCTTCCACTCCTGCTCGCTGCCCGGAACCTCGGTGAACTTGCCGCCCTGCCAGGCCAGCTTCACGGTGCGCAGGCCCTTGATGCGGCCCTTGTCCTTGCCGGTGCCGGGAATGAAGGCCTTGGTGGCGATGGCGAAGTGGCGATCACAGCCTTCGTCGTGGCTGGAACTGGTTCGCAGCTTGATCGGCCAATAGGGCCAAGTCATCGGCCGGTTCTCGACTTCCGGAGGTTGCGCCATCAGTTCAAACTGGGTGACCGAAGCAGCGCCATGCCGGTTGCTGGTGCCAACGCAATCGCTGCCCGTGTCGCCGCCCCCGATCACGATCACATGCTTGCCATCGGCGCGCATCTGATCCTTCAGCTTGTCGCCAGCGTTGACTTTGTTCTGCTGCGGCAGGAATTCCATCGCGAAGTGCACGCCGTCCAGTTCGCGGCCGGGCACAGGTAGATCGCGCGGCGATTCGGCGCCGCCCGCGAGCAGCACCGCGTCGAACTCAGTCTGGAGCTGCGCGGCAGAGAGGATGGTGGTGGCGTCGTTGGTGACCTTGGCGGCCGGGCCGTCTTTGGGCAGCTCGCCGATCAAGGTGTTGACGCGGAACTCGACGCCTTCGGCCTGCAGTTGCGCCACGCGACGGTCGATGTGCGACTTCTCCATTTTGAAGTCCGGAATGCCGTAGCGCAGCAGGCCGCCAAGACGG
>Ga0207952_1001419_pt1 | contig 10113 bp, 8 predicted proteins | sample SubbioR12Aug_8Ca_FD_184831 | JGI IMG/M metagenome (GOLD analysis project Ga0207952, IMG submission 184831) | Serpentinite rock and fluid subsurface biosphere microbial communities from McLaughlin Reserve, California, USA - CR12Aug_8Ca (SPAdes) | ecosystem: Environmental > Terrestrial > Deep...
AACGCAGTCCAGCGCGCGTTATGAGGCAAACCCTTCGGGAACTGACGATTTGGGCGCATTGCAGCGTTGCGCCCCTCGCTAAGGCACCAGCCTTAGCAGCGGGTCACGCCTTGCACTGCATCCCAAATCGTCTTGTTCGCACTCATCCCTATTGATGAAATGAGTTCTATTAGCAAGTTCAGGAGTCTAAGCGGAATTGTTTAATCAGTAAATGCCAGACTGGCCTGTGTACCGAGATTCGTCAACAAAGTCTTGATGGGTGCAGGTAAACCCAGTTGTACGGCATCATCAAGTGCATGCCAGCCATGCTCGCCTTCTGCGACTTCCAGATGGCGTTTCTTGAGTTGCACATGCACTGGCAGGATATGCAGTTTGAAGTGGGTGAATACATGGGCAAACACAGGCAAGACCTGGATGCTGGCGATCTCACCAAAGTGGCTGGCACGTGCACGTACAGTCGCCATTTGCGCATCAACAGAAAAGGCCTCATCCTCGCCTCTATATTCCTGCATGCCCGCCAGTTCTGGAAGCGACAGCAAGCCACCCCAGATACCGGTTGGCGGCCGTCTTTCCAGCAAGACTTTTGCGCCATCCTGCACCAGCAGCATGATGGCCTGTTTTTCTTTTTGCGCTTTTTTTGGTTTGCGTACCGGCAGCTCTGCCGTCCTGCACTGAGCATAAGCCACACAACGTGGCTGGAAGGGGCAGAGCGTGCATTTTGGGCTGCTGCGTGTGCAAACAGTAGCCCCCAGATCCATCAGGCCCTGGGTATAAGCGCCTATGTCTTGCGCGGGCAATAAAGCCTGGGCGCGCAGCCACATATTGTCTTCGACTGGTTTGGTACCGGGATAACCGTCTATGCCAAACACACGGGCAAATACGCGTTTGACGTTGCCATCCAAAATTGCCGCGACTGTGCCATAAGAAAACGCCGTGATCGCGGCTGCTGTGGAGCGACCTATGCCAGGCAATTCTTGCAGCAGGGCCGGGTCAGCTGGAAACTTGCCCTGATATTTTTCGACCACTTGCCTGGCACACTGATGCAGGTTGCGGGCACGGGTGTAATAACCCAGGCCGCTCCAGTGTTCCATGACTTGCTCAACCGGCGCGGCAGCCAGGTCAAACACGGTGGGGAAAATCTCAAGGAAACGCTGATAGTAAGGGATGACTGCCGTCACCTGGGTCTGCTGTAACATGATTTCAGACAGCCAGACACGATAGGCTTCACGGCTTTGCTGCCAGGGCAAGCCATGGCGGCCATGCTGTTTTTGCCAGGTGATGAGTGCTGCAGAAAAACTGGGATCGACGTATGGGGCCAAGTTCGGAGTTTTGGCGGACTGAAGGTCAGGCTGACCCTGCGGGTCAGCCTTGCTGCGTGATGCTGTGGACTTCATTATTTCAGGCAGCCACCCTGAGTGCAGTCAGCTCTGCCGTCAATGCTGATCTCAAGCCATCTTCCAGATCAGTCAGCGCTTTTTTCTGCGCATCGATATCTGCCTGCAAGCTCTCGAACGAGGATATCTTGTCTTCCAGGCTGTCGGTCGCCACATGGATACGCTGTATCGATTGCATGCGGTTTTTCAACTGGCCCTTGTGTTCACGTATCTGTGCTTCCAGCGGTGCCATAACGACTTTTTGCCAGGCTTCGACATCGCGGTTGGCTTGCAGGAAGCTTTGCTTGACGCGCGCAGCGACAGAATCAAAGAACTTGTGCATCAGGACAACTTGCGGTGTCGTCAGCAAAGTAGCGGTACTGAACTGTTTTTGGTACACGCCTTCAATCGCTTCAACTTCCTTGATGTATTTGTCGAGCGAGAATGACATTGGTGCCGACAAGGCCAGACCATGCTCGGTCGAAAACTTGCGGTACATGACCGTCATCATTTCCGAAATCTCGTCGGTCTTTTTATTCGATGTCTGCAGGTTCAACTTCACCTGTGCGAAGAATTGCCTGACTGATTCACGCAGGCCGATTGAGAATTTGCTCTTCTCCATGGCATCGCGCGATTTGCGGATTTCTTCACGCAGGATGTCCATACCCAGGCTGGTATAGACCTCGGTAGACAAACGGGTGAAGACCGAACGTGTGCCCTGCATGCGCAGAAGGCTGGCGTCGAATTCTTTTTTCTCGGCATCGATACGCTTCATCATGTGTTCGATGACGTTCATATTCTTGCCGCGCAAGCTCTTCAATTCCATCATCTGCTCAACCATGCTGCGGCTGCGGGCAGAAATAACGGATTGTTGCGCATGGATGATTTCATTGATTTCTGAAGTCAGCTGGGCGCGTATGATGTTTTGCTTGGCTGGTATCAATTCCTTGGACAGGGCATATTCCAGCGTGGGCAGGCGGCTCTTGGCCAGCAGGGGCGCATCTTTATTGATCTTGGCAACCAGGCCTTTTTGCGCAGAGATAGGGAAAATCTGCTTTTCTTCCAGACCCAGAGTATGAGCAACCGTGCTCACCTGGCGGACGATTTGCGCTTCGATTTCTTCAGGCGTGCGCAGCTCATCCCACATGCTGTCGATCTTGTTCAAGACCACCATGCGGCCAGGGCCATTGCCTATATTATTGCGCCAGACATCAATATCGCTCTTGGTCACGCCAGTGTCGGCGGCCAGGATGAACAATACGGCATGTGCATTCGGGATCAGGTTCAGTGTCAGTTCAGGCTCGGTACCAATCGCATTCAGGCCAGGGGTATCGACAATGATCAGGCCTTCTTTCAACAAAGGATGTGGGAAATTGATAATGGCATGACGCCATTGAGAAATTTCTACCAGACCATCTTCGTCGATTTCCAGAGGTGCATCAGGGTCGCTTTCATCGAACAGGCCATATTGCTTGGCCACTTCTATGCTGACTTTCTTGGTCAGGCTGACTTGCTTGAAGGCTTCCAGCATGCCGTCGCCAGAATTGATATTCAGCGGCAAAACCGTCCAGACATGGCTTTGACCCTTGTATTCACTGGTCGATTGCGCTTCTGCCCGGGTTTCTATGGGCAGCAGGCGTATGCAAGGCGGTATGGTATCGTCGTACAAAAGCTCGGTCGGGCACATTGTCGTGCGACCGGCAGATGACGGTAAAATGCGCTGACCGTAGTCAGCAAAGAATATGGCATTGATGAGTTCGGACTTGCCGCGTGAAAATTCAGCGACAAAGGCGATGGACAGCTTGTCGTCAACCAGACGCTCCATCAGGCGTGCAATACGCTGATCACTGGCGGCATCGGCCATATCCGATCCATGTATCCATGACCGGTACTGCTCCAGCGCTTTGACCACTCCTTTGCGCCAGTCGCTGTACTCCTGGAATTTCTGAACCAGATTGCTCATGTTCCCCTCAGTTAACTTTTTTGATATTCCAAGTATATATGGAAGCGTTAAAAAAATACGCGTAAATCGAATTTTGCTTACATTTCAGCAGGATTTGTGGGTTTATTTCTGACATTTTGCACAATAAAAGCTGCTACGTTGACCTTGTTTTATCTGTTTGACAGGCTCACCGCAAACGCGGCAGGGCTCCCCTGTGCGGTCATACACAAAATAAGATTGCTGAAAATAGCCACTTTGACCATCCACCCCCATGAAATCCTTGAGGGTGCTGCCGCCCTGCTGTATGGCTGCTGCCAGGGTGGCGCGTATGGCCGCTTCCAGTAAAGTATAGCGCTTAAGGCTGATGCGTCCAGCCTGAGTTTTAGGATTAATGCCTGCCCTGAACAGGCTTTCAGATGCATAAATATTACCAACCCCAACCACGATGTCCCCGGCCAGCAAGACTTGCTTGATGGGCGCGCTACGGTTTCTGGTCAATTTATACAATAATTCTGCACTAAAACCGGCTTCCAGCGGTTCTACGCCCAGTTGGCGTATCAGCAAATGCTCTTCGAGCTCACCATCGACGGCATCATGCCAGAGCACGGCACCAAAGCGGCGCGGATCTGTCATGCGCAAGGCAAAATCACCAACGACAATATCAATATGATCATGCTTTGCTGCCTGCACATCTTTGTCCAGCACACGCAAATGCCCCGACATGCCCAGGTGGATGAGCACCGTACCATGCTGGAAATGCAATAAAAGATATTTGCCCCGGCGCCCTGTCGCCATGATGCGCTGCCCATTCAAGAGGGCAGGCAGGTTTTCAGGGAAAGGCCAGCGCAAGCCGGCGCGGCGCATGATCACATTGGTGACTTGCTTGCCAGTCAGATGCGGCTCTACGCCGCGACGGGTCACTTCTACTTCAGGTAATTCTGGCATGGGAGGGAACTTTTACCATTACAATTTGACACAGTGTATAAGCGCTAGCGCACGCACAGTTGTGCAGCTTCAGCGTAAAATCAGTTATCAACGTCAAATCGGATTCGTTTTGAAAACATTGCCTACATTATTATTCAAGCCTATTGTATCCGCTATATCTGCTATCAAGGCTGCATCGCTATGGCAACCAGCCTCGTTACTCTTAAGTGTGGCACTGGTCAGCGGATGCGCAACGGTGGGCAAGCAAGGCAGCGTAGCTGTCGAAGACACTCACCATGTCAGCGACGCCGCCCAGGCAGCCCTGTCTGCTGAACAAACCCTGCACGGGGTCACCAGCCTGCCCGCCTATGAAGACAAGTTGCCTGAAGTGGCTCTGTCAGAAGAATTATTCTACAAGATCATTACTGCTGAAATCGCTTATCAGCGCGGCAGCTGGCAAGGCGCGTATGTGACCCTGTATTCGGTTGCCCAGCAAACCCGCGATCCACGTCTTGCCAGACGCGCAGCTGAAATTGCCCTGTCTGCCAAACAATCGGGTGAAGCCTTGCAGGCCGTGCGGCTGTGGCGTGAACTGGCCCCCAATTCCAACGAAGCCACCCAGTATTACATGGGCTTCATGGTGATGAACAATAACCTGGCTGAAATCCAGAGCGTATATACAGAAAAACTGAAATCATCCGACCCCAAACAACTGGGCGTGACGATGTTGCAGGCCCAACGTTTATTGTCGCGCGGCCGGGATAAAAATGCCGCATTTAGCGCGCTGGAAACCCTGCTGGAACCATATAAAAACAATACCGATGCACACATGGCGCTGGCACAGGGTGCCTACACCAAGGGTGATAACAAGCGCGCTGTAGCCGAAGCACAAGCAGTCTTGAAGGCAAAACCTGACTCACAACTGGCAGTGCTTACCATCGCCCAGGCTTCACCCCAGGCAGATGCAGCCAAGGCTTTATCTGCTTTTCTGGTAAAGAACCCCAGTGCCCGTGATGTGCGCCTGGCGTATGCCAGCATACTGATAGACTTGAAGCAACTGGATCAGGCGACCCATGAGTTTGAAACCCTGGCACGCGACAAGCCCGATGATGCCAGCGCCATCTACACGCTGGGCGTGCTGGCGATGGAACGCAATCAGTCGCAAAAGGCAGAAACTTATTTCCTGCAATACCTGAAAACACTGGAAGGTAAAACCGGCGAAGAACGCGATCCGACGACGACCCTGGTCAATCTCTCGCGCATCGCCGCTGAACGCAAGGACTACAAGGCTGCACAAGAGTGGCTGGCACAAGTGGAGTCTTATGATGGTCGCAATCCGGCCTGGTTCAATGTACAGATACGCCGCACTTTCTTGCTGGCCAAAGAAGGCAAATTGCTGGAAGCACGCGCCTTCATACAGCAAATCAAGGCCAGCAATGAAGCCGAGCAAATCCAGTTGATACAGTCTGAAGCCCAGTTATTGCGTGATGCCGGTTTGCCGGATCAGGCCAAGGCGGTACTCACTGAGGGAATCAAGCAGGCCCCCAATAACCCGGACCTGCTGTATGACTTTGCCATGCTGGCCGAGTCACAAAAAGATATTCCCAGCATGGAAGCATCGTTGCGTAAAGTCATAGAACTGGCCCCTACCAGCCAGCATGCCTACAATGCCCTGGGCTACTCTTTTGCTGACCGTAATGTGCAGCTTGATGAAGCCAATACCCTGATAGAAAAAGCCAACCAGCTGGCACCGGATGATCCTTTCATTCTGGATAGTCTGGGCTGGGTCAAGTTCAGGTTATCAAAGTTTGATGAAGCAGAACAAGCCTTGCGTCGTGCCTATCAGATGCGGCCTGATGCCGAGATTGCCGTGCATCTGGGCGAGGTATTGTGGACCATGGGCCAGAAAGATGATGCGAAAAAAATCTGGCGCGATGCCCAGAAAAAAGACCCGGATAATGCCACGCTGAAATCCACGCTGGAAAGACTGAAAGTCAAACCCTGATGCTGTAGCAGGGCTCAATAGCTCCTGAGTTTATTCCGCATTTTATGTATTCAGCGACAGCAGGCGGACAAGCTATGTCCGCCTTTTTATTTAAGCGAATCACTTTATAAGCATGACAAACATGGTAACTACTACCCGACTCAGCTTGCTTGCTCCGCTTGCTTTTTGCGCGCTGTTCAATACTGGCTGTGCCAGCCTGAACAGCCAGACGCAAGCACCCATAGCTGCGCCTGCGACCAGCATTAATGCAGGCAATGCCACTGCCAGCAGCAGGCAATACCAGCAACAAATTCAAATCAGCGGCAAGATATTGCTTCAATACCAGCAAGGCGACAAAACCCGTGTCGAAAATATTGGTTTTGAATGGGAACAGGATGCTCAGGGCATACGCATCAATTTACTGTCACCGCTGGACCAGACCATTGCACGCATCACCCAGAATGCACAAGGCGCAACACTGGAACTCAATGGCAAAGCACCGCGTACAGCCAGCAACCTGGACCAGCTTTTGCAAGATACCCTGGGCTGGCCTTTGCCTGTTGCAGGTTTGCGTGACTGGTTGCAAGGCTTTGTCGCCATCGATGGCAAGCCGCTGACAGCATTGAAGGCAGAAGAACAGACCGTCAAAACCCAGGGCTGGACGCTGCACTATGTCACCTGGCATGAACAGCCCGCCTTCCCCAAGCGCCTGGACTTGCAAAGATATACCGAGCAGGCTGGCGATGTTTCCATCCGTATCGTGGTGAATGAATGGAAATGAGACGACTCGATAATTGCCCTGCCCCGGCCAAACTGAATCTCTTCCTGCATGTGACTGGCCGCCGGGCCGATGGCTATCACTTGCTGCAAACTGCCTTTCAGCTGATAGACCGTTGTGATTACCTGGATGTGGAAGTGCGTGAAAATGGCCAGATATGCCGCACCAATGAGATAGAAGGCGTGCCTGCCGACAGCGACCTCATCGTCCGCGCAGCCAGGCTATTGCAAACACATACAGGCTGCCGGCTTGGTGCCAATCTGACACTGCACAAGCATCTGCCCATGGGCGGCGGTGTGGGTGGCGGCTCATCCGATGCGGCAACCACCTTACTGGCCCTGAATCATTTGTGGGAAACCGGCTTGCAGCGTGAAGAATTGATGCGTCTGGCCCTGCAACTGGGTGCAGATGTACCGTTTTTCCTGTTTGGTGAAAATGCCTTCGCTGAGGGCGTGGGTGAAGAATTGCAGGCTTTGACTACGCCAGACGTCTGGTTTGTGGTGCTGGAACCGGGTGTGCAAGTCCCTACGCCTGCAATTTTTTCGGCAAAGGAGTTGACAAGAGACACAAAGCCCGTCAGAATAGCGGACTTTTCCAGTGATGCAAAACATGATTGGAAAAACGATCTGCAAACAGTTGCCTGCGCATTGTTTCCGCAAGTTGATGCAGCCATTCAGTGGCTCTCACAATACGGCGATGCAAAGATGACAGGATCAGGGTCTTGCGTTTTTTGTGCTTTTGCTGAAGAATCAGCAGCTGAACAAGTGTTAAAGCAAGTACCGGATCGCTGGGTATCATGGAAAGCAAAAGCACTGAGTCGCCACCCGATGGCGCAGAAATTGGGATCGAAAAATATTTGGCTTGAAGCCGGTTTAACGCTAAAATAGCGGCAAACTTGGAAACAGGCAAAACGGTTGTGTAGGGGAGTCGCCAAGCTGGTTAAGGCACCGGATTTTGATTCCGGCATGCGAAGGTTCGAATCCTTCTTCCCCTGCCATTAAATTAAAGCCGCCGCATAGATTGTGCGGCGGCTTTTTCAGTTTTATCAGCGGCTTCTTTTGTGTAAAACCCATGCAAAATAAGCCAGACCCACAAAATTCTCAGCCGATAGGTTCCAGCCATGGCAAATGCGCGCGCAAATGACAACATGATGGTTTTCACTGGCAACGCCAATCCTGCACTGGCTGCCGGTGTTGCCAAACAACTCGGCATCCCCCTCGGCAAGGCTGACGTTTCCAAATTCTCTGACGGTGAAGTCATGGTCGAGATCAATGAAAACGTCCGCGGTAAAGATGTTTTCGTCCTGCAATCCACTTGCGCCCCTACCAACGACAACCTGATGGAAATCATGTTGATGGTTGATGCACTGAAACGCGCATCTGCCGGTCGTATCACTGCAGCTATCCCTTATTTTGGTTATGCCCGTCAGGACCGTCGTCCACGCTCTGCGCGTGTGGCGATTTCTGCCAAGGTGGTTGCCAATATGCTGGAAGAAGCCGGTGTTGGTCGCGTCCTGATCATGGACTTGCATGCTGACCAGATCCAGGGTTTCTTTGATATCCCTGTTGACAATATTTACGCTTCGCCAATTTTGCTGGGTGACCTGGTTGCCAAGAATTACGAAGACTTGCTGGTGGTTTCCCCTGACGTGGGCGGCGTGGTACGCGCCCGCGCTCTGGCAAAACGCCTGGGTTGCGATCTGGCCATCATCGACAAACGCCGTCCAAAAGCGAATGTCTCTGAAGTCATGAACATCATTGGTGAAGTTGAAGGCCGTAACTGCGTCATCATGGATGACATGGTAGACACTGCCGGTACACTGACCAAAGCAGCAGAAGTATTGAAAGAGCGTGGCGCCAAGAAGGTATTGGCGTATTGTACTCACCCTGTTTTGTCCGGCCCTGCGATACAACGCATTTCGCAATCGCCACTCGATGAGCTGGTTGTGACTGATACCATCCCGCTGTCTGAAGCAGCGCGAGCCTGCCCCAAGATTCGACAATTGTCTTGTGACAGCCTGCTGGCCGAGACTTTCCGGCGCATTACCAAGGGCGAGTCTGTCATCTCCCTGTTCACGGACTAATTTTTTTCCGGCCCTGCCATCTCCTTGATGGCAGGGCTATTTTCTGGGCCCCTGGTCGCGGGGGTTCAATACCGCAAAACAAATCAATGTTTTGCATTTTTTGGAGTAACACCATGAAAGTTATCGCATTTGCACGCAATGTACAGGGGACCGGAGCGAGCCGCCGCCTGCGCCTTGCTGGCCAAACACCTGGCATCATCTACGGCGGTACAGAAGCACCAGTCGCCATCACTCTGGATCACAATGCGCTGTACCATGCATTGAAAAAAGAAGCATTCCACTCTTCCATTCTGGACCTGGAAGTTGATGGCAAATCAGAAAAAGTATTGTTGCGTGACTTCCAAGTCCACGCATACAAACAACTGGTTTTGCACGCTGATTTCCAACGCGTAGATCCTAACCAAAAAATCCACGTTAAAGTGCCTCTGCACTTCGTCAACGCTGACGTATCCCCAGCTGTGAAACTGTCTTCTGCAGTGATCAGCCACGTTGCTGTTGAACTGGACGTTTCCTGCTTGCCAGCAGACTTGCCAGAATTCGTTGAAGTTGACCTGTCCAAACTGGAAGCTGGTCAATCCATCCACGTATCTCAACTGACACTGCCAAAAGGCGTGACAGCTGTTGTACACGGTGGTGACGCTACTGTTGCTATCGCAGTTGTGCCAGCTGGCGCAACTTCTGCAGAAGCTGAAGCAAAATAATTTGCATTTATGCAGATTAGATGGAAGCCGCCTTCGGGCGGCTTTTTTATTAGGACTTACGAAAAACCGCCCCCAGCTGCGTTGCAGCTCCTAGCCGTACTAAAGTACTGTCTTCGTCGCTACGCCTTGCTGGAACGATTTTTCGTAAGTCCTAATTATTTAGCCCAATACTGAGGTGATCGATTAACGAAAACAACACTCGCTTAACGACTCTTTAACAATCGCCCTTAGAACCTGTTCGAGATCTTTTTGATCAATTTCGCCGCAAGAGCAAAGCGAGGAATGCCAAATTAACGAATTGCAAGCTGGTATTCAATTGTCGCTCACA
>Ga0207952_1001421_pt1 | contig 10107 bp, 9 predicted proteins | sample SubbioR12Aug_8Ca_FD_184831 | JGI IMG/M metagenome (GOLD analysis project Ga0207952, IMG submission 184831) | Serpentinite rock and fluid subsurface biosphere microbial communities from McLaughlin Reserve, California, USA - CR12Aug_8Ca (SPAdes) | ecosystem: Environmental > Terrestrial > Deep...
CACCCGCTACACCCTCACATGTGACGATGCTGATCCTGATACCGACCAAGACGACTTTGATGATTCCGTGTTGGTGATACGGGTGCCGGGGTGGGTGGAGTTTTAATTTGCGTATCCACACGATCGCGAATTATTGATGATAGTGTTGCTACAATGCACACATGTCTGAATTTTTTGCGATGGTTATTGCGTCCATTGTTGCGTTTGTCAGTAGTATCTTAGGAGACGCACCGCTTCCGCCTGTTATTCCACCTGCGGCGGTACCGCAAGTTGAGGTATCGGTAAAGGTGCAAGAACCAGTAGTAAAGCAGGCAAAGACGTCGCAACCTACACAACAACCATCAAAAAAATCCGGAAGCGTACAGCCGGCGCCAGAAACGAAACCGGCAGAAAGCACATCGACACCAACACCAGAAGAATCTAGCGTTGCGCCTGCACTATTCAAAGACTTGGGAGGTACAACGAGAGTCCTCGCAAACGGCAATGCGGTTTTGGCACGCTTCAGCATCACTGCAGGGAATGTTGCGGCGTCTATCGATGGAATCAATCTCGTACTAACCCGCTACGGTGGAGTGGAAGCAAGCAAGGTGCGCGTATTTGCCTTTACCGATGAGTTCCGCACGCCTGTTACGACACATACCGACGGCAAGCTGTTTGGTTCAACTGAAACATTCCGTTCTGAGTCAGGACTTGTTCACACAAGCGATGTTGCACTTGGCTTTGCGACACCACTCCTTGTCCCAGCAATGGAGACGCGATACCTCATGGTGCTCGCAGAAATCGCACGCGTTGAAGATCATCCCGACTACATGATCGCATCGGTGCATGGTATTGATGGCGTTGAAGGGACAACAAAGTGGTGGATGACGTTTAATGGGGAACCTGCCAATACAACTGGCGGCTACAATTTGTCCCAATCGGCATCGGCAGCGGTCGTATTTGAGTTCATTAAATCAATATTTGCAAAATTCGCTATGCTTTTTACTCGGTAGTCTTTCCACAGCGTCGTACGTACGTGCTTTGTGGAGTGCTATCATTTGTACATGATCAAACGTAGTCTTGGCGTCTTTCTCCTTATCCTCCTTATTTCTCCGCTTGCAGAAGCGCAGCTTGCGCAGCGCAACGAATGTCCGCAATTTACGAGCGACTTTGGTCTTGGTAGTCGCGACGCTTCTACTGCAGGTGCGGTCACTGAGCTACAGCGTTTTTTGGCCAAAAATCCTACGTTGTACCCAGAAGGTTTAGTGACCGGCTACTACGGGAACCTCACAAAGCGTGCAGTGCAACGCTTCCAGGCAAGTAAAGGAATTTCACAAACCGGGTATGTAGGACCACTGACGCGCGATGCGGTTGCACGCTCCTGCGCATCAGGAACACAACCAACAACAAATACTCCCGTTACCTTTGTCGTCACGCCAATTACTGGCAAGGCGCCGCTCACGAGTTCATATCAGATGAATTTTGGAAATCGTGCGTGCAACGAAAGCTTCATTCTCGATGCAGGCGATGGTAGCTCAGTGAGCTCGAATGGTGCGGGAGGTGCACAGACGTTTCAAACGTGCGGAGCAGTCACTCTCCATCACATTTATCAAAATATTGGCACCTATCTTGCAAAGCTCGACAGAGTACTGACTGTCCAGGGTGTTTCTACGCGGCAAACCGTCGCAAGTGCATCCGTTGTGGTCTCGAACGCGGTAGCGACATCCAGTTCAATTAGCATGTCGTTTAGTGCTCCGCAAGGTGGGACGACGGTGAAGCGCGGCACCAACCTGCCAATCTCGTGGGCAACACAAAATGCGCCAAGCGGTTCCAAAGTTCGTCTTGAGGTGTATGCAGTGGGCACCGCACCAAGTACTAGTAATAACGAAAACGGTCTTTCGTCGGCACTTGCGGCAACAGCTTCATATAACTGGGCGGTTCCAAAAGCAACCAAGCAACTGACAACCGATTCTGGGCTGCTTTCAGGATTGCCGAACGGCCAGTATCGAATTGTTGGGAAGCTCTACTCGGGAGATTCGTGTTGGGGATTCTGCGTAGCGTCCGAACGAACCGTTCACGCGACAACTGAGAGTGCTGCATTTTCCATCGTAAGCGGTGAACCACCGGTACCAGGCACGCCGCTTTCAACACACTTCTCGGTTGATCCGACAGTGGGAGAAGAACCGTTGACAGTTACATTTTCAACTAAGTTCCCGACTACACGGCCTGCTAACCCGAAATATTATATAGACTTTGATGACTCGACTGCTGAGTGGGTCGCTGACTGCTCAGGGGATGGCTGCAGTACGCCGGGGGTGAACACACATACCTTTGCGAAAACAGGTGTTTTTGATGTGTGGCTCGTGATGCGTACATTTGAAGAAACGTGCGCCGGAGAAGGAGATTGCGTGTTTACAGACAAAGTAATCAATCGTCAATCGGTGAGCGTAGGTGTATTCGGTTCTTCCGGCGCAAAATTTGCGTGCTATATGAATGGGCAAGGAGTGGCTGCTCAGACCGCCCCCACCAAGTGCGGCGACTTCACGCAAGTTGGTGAGAACGCTAACAGTCAACAATGTCAGGCATATCTCAACAACCAAGCTGTGTGTACCGCAGAAGGATGGTCGGGGGGCACTTGGGGAAATGGGTACCTCACACCGCCGCGCGGCACGACGGTCGCGTGTACAACATCCAATGGCCATCTTGTACCAGGCAATGTGAAAGTCTTAGGCAGCAAGTGCTTCAAGGACGACCCAACACAGATAAATTGTGACAGTTTCTACATCTGCAAGCGTGATGGCTGGTGGCGACTCGATGCTGGTGGCTTCGAAATGGGAAAGGAGCCGGCGCCATGGGTAGACCCGTCAACCTTCTACCAAACCAACTCTACGGGCGGGCTATAGACAGCGCAGAAACGGCGGCAAGAGCTTGCACTCCAAGGAGGCTTTGATAGTATGCCGGTACGCACGCTCTGTGCGTGTTTCTTTGCCTCAATTGTGTTCCTGTGCGGCGTAGCGACCCGTAAAAAGCAGGGCAGAATACAAAGAAACTACCGGAGCACTCAAAAGCGTTGGCAAATTAAAAGTGCATCTGGCCACTTAGGCTGGAGCTAATTATTAAAACCATATGGCAGCAGAATTTGCACGAACGAAGCCGCACGTCAACGTCGGCACGATCGGCCACGTCGACCACGGCAAGACGACCTTGACCGCAGCCATCCTCAACGTCCTCTCGAAGGCCGGCGCAGGATATGTCGCGACAGTGAAGGGCGTCGACCAGATCGACAAGGCACCGGAAGAGAAAGCGCGCGGAATTACCATCTCGCTTTCCCACTCGGAATACGAGACGCCAAATCGTCACTACGCGCACGTGGACGCGCCAGGCCACGCCGACTATATTAAGAACATGATCACGGGTGCCGCCCAGATGGACGGTGCCATCCTCGTCGTCGCGGCGACTGACGGCGTCATGCCACAAACACGCGAGCACATCCTCCTTGCAAAGCAGGTGGGCGTGCCAAAGATCGTCGTCTTCCTCAACAAGGTGGACATGGTTGATGACAAGGAGCTTGTTGATCTCGTCGAAGAAGAAGTTCGTGACCTCCTCGACAAGCAGGGCTTCGACGGCAAGAACGCACCGATCATCCGCGGCTCAGGTCTGAAAGCGCTCGAAAACCCGACTCCGGGCAACGAGTGGTCAGACAAGGTCATGGAACTCGTGAAGGCGCTCGATGAATACATCCCGCAGCCAGTTCGCGAACTCGACAAGCCGTTCCTCATGCCGATCGAAGACGTGTTCTCAATCGAAGGTCGCGGTACTGTGGTGACCGGTCGTATTGAACGCGGCATCATCAAGGTTGGTGAAGAAATCGAAATTGTCGGTATCAAGGATACAGTCAAGACGACTGTTACTGGCGTCGAAATGTTTAACAAGTCACTCCAGGAAGGTCAGGCAGGCGACAACGCCGGCGTTCTCCTCCGTGGAACGAAGAAGGAAGACGTGCACCGTGGCCAGATTCTCTGCAAGACGGGCTCCGTCAAACCACACACTGAATTCGAATCAGAAGTTTATATTCTGACGAAGGAAGAGGGTGGTCGCCACACGCCATTCTTCACTGGGTACAAGCCACAGTTCTACATCCGTACAACGGACGTGACGGGCGAAGTGACTCTGAAAGAAGGTGTTGAAATGGTGATGCCAGGCGACACCGTGACCTTCAAGGTCAAGCTCGTTTCTCCTATCGCTATGGAAGAGCAGATGCGCTTTGCTATCCGCGAAGGTGGCAAGACGGTTGGTGCAGGCGTTGTGACAAAAATCACCGCGTAGTTGAAACGGAAAGCCGTTTGAGAGAAAACCCGCCGAAAGGCGGGTTTTCTACGTGCTATATTTTTCGCATGGCGCTTGCTGAAATCCTACCAAGTCCGAACGAGTGGAAACCGCACAAAGCAGAGTGGGCATTCCAGAAAAACGTTCTGTCCTTGCTGATCGAACTGCTTGAAAATCCTTCAGCCAAGCTTCGTTTGATTGCAGAGGTCATTGACAGCGCTCAAATTTCGAAAGAATCCACGTACCATGTCACTCAACAATTACAGAAGATGATCAAATATCGCTTCGGCACGAAGTTTGATACCGGTGGTCGTGAGGCGCTTTTGGAAGACATCCGTAAGCAGAAAGCATGGATTGAATCGCTGCCGGGTGGTGTGGTGCCTGCCGAGCTGTGGCGCGACCAAGCTGCACGCAAAGAATATGAGCGTAGAGGGGGGCGGTAGCGACGAGGGGATATAGAACGCGTTCCATTGCATTTCAAGGGTAAATAGTGCATACTCCCGAAGTTCTATGACAGCGGTAAAGACAGCAAAAAAGACGGCCTCCGGCCGATCAAAAAAGGCAGCTGATGCTACCCATCGCCTGCGCATTAAAGTGCGTGCCTATGAGCACGCTGTCTTGGACCGTTCGGTGAAGCAAATCATCGACACGGCCGCCCGCTATAATGCTACCGTCATCGGCCCAGTGCCGCTCCCTATCGACATCAAGAAGTACACGGTGAATCGTGCCGCGTTCATCGACAAAGACTCACGCGAACAGTTCGAGATGCGCATCCACAAGCGCATGATTGACATCGTCAACCCAGAAGGGAAGGTCATCGAAGCGCTCACAAATATCGATTTACCGTCAGGTGTCTCGATCGACGTAAAGATGATGTAGTCGCGCCCGCCCTCACTGCAGACTGCCCCGGGCGGTTTTTTGTTGTCCCCACGTTGGTATCCATTGACAAATTGCTCGCATTGTACTATCGTATTTTCCAGTTGGATGGGTGTGATACCCATGGCCAACAACAACGAAGCAACCTCAGGAGACAGACAATGAGGACGGCTCCCGTGTTGGCAGTGCTGATCGCACTGTTCTGCCTTGCGCCCACAGACCCGGCGCATGCGTGGTCGTACAGCGACTGCGCGAAGAAGTGTCAGGACCTATGGGAGCATAGGTTCGGCCCGGCGGCGACGGATCGATGCATCCGGGCTATCCCGTGCTCCAAGTTCTCTGGCAGCAGCCAGGGGACCCAGCGAGTGTACGGCTACCGCTCGCAGCCCAAGGTGCAGCGCACCACCAAGCCACGAGCGTACAGCTCGAAGCCTCGGAAGCAGTAGAGCGGCGCAAAGAGTAGTGCCATTCCGAACGGGCCGACGTGATCGTCGGCCCGTTCTCTATTATGGAAACGGATGTGGCCAGGGATTATAGTGTTCTGCGGAACGATATCCAAGACGAGACGGTGCATCGCGAAGGCGACGTGATTTAAGTGGCGCGCAAAATTCTGAAAGGTAGAGTGGGATTAGCTGGGGAACAATAGCGCGAACAACATGATATCCCAAGTCGCGTAACACACGACTTTTTACTTCGAATATATACGGTTCGTATCCGATGCCTCGCTCGGAAAGTCGATCGAGAACAAAGCGAAGTTGCGCCTGTGGTGATTGTTGTGATTTTGTGCTGAGAAAGTCTCCGACGCGCTCTTTTTCTCCATCAATAAAGAAGCGGAACCGTTCAAGCATATCGGCGCCTTTCCATGAGAAAAGGCGTTCAGATCTTCCGATATTTGGTAGTGTAAAAGGACGAAAATCGTTAGGAAGCACATGTCGCGGATTACCCGCAACATAATTATTAACCACAACCGCCTCAATAGCGCTTTGTATTAACGTGCCCTTGATATCAAATCCAGCACTGCTGCCGATCGAGATAACTGGCCCATCGGGTTCATTGTGATCAATAACGACGCATGTTGCAGTCGGGATACCAAGATCACTTGTTGTGTTTACAAAATAAATGTCCATGCCATACGGCTTGAGATACTCCATGAGTGTTTTCAGGTCGGGATCATCGGTAGTAGATGGGTCAATTACTTTCGGTGAAAGAGAATTGAGCCAGTAGAGAAGGAAGCCGTCGCGCTGAATCGCTTCTAATAGCGCAGAAAGAACAGCCTCATCTTTCGTAAAGTGTCCAGCTGATCCGCTCGTTGTTTGCATAAAGATCGTTTTTTCGGCAGGTATATCTCCCTGGGCGCCATGTTGGTACGTCCAGTACACAAGTTGCGCAGGCAAAAACGTCTGTCGTCCGCTCGCGTATTCGTACCCTTCGACCCATCGGAATACGGAATCTGTATCCCACGCAAGCGAAGGAAATGTTTGACGTTGCCAAGGGAGAAAGTAATCAATCGCATCCATATCCACGACCTCCGCATGTTCTGAAAGTAATTCGCGATATGACGCGGCGTGAAGTGGGGCGCGTCGATGTGTAGAGAGAAAGTATCTCTCCAACACCTCGCCGACAGCTTTTGACATTGCCTCATCGAGTGAAAATGAACCTCCAAAGCCGCCGTAGGTGACAGGGCGGCCGTCGGTGAGCTCGGGACCTTGTTGCGGGGTTAATTCGAATGAGGGGATAATAGGTCGTCCGTTGTGAGAAAATCGCGGCGTGAAAGAAGGAGATGCGATCACGTTGGATTCGTACAAATAGGTAAGAAGACGTTTCCAATTAAGCGGCGTGCCATCAGTGAATACAACGGACTCTTCGGAAAGTGAATCAACTCCCAGCATGTGTGCAGCTGCAAAATCACGCAACTTTTCTTCGCTAGTACGGATTGATGTAAAGCGGTTGCAGGGTGCTTCGATCTCTCGTAAAGCATCGACGCGAGTACGCAGGTTACGTGTTGGGAAGTGTGTAAAGCGGCTTACTCGGTGGAATTCTTCCATTCGCATGGCGGCAGTATAGCCGCTTTTGCTGGAAACAGGAACGAACGGTATGATGCCCCTATGTATGTGGACTTCTCGAGCCTCTTTCATCAATCATCCAAGGACCATACAGCCGGGGGGACAGTTCGAATGCCGCGCGATGAAAGTCAATGGCCTGATGCATGGAAAACCACGTATTATAAAACCTACCCGCGAGCCAAAAAAATTTTGCTTCCACAAACTAAACATTCCGCGGATTTCTTTTCCCTCGTTCGTGCGCGACATACTAATCGCGACTTCAACAAAAATGTTGTAACACCTGAGATAATCTCAGCACTTCTTCGATACTCTTGCGGCGTTACCTATGAAAGTGCAGAGTGGAATCCTCGACGAGCGCAACCATCGGGTGGCGCGCGATTTCCCCTCGAGGTATATCCAATATTTTTTTGTGATGCAGGCTCGATTCCTGCGGGCGTGTATCACTATAACGTCAAGGAACATGCGCTCGATACACTTAAAGTACAGACATTCTCAGATAATGACATTGCGCAAATCGCGACGTATCCTTTTGTTCGAAAGGCATCGATGATGATAGTGCTGACCGCTGTTTTTTGGCGTACACAAGTGAAATATGGCGAACGGGGGTATCGGTACATTCTACTAGAAGCGGGTCACGTTGGACAAAATGCCTACCTCGCGAGTATGGCGCTTGGTGTTAAGTGCTCAGGGCTTGGGGGCACTATCGATACAGCGGTCGAAAAACTCCTCGATATCGACGGCGTTAATGAATCAGTGGTGTATGGTCTGGTAATTGGTTAGGAGGTTGTGCGGTCGCCATACACGATCACGAAGCGAATTGCCATAGCGAGTGCCATCAGCCACACTGACCACCAGAAGATCATGAGATCTTCCACCCACGGCGCCAAAAATAATTGAAGCGTGTTTAAAAAAGGGAGGTCGTTTCCAGCGAGTTCAGTAAGTGTGATAACTGGGAGTTCCATAGCTACTCAATGAATTCAGAATACACATTTTTGACCGGTTGGCCTATTATCGGCGCATCCGGGGGTTCCTTGATCCATGCATTATGCCAGAATGGGCGATATGAAAGCGCACAAATATCGTTTTCGTCAACAATTCGAAAGAACGGGCCACCGTCGATTGCATGATCGAACTGCATCGCTATACGATCTGCGACGTCGCAACGCTTTGAGTACTGAGAATAGAGAACATACGGAGAACAGCGTGACCAGGCCTTTGGTGACTCATATACTTCTTCAATAACCCATTGATTTGATTCTTTGTATACAATGCGCTCGGTGCGACATGAAAAGCCGTTACATCGTGTGCCGTGAGGTGCTCGCCACGATTCTTCCGTAAGATTGACCGTATTGGGATAGTAGGATGTCAGACGTGCAATGCACTGGTGATTCGCGTCAAACATCCATGCGCCATACCTGAATCCCTCGAGTGTGATTTTTTGGTCGCCTGGGATACTAAATGTGTATAGTTGAAGTGCTACGAGTAATCCGGCTATGATCCATCCTGGCGCGGCACTTAGTGTGAGTGGCGGTCGCTGGTATCGATAGAGCGGTCCAAACATGATAGATAGAATCGGAATTGTAATAAGCGGATAGCTAAATCCGACCATAAAACCCGAATAAAAGTGGAAGAATTCAAAGAAAATGAATGTGCCACGTTGTAAAAAATGATGGCGACTAAGCAAAAACCAACACCCAACCGTTTGTGATGCTATTACAATCGTTGTTGCAACAGGGACAATGGCATTTGGCAACAGCGGTAATCCGGTTACCAGCGACGTGAAGTACGTGCCGAGAATCCACGAGGGGTAAAATTTGATAGTTGCTGACACAAAATACAAGAGAACAAAGAAAACCTTGGTAAAATATTCTTTGAACGGCAAGAACAAGATGCTGGCGGTGAGAAGGACATGGTAGTAATCGTACATTCCCAACAGTTCGTAGCTGATGAAAAAGCCAGCATATACTTTCCATAACCAGAGAAATAGGAGACACACATGTGCCCCAACCCAATCGTGTCGCCATATGCGGTACGCAGCAAGAATTATGAGGCCAAGGAGAAATACATAAAAAATGTTTTGCGAATAGCCGTCAGGCAGACCAACAAGGAATGCTAATGATTCACACTCAGGCAAATATGGCCAACAAACAATAAAAGGATTGTTTGCATTAACATATGGAGTATGAATCCACAGTGCATACGTAGTAACAAAAAAGAACAACAAGGCACCAAAGGTGAGTTGTAAGGTACGTGATTGTTCGATCTCGTGAATCGAAAACAACCTCCGATATCCTTCACTGTATTTCAAAACGATATCGCGCAATCGTTTCATGCAGAGTGGTAATTTCGTGTTAGGCAATATAGTTCATTTGCATATGTCGGCACAAAGAATTGTTTTGTCACCGGATTATATGCGATTTTGTTCACAATTCGTTCAGTCAGTTGGAAGAATGAGATTTCCTTGCCTGTTTCTGGGTTTATCTCGTAAAGTCGTCCGTCATTGGAGCCGCAAAAAAGATGATCATCAATAATGACCGGTGTTGCGAATACTCGAGAGTGCGTCCAGAACTCCCAGATCAGTTTGCCTGTGTCTGGATCAATACAAACGATTCGCTTATCGAGAAGGCCGATGTAAATCTTGTCGTCCCAAATAATAGGGGATGAGTACAGCGGTTTATAGGTCTCGACTTTGTGTCGGAGAGAGCCGGTGCGGGCGTCGATGATGTGAACATAATCGTCCCACGATCCAAAGACCACGAGTCCGCGTTTTTCATCAATCGCGAATCCAGCTTTCACAGCGCCTCCTGATAGGTACGTCCAAAGCGGTACGCCATTTTGTGCGTTGTACGCAAAGATTTTGCCT
>Ga0207952_1001422_pt1 | contig 10107 bp, 10 predicted proteins | sample SubbioR12Aug_8Ca_FD_184831 | JGI IMG/M metagenome (GOLD analysis project Ga0207952, IMG submission 184831) | Serpentinite rock and fluid subsurface biosphere microbial communities from McLaughlin Reserve, California, USA - CR12Aug_8Ca (SPAdes) | ecosystem: Environmental > Terrestrial > Deep...
CATTTGCCGGTAGTCTGTACCAGAAGGCCGACCCGTTTGACGTTGGCGCGCTGCAGTTCGTCCATCACCGCCAGCACCGCCTCGTACTTCACATTCTTGTCGCCGGCAATCAGCACCGGCTGTTCGGGATTTTTATCCTGCGCCGCCTTGATCAAAACCATCATTTCCTTGCGGTCGACGCGGATTTCCCTGGCATTTCCCGAGCGGTCGACCAACATCATGCTCTGGTCGGCCTTGATCGAGACTTCGAGCGGCGCGGTCGGTGATGTCGCCGCCTTGCCGACCGAAGGCACATCGATGGTCGACGTTGTCATCATCGGCGCCGTCACCATGAAAATAACCAGCAACACCAGCATGACGTCGATGTAGGGAACGACGTTGATTTCGTTTTTCAGGCGGCGCTGGCGCATTCAGATTACCCGCGAAAATGGATTGCGCGCCGCACGGACGAGACGGCGAACCGGACAGTGCATTCGGCACGGCGAGTGAGCCAACAAAGTCAGCGCCAGCGTGGCTATTTTCACCGCATCTGCCGCTGGAGGATGTTGGAAAACTCTTCCATGAACGACTCGTAGCGCGTCGCCAGACGGTCGATATCATGCGAGAAGTGGTTGTAGGCGAGGACCGCGGGAATCGCCGCAAACAGGCCGATGGCAGTGGCGACCAGCGCTTCGGCAATACCGGGCGCAACCGACGAGAGCGTTGCCTGGCCGACATTCGACAGGCCGCGGAAGGCGTGCATGATGCCCCAGACGGTACCGAACAGGCCGACGTAGGGCGACACCGAACCGACCGAGGCGAGGAAGGCAAGATGGGCGTCGAGCGCATCCAGCTCGCGCTGATAGGTGGCGCGCATGGCTCGGCGCGAACCATCGACGATGTCTTTCGGATCGAGGTTTTTCTGGCCCTTGAGCTTGGTGAACTCGCGGAAACCGGCTTCGAAGATACGCTCCATGGAGCCGGCATTGTGGCGGTCATTGACCGCGCTGTTGAACAGGTTGTTGAGGTCGCCGCCGGACCAGAAGTCGCGTTCGAAGGTTTCCGTCTTGGCGCGGGCCTGGCGCACCGAAAACCACTTCATGAAAATGTAATACCAGGACATGCAGGAAACAGCGGCAAGCAGCGCCATGACAATCTGTACGACGGCGCTGGCTTCGAGAATCAGATGAAGGATGGAAAGATCCTGGGTGACGTTCATTTCAGCGCTTCCAGTTTGCAATGCAGGAATTCGGGGATGGGCGCCGGCCGCAGGGTGGCCATATTGACGCAGGCGATTTCGACCGTGCCGGTGACCAGTTCTTCGTCGCCGCAGCGGACATGCTGGCGGAACACAACGCGCACCTTGGTGAGTTTTTCAACTTCCAGCCCGACCGTCAGCTGGTCATCCAGACGCGCCGGTTTCAGGTATTCGCAACTCACCTTGCGAGCCACGAAGCCGATCCCCGCATCGCTGGCCAATTGCGACTGATCATGCCCGGCGACACGCATCCACTCGGTACGGCAGCGTTCGAAAAACTTCAGATAATTGGCATAATAAACGACCCCGCCGGCATCGGTATCCTCGTAATAGACGCGGACCGGGATGGCAAAAGCGTTGGGTTTGGGCTCATATTTCATCGCGTAATTTTACCTTGCATTGCAGCATTTTTTTGTAACGATCTGTTTCCACGCCAATTACGACAAATGCCAGTCTCGGCAGAGATGGCGCACAGCACTTCCTTGCGACATAATCATCCTAATGACCATCCCGCCAAAAATCGTCGACCGCCGCCGCTTGATCCTGCTGCTCAGTCTTTTGCTCACCACCGGTTTTTTCGCCACCACGCTGTTCGGTTATTTCGTTTCCAAACAGGCGATTCGGGCAGCGATCATCGGCCAGGACCTGCCGCTGACGTCCAGCAACATTTATTCCGAAATCCAGAAAGACTTGGTCCGGCCGGTCCTGATTTCATCGACGATGGCGCATGACACCTTTTTGCGCGACTGGGTGCTCAGGGGCGAGAACGAGGTCAGCGAAATGGCGCGCTTCCTGGCCGAAACCAAGCTTCGCCATGGCGCCTTCAGCAGCTTCTTCGTTTCGGAGAAGAGCGGCAATTACTACACCGGCGACGGCATCCTCAAGAAAATCATCCCGACCGAAGCGCGCGATGCCTGGTACTACCGGGTCCGCGACATGAAGGAAGACTACGAGATCAATGTCGACCCCGACCTGGCCAACCGCGATGCACTGACCATTTTCATCAACTACCGTGTTTTCGATTTTGCCGGCCAGTACATCGGGGCTACCGGCATCGGCCTCACGGTAGATGCGGTTTATCGCCTGATCAGCGACTATCAGCAGCGTTTCCAGCGCACCATCTACTTCGTCGATACGCAGGGCCGGGTGGTGCTTCTGGGCAAACCATCCGGGCAGCAGGCCGACCTGCACAACCGGCCGGGACTCGGGCCGTTACTCGATACGATAATGAAGGAACGGGCCGGCTCCTATCAATTCACGGAGCAGGGCGACAACCACATCCTCAACGTGAATTATTTGCCCGAACTCAAGTGGTATCTGTTCGTCGAGCAGAACGAGGATATGGCACTGGTCGGTTTGCGCAAAACACTTTACGCCAACCTGGCAATCAGCTTTTTCGTGACCTTGATCGTCATCTTCCTGACCTACCTTGCCTTGGGCCGCTATCAGTCGAAAATCGAGGAAATGGCGTCGACCGACAAGCTGACCGGCCTTCTCAACCGGCACGCCTTCAGCATCCTGATCGACAAACTGATGGCCGCCTATCGCCGCAAGCCGCTGGCGATCACCTTTTTACTGGCGGACGTCGACCATTTCAAGGCAATCAACGACCGTTACGGCCACCGCACCGGCGACCAGGTGCTGGTCGGCATCGCCGGGAACCTCAAAGCTGCCTTGCGGGCAGCTGATTTCGCCGTGCGCTGGGGAGGCGAAGAGTTTTTGATTGTATTGCGGGACTGCCCCCGCGAGGAAGGCCACCAGGTTGCCGAAAAATTGCGTCAGGCGGTTGAGGCAGCCAGCCCGTGCGCGGCCGAACCGTCCATCAAGGTAACGATCAGCATTGGGGTCAGCCAGTTTAATGGGTACGAGTCAATTGACCAGACGGTAAATCGGGCCGACACGGCGCTTTATGCCGCCAAAGCCGGCGGCCGCAATCGGGTTTGTCTGGCGGCGTAAAAACATTGCCGCAGCTTGCAGTCAGCGCAGGAACGAGTAGTTAATCAGCAGATTCTTACCGCGGGTTCGGAAAGCATCGAAACGATCATGCGTCCGATAATAGATCCCGCACCACCGCACTGGCCGGTTCGGCCAAACCGAGGTGGCGGTAGATTGCCGGCGTTGCGATGCGGCCGCGCAAGGTGCGCTGCAGGTAGCCTTGCTGGATCAGGTAAGGTTCGAGAACATCCTCGATGGTGTCGCGTGCTTCGCCGATCGCCGCCGCCAGATTGTCGACGCCGACCGGGCCGCCGCCGAATTTGTCGATCACCGCCGAGAGCAGTTTGCGATCCATCAGGTCGAGGCCGGCCGAGTCGACGTCGAGCATGAGCAGCGCAGCATCGGCCACAGCGCGGGTAATCTGGCCGTCGGCCTTGACCTCGGCGTAGTCGCGGACGCGGCGCAACAGGCGGTTGGCAATGCGCGGCGTGCCGCGCGAGCGGCGGGCGATTTCCAGCGCGCCCGCCGGGTCGATCCGGACATTGAGCAACGCAGCCGAGCGGCTGACGATACTCTGCAATTCCTCGGCGGTATAAAACTCCAGCCGGGCGACGATGCCGAAACGGTCGCGCAGCGGATTGGTCAGCATGCCGGCGCGAGTAGTGGCACCGACCAGCGTAAACGGCGGCAGGTCGAGCTTGACGGAGCGGGCGGCCGGGCCTTCGCCGATCATGATGTCGATCTGGAAATCCTCCAGCGCCGGGTAGAGAATTTCCTCGACCACCGGGCTGAGGCGATGGATTTCGTCGATGAACAGGACATCGTGCGCTTCGAGATTGGTCAGGATGGCGGCGAGATCGCCGGCGCGTTCAAGGACCGGCCCGGAGGTCGAACGCAGATTGACCCCCATTTCGTAAGCCACGATATGGGCCAATGTCGTTTTGCCGAGGCCCGGCGGACCGAAAAGCAGCACGTGGTCGAGCGACTCCTCGCGCTTGCGGGCGGCCTGGATGAAAATTTCCAGCTGCTCGCGGATTTTGACCTGGCCGGTGTAGTCGGCCAGCCGCTTCGGGCGCAAGGCGCGTTCCTGTGCTTCTTCCTGTTGCGACTTGGCTTGCGGCGCGATGATGCGCTCGACGGCCAGCAGTTTGTCGGTTTCGATCATGCGGTTTTGTCCTCATGCGTCCAGCGGCTTAACAGCATATGGCCGAGCGCCAGCAAGACCGGGCCGAGAAAGATGCCGATGAAGCCGAAGACCAGAATGCCGCCGATCACGCCGAGGGCGATTAGTAAAATGGAGATCCCGGCACCGCGCGCCATCAGAACCGGCTTCAGGAAATTGTCGACGCTGCTGATCACCAGCACGCCATAGAGCACCATGAAAATCGCCCAGCTGGTCTGCTCCTGGCCATAAAGCCAGGCTGCCGCCCCCCCCCAGATCAGCGGCGGACCAATCGGGATCATCGACAGGAAAAAAGTGGCAAAGCCGAGCAGAACCGCCCCCGGCACGCCGGCGATCAGGAAGCCGATCATGGCGATGCTGGCCTGGGCTACCGCCGTCCCGACAATGCCGAGCATGACGCCCATCACCGTGCCGCGGGCCCGTTCGATCATTTCCTCGCCGAGTTCCCCGCCCAGTTTGCGGGCACCGACGTAGAGAGCATGGGCGATGGCCTCGCCGTCCCGATACAGGAAGAAAATGACGAAGATGACCAGTGCTAGCTGGAGCAGGCCATTGGCCGCGATCGCACCGGCCGCCAGCGCCAGATTGCGCGCCGGCTCGATCAAGGGCTTGAGCAGCCCGGCGAGTTCGGCCCGACTACTGGCAATGCGGTGCCAGCTGGCCTCGATTTCGCTGCCGATCAGCGGCAGGCCGCTCAGCCAGGCCGGCGGCTCGGCCGGCACCCCTTGTTCGAGATGCGGACGCAGGCCGTCGATCAGGGTATCGGCGCCATTCGCCAGGCTGGCGACGAGAAAAGTCATCGGTACCAGCATCAGCAACACAAGCAGCAGGGTCATCAAGGCGGCGCCCAGCGATTTGCGGCCGCCGATCCGCGGCAGCAGTTGTTCCGAATAAGCCGTCCAGGTGCAGATCCAGATCACAAAGGCAAAAAGGAGAGCGCCGATCATCGGCAGCAGCACCGCGACGCAACCGACGATCAGCAGCGCGACCAGCGCAATCTGGGCCAGCCGCCGGGGGTTTTCTTCGGAGAACACGGCTAGACTTTCGACAGCAGCTTGAGCGCCTGACGGATGCCGTCCGATGTGCCGACATCGGCCGGCAACTGGCGCATCGCCGAAGCCGCTTCTTTTTCGTTGTAACCCAGCGCAAGCAGGGCGTTGGAAATGTCCTGTTTTGCATCGTCGACCGCAACATGCAGCGAAATGCCCGTCGTTTCGGCCAGTTTGCCCTTCAGTTCGAGCAACAGGCGCTCGGCGGTTTTTTTTCCGATCCCCGGAATCTTGATCAGCCGCCCAAGTTCCTGCTGCGCTACGGCGGCGGCCAGATCGCCGACCGACAGACCGGAGAGCACCGACAGCGCCGTGCGGGCGCCGATGCCGGAAACCTTGAGCAACTGGCGGAAGGCAAAGCGCTCGGCTTCGCTGAGAAAACCATAGAGGTAATGGCCGTCTTCGCGCACCGCAAAATGCGTCAATAGTGTCGTCTTCTCACCGCTCGCCGGCAGGTTGTAGAAAGTGCTCATCGGCACATCGAGCTCGTAGCCGACGCCGCTCACCTCGAGCACGATCTGCGGGGGATTTTTTTCGGCCAGCAGGCCAGTCAAACGTCCAATCATTTCGGCTCGATTTCTTTCAGGGCAAGATACTGTAATTTAAAACAGGTGCCTATCCTATCAGCCGACCGCCGCGAACGCGATAGCCGGCCGTCGACATTGCGCCCAACCCCTGCCCGCCATGGGCATGGGCAATGGCGCAAGCCAGCGCATCGGCGGCGTCCGCGGTCGGCGCCCCAGCCAGATTGAGCAGCCGGATCACCATGTGCTGCACCTGATCCTTGGTCGCCTTGCCCTGCCCCACCACGGCCTGCTTGACCTGCAAGGCGGTGTACTCGGCCACCGACAGATCGGCATGAACCAACGCACTGAGCGCCGCGCCCCGCGCCTGACCGAGCAGCAGCGTCGATTGCGGATTGACGTTGACGAACACTTTCTCCACCGCTGCCTGATTCGGTGCGTAGGTGGCGATCACCTCGCTGATCCCGGCGAACAGCGTTTTGATCCGTGCCGGCAGCGATCCCTTGTCGTTCGATTTGATGCAGCCGCTGGCGACATAAACCAGTTGCTTGCCATGCAGTTCGATCACGCCGAAGCCGGTCACCCGCAGGCCGGGATCGATGCCGAGGATACGCGGGACGTTCATTTCGCGCGGGCGACCAGATAAACGCCGCTGACCGCCAGCAACATGCCGAATGCTGCGGTCAACGTCAGTTTTTCGCCAAAAACCACCCAGGCGATCAGCGCCGTGGATAGCGGCGTCAGGTAGAACAGGCTGGCGACATTGACCGCGCTGCCGCTGCGGATCAGCAGATTGAGCAGGCTGATCGCGCCGATCGACAAGACCAGCACCAGCCAGCCGAGGGCGAAGGCGAACTGGCCCGTCCACTCGATCCGGAAATCCTCAAACAAGGCGACGGCCAGCGCCGTCACCACGGCGGTCGGCACGAACTGGATGACCGAACCGGTGCGCAGATCGAATTTGGCGCAAAAGCGTTTTTGATAGAGCGTGCCGGCAGTAATGCCGAGCAGGGCAATCAAGGCCGGAATCAACATTGGCCCCAGCGCGCCCTCGCCCAGCTTGCCGGAAACGACCAGCCCGACGCCGACAAAGCCCAGCCCCAGGCCGCCCCACTGCCGGCCGCTGACTTTTTCACCGAGCAGCCAGCCGGCGCCGAAAGCGGTCAGTAGCGGCTGCATGCCGACCACCAGCGCAGTAATGCCGGCCGGCAAACCGTGCTTGATGGCGACAAAAACACCGCCGAGATAAACCGCATGCACCAGCACGCCGGAAACGCCGATATGCAGCCATTGCTTCGGCGCTTTCGGCCACGGCGCGCGGGTCGCCAAGGCAATCGCCGTCATCAGCGCGATGACGAAACCGTAGCGGGTAAGCAGGAAGGAGAGCGGTTCGGCATACGGCAGGCCGTACTTGGCTCCGATGAAGCCGGTGCTCCACAGAAAAACGAAGAGAAAGGGGTAGAAGCGCTGCATCAGATTGAACCCGACGCAGGTGCTTCAGCGCTTAGTCGCAATTAGCTTCAGTCGCAACTGGCCTTGCAACTGGCCGGGTCGCTGGCGCAAGCCTTTTCGTTATCGACGGCGCAAGCGCCCTTGGTCCGGTAGGTGAAATTGAGGCCGCCGGGATAGCTGCAAACCAGCTTTTTCAACTTGCCCTGCGTGGCAACCTGCATCCCGCTCGGCTTCAAGGCCTTGATCTGCCCAGCGGACAAGTCGCAGGAAACGTAGCCGGAGAAAACACCATCCTTCGATTCCCACAGCGCGATATTTTTCATCACGCGATAATCCTCGTAGCGCATGCAGGAATCGGTTTGATTGGCATAAGCCTTCGCCGTATCGCTGCAAAAGCCGTTGTAAGTGAATTTCAATTCTTCCTCGGTCGGGCAGGCATTGACCTGAACCGCCGCCGACAAGTCGGGACAGGCCAGCGGGGCAGCCGAAGCGCTCAGGTTCAGGGCGGAAATAATGAGAGCAAGCAAAACACGACGATGATTCACAACAACTCCTGACTGCGCAGCAAGCGCTTATTCATCCATGACGGCGGTGGTGTAGATTTCCTGCACGTCGTCGAGCCCTTCCAGCGCATCGAGCAACTTCTGCATCCTGACTGCATCTTCGCCTTCGAGCGGCGATTCGCCTTCCGGCTTCATCGTCACTTCGCCGAATTCCGGCTTGAAACCGGCAGCTTCGAGCGCATCCTTGACGGCGATGTAGTCGGCCGGCCCCGTGACAACCTCGATCGAGCCATCGTCATTGGTCGCCACGTCCTCGGCGCCGGCCTCGATGGCGGCATCCATCAAGGCCGCTTCATCGGTCCCCGGCGCGAAAATCAGCTGGCCGCAATGCTTGAACTGGAAGACGACGCAGCCTTCGCTGCCCATGTTGCCGCCGTACTTGTTGAAGGCATGGCGCACTTCAGCCACCGTGCGCGTCTTGTTGTCGGTCAGGCAGTCGACCATGATCGCCGCGCCGCCGATGCCGTAGCCTTCGTAGCGGATCTCGACGTAATCGACGCCTTCGAGTTCGCCGGTACCCTTCTTGATCGCCGTGTCGATCTTGTCCTTGGGCATATTGATGCCCTTTGCCTTGTCGACCGCAACGCGCAGGCGCGGGTTGAAGTTGATATCGCCGCCGCCCATCTTGGCAGCAACCGTAATTTCCTTGGCGATCTTGGAAAAAGCGGCGCCGCGCTTTTCGTCCTGACGGCCCTTACGATGCTGAATATTGGCCCATTTGGAATGCCCAGCCATGGTTTACCTCGAGAATTGCACAGCATTGATAGAATCGCAGGATTTTATCACGCCGGAGTTTGCCGCCATGTCCGAACCCCTCTATCTCGCCAAGTCCGAAGACGGTTACCCCGCCCTGCTGCCGCAAATGACCAATCGCCATGGCCTGATCACCGGCGCCACCGGCACCGGCAAAACCGTCACTCTGCAGTCGATGGCCGAGCGTCTTTCCTACGCCGGCGTGCCGGTCTTCATGGCGGATGTCAAGGGCGACCTGTCGGGTGCCGGGGCGGCCGGCACGCTCAGCCCCAAGCTGCAAAAACGCATTGACGAACTTGGCCTCGAAGGCTTCGTGCCCTACGCCAACCCGGTCGCTTTCTGGGATGTTTTCGGCCAGGGTGGCATTCCGGTGCGCGCCACGATCTCGGATATGGGGCCGCTGCTCCTTGCCCGCCTGCTCAATCTGAACGACACGCAAACCGGCGTGCTGCAACTGGTCTTCAAGATCGCCGACGATCAAGGGCTGCTGCTGCTCGACCTCAAGGATCTGCGCGCCATGATCCAGCACGTCGGCGAGAACGCCAAAAGCTTCACCACCGAATACGGCAACGTCTCGACCGCCTCGATCGGCGCCATCCAGCGCGGCCTGCTGACGCTGGAAGAACAGGGCGGCGACCTCTTTTTCGGCGAGCCGATGCTGGACATTCACGACCTGATGCAAGTCGATGAAAACGGCCGCGGCGTCATCAACATCCTGGCCGCCGACAAGCTGATCCACGCCCCGGCGCTCTACTCCACCTTTCTGCTCTGGCTGCTGGCCGAACTCTTCGAGCAACTGCCGGAAGCCGGCGATCTCGACAAGCCGAAGCTGGTTTTCTTCTTCGACGAAGCACATCTGTTATTCACCGATGCGCCGCAGGCGCTGACCGACAAGGTCGAACAAGTCGTCCGGCTGATCCGCTCGAAAGGCGTCGGCGTCTTCTTCGTGACGCAAAATCCGCTCGACGTCCCGGAAAAAATCCTCGGCCAGCTTGGCAACCGCGTCCAGCACGCCCTGCGCGCCTTCACGCCGCGCGACCAGAAAGCCGTGCAGGCGGCGGCGCAAACCATGCGCGCCAACCCGAAATTCGACGCCGCCACCGTCATCACCGAACTCGGCGTCGGCGAGGCGCTGGTTTCCTTCCTCGATGAAAAAGGCCGCCCCACGGTGGTTGACCGCAGCATGATCTTCCCGCCCGCCTCCCGCCTCGGCCCGCTGACGCCGGAAGAACGCCAGGCGATGATTCAGGCCTCGCCGCTGCTCGCCGCTTACGGTGCTGCGGTCGACCGGGAATCTGCCTATGAAATCCTGCGCGGCAAACCGGCCAATAACCAACCCGCCCCTGGCGCCATCCCCGCCCCGCCAGCCGGCCGCGCCGCACCGGATGCCAACGACTGGGGCAACCACAAC
>Ga0207952_1001423_pt1 | contig 10100 bp, 8 predicted proteins | sample SubbioR12Aug_8Ca_FD_184831 | JGI IMG/M metagenome (GOLD analysis project Ga0207952, IMG submission 184831) | Serpentinite rock and fluid subsurface biosphere microbial communities from McLaughlin Reserve, California, USA - CR12Aug_8Ca (SPAdes) | ecosystem: Environmental > Terrestrial > Deep...
TTTCGCGGCTATAGACGCTGGAATAATTCCTGCCAATACCCCTAGAACTATACAAATACTTAGTCCTAAAATCACAATATTGGGTGCAATATAAATGGGGAAAGGAAGAACAGAGCTCAATACCAACGATAAGAGCCAAACCAATGTTAGCCCAACCAATCCACCAATAATACATAAGAATGCACTTTCTAAAAGGAACTCAGTTAGTATGGTGCTTTTTTTAGCACCAATTGCTTTTTTAAGACCAATTTGGCTGGTTCTTTCTCTTACTGTTACAAACATAATATTAGCAACACCAAAAGCACCTACGATTAAACTGAGTCCAGCAATTGCCCAGCCACCTGCAGTTACCTGGCCAAAGAATCCATTTACTTGTTCACTAAACATTGCCACATCATTACAAGTAAAATTATCTTCCTGAGTAGGACTCAATTTTCTTAACTGACGCATTACCCCATTTAATTCATCTTGCAAAGCAGAAGAAGCAATCTTAGGTTTACCTTGAACAATAATGTTTGGGTTGCTTGTTTCTGGGCTATAAACACTCGCAAAATATCGATAAGGAACAATCATGCAATCATCGTAATTAAAGCCCCCTATTAAACTTTGTCCTTGTTTTTTTATTACCCCAACTATATAAACTTTTCTTCCTCCATAAGAAATTTCTTTACCTACGGCTTTCTCTGCTTTACCATATAATTCTTCTGCAACTTTAAAACCAACAATACCAACTGCAGCCCCACGTAAAAAGTCTGATTCAATTAAATAACGGCCTTGTTCAATGTCTATCGTTTGAATACTATTGAATTCAGGGGTAACCCCATATAAGCTAGTATTGCTTAATATATTATCTTCATAACTAAAGTTGACATTTCTACTTACAAAAAATGCTGCAAAAGAAGCCAGTTCACTTTTCTGTTTTATCACATCAAGCTCTTCAATTTTTACATTAGGCCTCTTCATGTATTTCCACCAAGGATAATCTGGTCCTCCACCATAATTCCATTTATCAATATAAATAGTATTACTTCCTAAAGTTTTAATATCATTTTGAACTTTTCTTTCTAAACTATCCACTGTAGCCAATACCCCAATGATGCAAAAAATGCCAATGGTTATGCCAAACAAAGACAAGAAAGTTCTTAGCTTATTTACTCTCAGCTCCTGTAAAGCCATACGGAAACTGTTCCATAAAATACTTAGTAATTTAACCATACTCAAATGTACGGTATATCAATGCTCCTTTACAGCTGTTTTTATGTAAACGGTTGAAAGCAATGTTCAAGCAGTCTGCAAAAATGACCACATCAAATTCAACAGCTGAATAAATGACGATTTTATTACAACCAAACTCTTACGGTATTGTATATATAAATGAGTTAAATTTGCGGAGATTTAACCAAATATAATCTTGCTATATGACCTGGAAACAAGTCTTTACATCGTCTGTCGGAAAAAAACTGGTTATGGGATTAACCGGTATATCATTGGTATTGTTTTTAATTGTACATGCTGGAATTAATGCCTGCATTTTTGCAGATTTAGTGGACGCTGATGAAAATGGTGCAATGTTTAACAAAGCCGCCCATTTTATGGGGTCCACCGTTTTAATACGGATAATGGAGATTGGGTTATTCGCAGGTATCCTATTACATATTTTTCAAGGCTACTTATTAACAGTAGAAAACAAGCAAAAAAGAGCTGTAGGATATGCAGTTACTTATAAAGATGGTAGCAAGTGGTATAGCAGAAGTATGGGACTTTTGGGTACATTGATCTTGCTATTTTTAATCTTACACCTTTACCATTTTTGGGTTTCCGCTCGTTTCACTCATGAAGGATTAGAGCCGGTAACTTATAATGGTATTGAAATGCATAACATGTTTGCTTTAATGAAGGCAACTTTTAGTGAATGGTGGATTGTAGCTGTCTACAGCGCTGGCTGTATTTCTTTGGCATATCACCTAGCTCATGGATTCCAAAGTGCATTTAGAACATTAGGAGTTTACAATAACAGATACACCCTAATGCTTACAAGCATTGGATACGCCTATTCTATCATTATTGCTTTGGTATTCATATTAATGCCTGTGAGTTTTAAAATGGGCTGGATAGGATAATATAAGTAGATAAACATACAAGTATATTCAAATCATCATAAACCTTCGGATCTATGTTAAATGCTAAAATTCCCTCTGGACCATTAGAGAACAAGTGGGCTGATTACAAGGGACATTGCAAACTGGTAAACCCGGCCAATAAGCGGAAACTAGAAGTGATTGTTGTAGGTACAGGTCTAGCCGGTGCTTCTGCAGCAGCTTCTTTGGGTGAGTTGGGATATAAAGTAAAAGCATTTTGTTTTCAAGATTCTCCTCGTCGTGCACACTCAATTGCAGCACAAGGAGGAATCAATGCAGCAAAGAACTATCAAAACGATGGAGACAGTGTATTCCGTCTATTTTATGATACTATTAAAGGTGGAGACTATCGTGCAAGGGAAGCTAATGTGCATCGCTTAGCTGAAGTGAGTACCAATATTATTGACCAATGTGTTGCTCAAGGTGTACCATTTGCAAGAGAATATGGTGGCTTATTAAGCAACCGTTCTTTTGGAGGAACACAGGTTCAAAGAACATTCTATGCGGCAGGCCAAACTGGTCAGCAATTATTGATTGGTGCTTACCAAGCATTAGAACGTCAGGTAGCTTTAGGCAATGTAACCATGTACAGCAGACACGAAATGTTAGATGTGGTAACTATTGATGGTAAAGCGAGAGGAATCATTGCACGAGATTTAGTGAATGGCAAACTAGAAAGACATTTTGGACATGCCGTTTTATTGTGTTCTGGAGGTTATGGAAACGTATTTTATTTATCTACCAACGCAATGGGAAGTAATGTTACCGCTGCTTGGAAAGCGCATAAAAAGGGGGCAGCATTTGCTAATCCTTGTTTTACGCAAATTCACCCAACTTGTATTCCTGTTAGTGGAGACCACCAGAGTAAATTAACTTTAATGTCTGAATCATTAAGAAATGATGGTAGAATTTGGGTGCCAAAAAAACAAAACGATACTAGAAAAGCAACTGATATTCCTGAAGAAGAAAGAGACTACTATTTAGAAAGAAGGTACCCAGCTTTTGGTAACCTAGTACCAAGAGACGTTGCATCAAGAGCTGCTAAAGAGCGTTGCGATGCAGGATACGGTGTTGGTAGCAGTAAACAAGCTGTTTACTTAGACTATGCCGATGCCATTTTAAGATATGGTAAAATTGAAGCTGGTAAACAAGGTAGAAGCAATGTAGCAGAAGAAGAAATCATTGCAATGGGTAAAGAAGTGGTAAAAGCTAAATACGGCAACCTTTTCGATATGTACGAAAAGATTACTGGAGAAAATCCTTACGAAGTACCAATGCGAATTTATCCTGCAGTTCACTACACCATGGGTGGTTTATGGGTAGACTACGAATTACAAACAACTGTTCCTGGGTTATATGCCTTGGGTGAAGCCAATTTTAGTGATCATGGAGCTAACCGTTTGGGAGCTTCTGCATTAATGCAAGGTTTGGCTGATGGGTATTTTGTAATCCCTTATACCCTAGGAAATAACTTAGCCGACGAAATTTATAACAAAGCGATAGAAACTTCTCACCCTGCATTTGAGGAAGCAGAAAAAGCAGTAAGTGATAGAATCAATCATTTGATGAATATTAAAGGAAAGCAATCCGTTGAAAGTTTTCATAAGCGTTTAGGAAAAATCATGTGGGACAAATGCGGCATGGCTAGAAATAAAGAAGGCCTGGAGCAAGCCATTAAAGAAATTCAAGCTTTAAAGAAAGAGTTTTGGAGTGATGTTAGAATTCCTGGAGAAGTAAACGAAATGAATACCGAATTAGATAAAGCAAACCGTGTTGCAGACTTTATTGAATTAGGCGAATTAATGTGCGTTGATGCATTAACTAGGGATGAGAGTTGCGGCGGACATTTCAGAGAAGAATTCCAAACCCCTGAAGGAGAAGCTTTAAGAGACGATGCAGGTCATATGTATGTTTCTGCTTGGGAATTGAAGGGTGAACATCAATGGGAATTACATAAAGAACCATTGAATTATGAAGTAATTAAACCAACCCAGCGTAACTACAAATAAGGTTCGCTTTAAAAGCATTGTTTAACTGTATTAATTTTACAAAATGGAACATTATCATATGAATCTAAACCTAAAAGTTTGGAGACAAAAAAACGGCAATACTAAAGGAGACTTTAAAACCTACCAAGTAAAAAATATTTCCTCTGAGATGAGTTTCTTGGAAATGTTTGATGTGTTAAACGAACAGTTGATTACCGAAGGAGAAGAACCTGTTGCATTTGACCATGATTGCAGAGAAGGTATTTGTGGTATGTGTTCTATGTATATCAATGGCAAACCCCACGGACCTTGGCAAGCCAATACCACTTGTCAATTGCATATGCGTGCTTTTAAAGATGGAGATACTATTGTGGTAGAACCATGGAGAGCCAATGCATTTCCTGTAATTAAAGATTTAACTGTAGACAGAAGTTCTTTTGATAGAATTATTCAAGCAGGTGGATATATTAGTGTAAATACAGGTAACGCGGTGGATGGAAATGCCTTACCAATTAATAAAGACAATGCTGACAATAGTTTTGCAGCGGCAATGTGTATTGGATGTGGGGCATGTGTTGCAGCATGTAAAAACAGTTCTGCAATGCTTTTCTTAAGTGCTAAAGTGAGTCATCTAGCTTTGTTACCTCAAGGTGAGCCAGAGCGGAAATCTCGTGTTATGAATATGGTGGCACAAATGGATAAGGAAGGATTTGGTGCATGTACCAATACAGGTGCATGTGAAGCAACTTGTCCTAAAGAAATTTCATTAACAAATATTGCTCGATTAAATTCAGAGTACTTAGGCGCTAGCTTAAGTGCAGATAAATAAAGAAAAAGTACCTCTTTAAAAAGAAAAAATTGGTCCCGGATGCGTATGCAAGCCGGGACTTTTTTGCTATAACAATCCCCTATTATCGCCTAATTAAATTGCCCGTTTTAGATACCATATGATGAATCGCATTATCCAAATCTTTTGCTGAATTTTGAATACCATCCATCACCAAAGAATGAGTATCTGGGTCATTTGGAACATCTCTCATTAAAGCAGCTAATCCTAAGATATTACTTAATGGGGCACGAACTGTATGAGAACTCATGAATGCTATTTCTCTCAAGTAGCCATTTTGTTCTCTAATCATTTGTTCCTGGTGCTTTGCCTTATTGCGTTCATTTACCAAACGCTCATAAACTTGTCTTTCAAAATAAATACCGATATAAGCAAATACAGCACATAAAACAACTACAGCAATTGCATTGGTAGTAAACATTTTTGCATATATATCATTGGTAATATTTTGCCAATTACTTTTCTCTGGGATAAATAAAATAGACAGTGTAAAACTTAATACACTAATGACAAAATACCCAATAACTTCTGCCTTATATTCTCTTGTATTTCCTAACATAAAAACCAAAGCGAAAATTGTAGGGATAATAAACAAATACCCGCCAGCATCTAATCCCTCCACTGTAGTAATACAACTCAAAAAGAAATTAATCGTAATTACTAAGCTGGCATTTTTGTATTTTTTATAGCCATGATAGTCTAAAAGCATAATAATCCCAATTGCAGCAGCAAAAATGTAAAGAATATATGCCGATAGCCATAATCCCCTTGTATGATTAATCACCCCTGTACCGAGTATTACTGTTAATGCAACCACACCAAAATATATTAATCGGCGTGATGCAGCTCTTTGCTTAGAAATAATAGATACCATAATTAATTGTTTACAGCCTATTTACGATAAATTGTTTCTTTCGGTTTTATATGCATGATTTTAATTATTTTCCATGTGAAAATGAACAATCTATGAAAAGAAACTTACCCATTTTAGTGATTATCTTATTGATAAGCAGTTGTTCAGAAAGTACAAATATGAAAAAAATAGCATATAACTGGCCAGCAGAAAAAGCCCCTATTGCGGCACAAAAAGAACATATTAGAATATTGCATGGAGATACTGTTCCTGACCCCTATTATTGGATGATTGACTATTTTAAAAAAGGATCAGATAGTACAGAAGTATTGAACTATCTCAAGGAAGAAAATAATTATACAGAGAAAATGATGGCAGGAACCAACGACTTACAATCAAAGTTGTTTAATGAAATGAAAGCAAGAATTAAAGAAAAAGATGAATCTGTTCCTGTATTTAAAAATGGTTATTTCTATTATACAAGGGTTGAAGAAGGAAAACAATACTATAAATATTGTAGAAAGAAAGGAAGTTTAACCGCTAAAGAAGAAATATTATTAGATGTTGATAAAATGGCAGAGGGTAAACCTTATTATAATGTTACCGGCATGAGCGTAAGTCCTAACAACAACCTCTTGGTTTTCGGAATAGATGAAGTATCTAGAAGACAATATACATTGAAAATTAAAAATATTACTACTGGAGAAATATTGCCAGATCATATTGAAGGAACAAGCGGTTATGGGGTTTGGGCAAACGATAACAATACTATTTTTTATACATTGAATCACCCAGTCACATTGCTCTCTGAAAAAATAATGCGTCATCAAATTAATGGAGGCAAAAATGATGTAACTGTATATCAAGAAAAAGACAATAGCAACTATATAGGAGTAAGTAAATCAAAAAATGGTCGTTATATTTTTATCACTTCTCAAGCAACACTTTCGTCTGAACAATTCTATATTAATGCGGATAAACCTGAGTCGGTTTTTCAATCATTTCAGCCTCGAATCAAAAATGTATTGTATGATGTTGTAGCATTAAATGATAAATTCCTAATTAGAACTAATGAAAATGCATTGAACTTTAAAGTGATGGAATGTCCCTTAGATAAAACAAACCATACTTATTGGAAAGAACTCATACCTCATAGATCAGACGTATTAGTTCAAAACGTAGAGGCATTCAAAGATTATTCGGTAATTACTGAAAGGAAGAATGGTTTGATTCAACTTAGGATTAAACAAAACAGCGGTAATGATGAACATTATATTCATTTTGACGAACCTGCCTATTCAGCTAATTTAGGTTCCAATCCTGAATTCAATAGCGCTTCTCTACGCTATACATACACTTCATTAACCACACCATTCTCCGTTTTTGATTATGAGCTATCTACCAAAACTAAAACGCTTAAAAAGCAACAAGAAGTAGTTGGAGGGTATAATCCAACAGATTATACCAGCGAAAGAATTTATGCTACTGCAAAAGATGGTACTAAAATTCCTATTTCTTTGGTGTACAAGAAAGGCTTTAAAAAAGATGGAAATGCTCCCCTTTTATTATATGCTTATGGATCATATGGATATAGTATTGACGCCGATTTTAGTAGTACAACACTTAGTTTATTAAATAGAGGATTTGTTTATGCCATAGCACATATTCGTGGCGGAGAAGATTTAGGCAGACAATGGTATGAAGATGGAAAACTATTAAAGAAGAAAAACTCATTTACCGACTTTATTAATTGTGGAGAATTCTTGGTTAGCAATAAATATACCAGCAAAAATCATTTATATGCAAATGGCGGAAGTGCCGGCGGCCTATTAATGGGTGCCGTTACTAATATGGCGCCAGAGTTATGGAAAGGGGTAATTGCTGAAGTTCCTTTTGTTGATGTTGTAAACACTATGTTAGATGAAAGCATTCCCTTAACCACTAATGAATTTGATGAATGGGGGAATCCAAAAGAGAAAGTATTTTATGACTATCAAAAAAGTTATTCCCCATATGAAAATGTAGAAAAGAAAAATTATCCCCACCTTTTAGTTACCACTGGGCTTCACGATAGTCAGGTTCAATATTTTGAACCAGCTAAGTGGGTAGCAAGGCTTAGAACAATGAAAACAGATCAAAATGTTCTAATGCTCAAGACCAATATGGACTATGGTCATGGGGGCGCATCTGGTAGATTTGATTACCTAAAAGAGACAGCACTGAACTTTGCTTTCTTGTTAGCTTTAGAAGGAATAACAGAATAAACGGTAGCAATTGAATAAATGAGTAATAGCTTTTTTAGATTTAAAGAATTCACTGTTCATCAAGATAAAACCGCCATGAAAGTTTGCACCGATGCATGCTTATTTGGTGCTTGGGTTGTAGAGAATATAGATATGCCTAGTCTAAAAAACATACTTGATATTGGAACTGGCACCGGGTTACTTTCATTAATGTTGGCACAGTATAGCAAAGCTAGCATTGATGCGGTAGAAATTAATCCAATGGCGGTAGAGCAAGCAAGGTCAAATTTCAAAGAAAGCAAATGGGAAGATCAATTGCATGTACATGCAACATCAATAATTGAATATGTACAAACACTTGAAAAGCAATTTGACTTAATTATTTCAAATCCTCCTTTCTTTGAGCAACAATTAAAAAGCAAGGATAATCAAAGAAATATTGCGATGCATAGTGCCAATTTAACTTTAACAGAATTGGCCTATTGTATGGCTCAACTTCTGGGTGATTCAGGAAAAGCCGCCATTTTACTACCATGGAATAGACTGAAAGAATGGAAGACCATTGCTGAAAAATTGGGCCTTTTTTCTGTCAAAGAAACTTCGGTTAAACAAAGTAATACTCATGATTATTTTAGAGTAATGATTTTAATGGAAAAAAATGCTTCAAATCCTAGTTTTGATAATATAAGCATCAAAGATGGAAATGGATACAGCAAAGAATTCAGCAAATTATTGGCTCCATATTATTTGGCCTTGTAACGCATATTTATTCTTAACCGGCATTATTAACTAACTTAGCGCTATGAAAATGTACAGTATTTTGATAGGATTACTGGTTTTGCTATTGACAGCATGCAGTAGCCCTGCTAAAAATTTTACCCCAGCTGAAAATGGCTTAGATGCAGGAAGGGAATTCATTGATGCTTGCTTAAAAGGAGATTTCAGTAAAGCTTCATTTTATATGGTAGACGATGAAAAAAACAAACAATTACTTTCAACGGTTGAAGCTGCATATAGAGAAAAAGATAAAGAAGGAAGACAAGAATTAAGGTTAGCTTCCATCAATATTAAAGAAGTAGCCGAACCCAATGATTCTACTGTAATGCTTTATCATAGCAACTCTTTAGATACTAGTGCTAAACAAACCATCATTGTTAAAAGAAATAATATTTGGCTAGTAGATTATAAACAATCAAATAAATAAGCAATATTTAATTTTATGAATCAACAAACAGTACTACATCCTTGGCATGGCGTTCATTTTGGTGAAAATGCTCCCCGCATAGTAAATGCAGTCATCGAAATTCCGCAGGGATCAAGATGTAAATATGAAATAGACAAGCCGAGTGGCCTATTAAAATTAGACAGGGTCATTTTTTCTTCCTTCTATTACCCTATCAATTATGGTTTTATTCCACAAACTTATGGAGGAGATAAAGATCCTCTTGATATATTGGTAATTACATCATTACCTGTTCAACCATTAACACTAATGGAAGCAAAAGTAATTGGGGTAATGCAAATGATTGATGGTGGTGAGCCCGACGATAAAATTATTGCAGTTGCAGCAACAGACCCGGGGGTAAACCATTATAATAATATTGAAGAACTACCCAGACATTTCTTTGATGAATTAAGACATTTCTTTCAAGAATATAAAAGATTAGAAAAGAAAGAAGTTTTAGTAGAAGACTTTGGTGATAAAGCAAAAGCATTAACCATTGTTGAAGAAGCAATAGCTTTTTATAAAGAGACATTTATAAAATAACCAAATGAGTGTAACTACCCTACTACTATTACTTTTTATTGGCCTAGCTGCAGGTTTTTTAAGTGGCTTAGTTGGTATTGGAGGTGGTATCATCATGGTACCCGCTTTGGTGTTTTTCCTTGGGCTTTCTCAAAAACAAGCCCAAGGAACTTCATTGGGGGTTTTAATGCTCCCAGTAGTAGCTCTTGCGGTGTGGCAGTATCATAAACAGGGGCAAATCAATTTTAATTATGTCTTTTTAATTGCAATAGCGTTTATTACTG
>Ga0207952_1001424_pt1 | contig 10093 bp, 10 predicted proteins | sample SubbioR12Aug_8Ca_FD_184831 | JGI IMG/M metagenome (GOLD analysis project Ga0207952, IMG submission 184831) | Serpentinite rock and fluid subsurface biosphere microbial communities from McLaughlin Reserve, California, USA - CR12Aug_8Ca (SPAdes) | ecosystem: Environmental > Terrestrial > Deep...
TTCTATGCATGAGCTGGAGCCGCTGCAGGCGCGTTTCAGAGAGTGCAACGAGTGGATAGGCGAGGAAGTAATCCGATTTACCCCATATTCTTTAGGTGACGCAGGAGGCACCACAAAATGAGTGATATCGCTGATGCATCAGATAAATTGATAGAGACTTTTACCGCTGCCGCAATCGCCCAAGCCAGCCGTATTCAGCACGTTTATAGTAATGGCCGATGCTTGTTCTGTGACGAGGTGATCAACCAAGAGGAACAATTTTGCAATACAGATTGCAGGGATGATTTTGATAAAGAGCAAGCAGCCATGATAAGGAATGGCCGCCGGTCTTTATAAAAAGTTGGTGCGCTGATTGGTGTAAGATAGTGGTTTAAATGGTGTCAAAAAGTGGTTGCGGTGGTGTCAAAATGTGGTACTATTCTTTACATGAAAAGCGCACACACAAAAACCCTGAAAACCATTTTTACTAACCCTGTTTCCATGACTTTGGAATGGGCGCAAATTGAGTCTCTTTTTGTGGGGCTAGGCGCAAAAACTATCGAAGGACGCGGCTCGCGGGTTCGGTTTTTGTTGAATGATGCAGTCGGTACTTTTCACCGGCCACATCCTCAAAAAGAAGCCAAGGCCTACCAAGTACGGGATGCGCGGGCTTTCCTTCAATCAGCAGGCATCAAGCCGGAATAGGAGTAAATATGGGAATGATGACTTACAAGGGCTATGCAGCCCGCATTGAATACAGCGAAGAGGATGAATGCTTCGTTGGTCACATCGCAGGTATCCGTGATGTGGTTGGTTTTCATGGCGATTCAGTCAGCGAATTGAAAACGGCCTTTGAAGAGGCTGTCGATGATTATCTAGAGGTTGCAGAGAAAACAGGCAGGCCAGCGCAAAAACCGTATTCCGGCAATATGCGTCTGAGAATTTCACCTGAAACACACGCAAGAGCTGCAATGTATGCAGAGGCGTCAGGAAAGAGTTTAAACACCTGGGTTGCCGATCTACTGGAAACACACACACATTAAAGCTTCGCCCCTCTGAAGCCCTATAAAGCCGCCTTGTGCGGCTTTTCTTTTGCCCGCTTGCCTGGTGCCAAGGTCAGCGGCAAGCCCGTGCCACCCGGCCACCGTCCATTTCATTGCAATTTTGCAATATTTTACCCATTTCACCCCCTGGCGCGCAGACATCCCCCCACCACGCCTGCCCGCTAAATAGGTCGCTTTTGTCTCAAATATGCGTCACCAGTTAGGACCAAGCCCAGCTTACGTTTGCGGCCGCCCTGGTGGGGGCAAACGTTGACGCATTTTGACGCAAATTTTCATGAAATGCGCCTGGTGGACGTCGCGATTTTTAGTTGGTGTTGGAAATGGGATTTTTAGGGGCGGCTAGGGGAAAGAGTAATTTATGAAAGGCAAAAAAAGAAGAGTGGCTAAGTATTTGATTTATATAGGGATATGAAATTACATTGTGAAGTGATTTTAAGTAATACAAAAGGTAAGAAAAATCTAAGTGATTGATATTAAAGGATATTTAGAATGTGAAAAAATACTCTTTATATAGGTAATTAGTTTACTTCTCTATTACTTAATTCTTACATTTTGCTATGCTCTTAAAAGCCTTGTGTATCAACGGTTTCCGCTCAATCAAAGATCAGCCTTACATAAATTACTGTTTTCCGATGGGGTACTTTATTTTAGAATCATCGTTCATTTATGCTGCAAATTGTATGGCCGCGTGATATTCTCGCGCCCTCAGATTTTTGTATTTATGGGGCATTGCCCGCTATGGGGCTATATGTACAGGTGGGGTACTGAATTGCGGTCGATAATCAAGATTTGCTGTCTGCAATGTGCGTAGCATGCCCCCGCAACCAAGTATTCAAGCCCTTGATCAGAAATGATCAAGGGCTTTTTGCTTTGCTGGTTGCACGAAAAAAAAACGCCAGTATACATTCCCGTAACGTGTGCACGTGTAGGACTCAGCTATAGCCAGCATAAGAAACCTTGGCATATAGTCTCTGCGTCTTATTCTCACTGACTATTACCCTGATTGAATAATACTGACAATGAACCATAGAAATAATCTGAACAAAAATATGCTTGGCCGCCTGTCCAAAGTAATCTCTGCGCTTACTTTGATTACTTTGGGTCTTGTGTATAGTCACGGTGCCGGTGCTGCTGATTTGAGTCGCGTGCCTGCTGCTGTATTTGAGCCTACATTTGTGACGACCGAAGGCGATTTGAGGGCTGGTAAAGTATTTGCGGCAACTTTACCTGCATGTAAAGATGCCTTGTTGGTATCAGCTTTGCACTTGTTTGGCCCTTCTGGTGGAATGAAGAAGCAAAGCAGCGGCAGTCAAATTGCGGCTTTGGTCACCAATATCTCATTGGATGATATTGCTGGCAAAGTCAGTATTGAAAAATTCAGGGCGCGTAGCCTTACCCCTGACAAGGCTTCCTGTTGTACCGATAAGGCCGATACTGGTGCTGGTGATATTGCGGCATTCGCTGCGCCTGAAGAATTGCGTGGTTTGGCTTTGCGTGTTGCGACCAGGCCTGTCAAAAAAGGCGATAAAGTATTTGTGATCAGTTCTATCGCCAGCCCTGGAGTAACGCGTCTGAGTCATGCTGCTATCGCAGAGGGAATGGAATCCGGATACTGGTTGTATACTTATCTCGAGCCAGGTTTTGTTGTTCGTGCAACCAGTGGTGCACCGGTTGTCAATGAGGCAGGTGAGGTTGTCGCAATTAATTTGGGTGGTGCTACAAGCAAGACTGGCAAGATGATGGGTTACGGTAATCCTGCGGTAAACTGGTCAGCGGCGCTGGCCTCCATGTGTCAACGTTCGGCAGGGGATTGAGGGTTGTCTCATACCTTGTATTAAAACTCATTTCATAAATAGAATGAGATGCGTTTTCCTCATAACGTGGGCTGACAATGCCAATATCTGCGGCTATCTGCTCAATGAACTCATATGTTCCTGGTATGGTGCAGTTGCCGGCATGCTGCGCATCAAAAAATTCCAGTAACTGCCTCAAGTTCATATCTGGATTTCGTGCATCTGCAAATCAATTATTGCGTTGAGCAATGCAGCATTTTTTTCGTGATGTAGCTTGCTGCACTGTCATGCACGCGCATGCCCAGAGTGATTTGCAGTATGCGATATAAACCATTATGTCAATTTTTCCTGCTCTGTTTTGCTTGAAATACGGCCAGTCAGGACATGCTAATGACACTTGGTTTTGCCGACGCGGAGTGTGTTGTCTATTTTAAGAACTTCTGGAGCAAATCTGACGCATTTGATTCGGACGTAGAGGATCATTTGCATGGTGCTAATTTAATAATGTCTTTTTTTTATGATTTTAAAGCTATAATTGCAAAATAGATTCTTTCTGGAAATAATTTATACCCTATATGACCTTAACAACAAGCGTAACTTCTCAAAACCCTGCGTTGCCTGCTCACCGTATGCACTTGCCATTTCTTGATGGAATGCGCGCATTGGCAGCTTTGTGGGTGATGCTGGGGCATTCGCATTTATTCGCCTATGGATGGCTCAATCATAGTAATGCTTTGATGAGGCCCTTAAACGTATTACTGTATTTGCATTTGGCGGTCGTTGTATTTCTTGTGTTATCAGGATTTTGCCTGGCTTTGCCAGTCGTGCTGAATGGCCTTCAATTGCGGGTGTCATACCGTGAATTTTTAAAATCAAGAGCACTACGGATACTGCCTCCTTATTTTGCAACTTTAATCCTGATTCTGATCGTCAATTATTTCTTTCCTATTGCCACATGGGCGCGTAATGCATCGGGGTTGACCTCAACAATTTCATGGCAGGTTCTTGCAGTGAATTTTAGCTTAATGCAAGATTTTTTCCCGCAACTGAATACCATCAATGGTCCATTCTGGAGTATTGCAACTGAATGCCATCTGTATATGTTTTTTCCTGCAATCATCTTGCTTTTGCGTCGTTTTGGAGCATCGTTGCTTTTGGTTCTTGCGACAGCAATTGCCTGGTGTCTGGTTTGGCTCTCTGAGCACCCGCCAATTTTTTTCCATGAACATCAGATATCCATTCTTCATCCTCCCTATTTCATCTTTTTGTTTGTCATGGGTATTTTTGCTGCATGGCTGGTATATGGGCAGCATTCACAAGAAAAAATGAAAAAAAGAGCCAGAATTTTTTCCATTATTGCTGCTTTGTTTTTTGTTTATTTCTTGTATTTAATGGAAAAGTTTTCCATTCACGATATGAAAAGTGCGGGCGCTTTTTTTGAAAGAATTAAAGTGATTGACAGCAGCTTTGCGATTGTCGTTGCCGCCAGCCTGGCTTTGCTGGCAAGGAGCTCTTCGCGAAATTGGATCAAGAGATTTCTTGAGCAAAAGCTGCTCACTGGCCTGGGGAAATTTTCTTATTCGCTTTACCTGGTTCATATTCCTATTTTTGCAGTAGTTCATCACTACATCGAAGAAATGCATTTGCCTACGAATCTTCAGCATCTGCATTTTATTCTGCTCAGCGTAGCCGGAACAATTCTGACACTCGGTTTTGCATGGGGATTTGCCAAAATTTTTGAAACACGTTTATGGCTGAGGGCACTGACCTATTTCTGGAATTTTAAAAACAGAGGCCTGGTGCAAGTCTAGGTTTGATGGGATGAAAAATGCTTGTGCTGAGCACTATCCATCCCATGTCTTCTTTCTCGTTGGAGATAAATGCTTGCCCTTGTAGTGAGGGCAAGCTTGTTTGTGAATCTTAACTTTCTTTGGAGTTGGCAGTAATTTGCAGAGGAACTTTCTGTGGCGACATTGCTTTCTTGATCGTCCTCGCGTGTGCAGCAATATTGAGTAACTTGCTGGTCGCTTGCAAGGCAGACGCCCCTGTTTTAAATATGCTAACTACATCGGCTTGTTTTTTTGCCTGGTCTTGCATGGATTCTGCTGCGGCAGCCACTTGCTCTACCAGGGCTGAATTTTGTTGCGTGGCATTGTCCATTTCAACAATAGCCTGATCGATTTGTTCTATGCCAGCTGTTTGTTCTGCGCTCGCAGAACTGATTTGAGACATGATGTCAGTCACGCGTTTAACACTGGCGACAACCTCATCCATGGTTAAACCGGCTTCGCCAACCAGTTGACTGCCGATGCTCACTTTTTCTACCGAAGTGTCTATCAATAATTTGATTTCTTTTGCGGCAGTCGCTGAACGCTGGGCCAGATTGCGTACTTCTGTCGCAACCACGGCGAACCCGCGTCCTTGTTCTCCGGCACGTGCAGCTTCTACGGCAGCATTTAAAGCCAGGATATTGGTTTGAAACGCAATGCCATCTATCACGCTGATAATGTCGACGATTTTTTTGGAAGAATCTGTGATGGAGGACATAGTGTCAACCACGCGGGAAACTACATCTCCACCCTTGATTGCCACTTGAGAAGCATTCTTGGCCAACTGATTTGCCGCCAGCGCATTGTCAGAGTTTTGTTTTACCGTACTAGTTAATTCTTCCATCGATGAGGCGGTTTCTTCCAGGGCGCTGGCTTGTTGCTCAGTGCGGGCAGATAAATCCTGGTTGCCCGAGGCAATTTGTGCAGACGCGGTGGCTATGGTGTCTGTGCCATTGCGCACCTGAGCAACTATGTCCAGTAAATTTTCATTCATATGAGCCAGAGCGCGGAACAAAGAACCCATTTCGTCTTTGCTCGTGGTGTCAAAAGTGCTGGTTAGGTCACCACTGGCAACTGTCTTGGCAATTTTTACTGCCTCATGTATGGGGGTGATAATGCGTCGCGTAATTGACCAGGCGATAAAGCAACTGACGATGGCGGTAAATATACCTACTACAATCATTAATTGATTTGCTGTCTCGGCTGTTTCTTTTGTTTCTGTCGCCGACTCTGTCATCAGGTGTTCCTGAAACTTGATGAGTGCTTCCATTGCCTCAAAATAACTAATTTGCCTGGGCCTTACTTCCTTAAATAGTAGTTCCCTGGCTTCGTCCTTGTTGCCGCTATTGATTAGCTTGATCATTTTGTCTCTGCCTGGAAGGTATTGCGCACGCTGCTCTTGCACTTGCTTCAGGAGTTCCAGGGCTTTTGGGTGTCGGATGGTAGTGGATAGCTTATCGATCTCTTCAGTAATATCGCGAGAAGACTTTTGTATGCTGTCGATTTCCTTCTTAATTTCAGCCTGATCACTCATGAGCAGGGTGTTGCGCAGATTTCTGGCCTGCAGGTTCAGGTTTTTAATAGCCAGATTCAATACATATATTTTTTGATAGCGATCATTGACGGTGAGGTTAATTTCGCTTTCTAGCAAGGTAAGACGAGAGATGGCAATGGCAACGACAACCACCAACAGGAAGATAACGACTGAAAAACCCAGATAAAGGCGTTGGCTAATTTTCAAGTTTGCGAAATTCATTTTATATCCTCTGAATGAATGTGCTATCAGTCGAAGTTTTAAAATTTAGAAGAGATAGCGTGAATCGCAACTGAGAGTGACTCCCCAGGAATTGGAGGCCAAGTCTGAATTTTTGCCGCCTCGAGGAAATATTTAAAGAGCCTTTAATTCTTTCTGTGGCGTTGCGTTAAGTAAGCTTCATGCGGAAAATCTACATTTGATGCCAATTGTCTTAATGGCACATAAATTGTATTTTAGGTATTAAATTGATATAAAGTCTATGCAAAATACTAAAGTGTATGTTTTATGCGAAAAAGACAATTTTGAGAAAAATGGATTTGCTTCGACCACGTCTGTTTGTACGTGGGAAATTAAAAGGGATTACTATAAAAATAGTGGTTTGTCAGACTTAAGCTGCCGGAGTATGGAGAAATGTCATGTCTATAGAACTGGATCACACTATTGTTCCCTCGCATCACAAGCTAGAGTCGGCCAGGATGTTGGCAGATTTGCTGGGAGTGCCTTGGTCGCCAACTTCATTGGGGCCTTTTGCGCCTGTGTTTGTGAATGAAGGCCTGACCCTGGATTTTATTCAGACGGATGAAGATTTTCCTATATATCACTTCTGTTTTCGGGTTACTCAGGAGACGTTTGATCAAATCCTGGGACGCATCAAAACTGCAGGCATTCCTTATCGCAGTTCTGTGCGGGGCCCCGTGGACAGGCAAGTCAATAATGACTATGGCGGGAGCATGATTTACTGGAATGAGCCGGACGGGCACCAGTGGGAAATGTTGACGGTGAGTTACGCGCGCCAGGCTTGTTAAGGCCTATGTATGAAAGAGAAGCGATAATTTTCAAAAAAACGAAAAGCTGTATTGCTCACTTCGGCAATATTGACCTGTATATCGCCAAGCAGTGGCGCTGCATTTTCTTGTCCATGCGCCCAAGCATCTACGCAGTCAACATTTGCGCCTTGCTGTAGCAAAGCGCGTACATTCCCTGCAATCTGGATGCTTGCCTCAACGCTCTCGCTTTCTTCGGGAAACCATGCTTCTGGCTCACCAAATCCCAGTTCTATACTGTTGCCAGATAAATGCCGAAAGTTGCAACTGCAGCCAGCATTTGATGCTAAAAACCATTTATTTTTAAAGCGCAGATATTTCTCTTCAGGAACGTGAATGGGATTTTTAATAAATTGAACCAGTTTGCTATTGGCAAGAGAGAGGTCATCATTTGACGTGGTGCTTAAGATGGTCATAAAACACATATTGCTAATCATTTTTTGTGATGATGATGAGTTAATTATTTCATAAAATCCTATTAGTGATCAGTTTAATTGCAGCGTGGCAATTGTTGTGATATGAAAATAAATAGAGTGCTCAACACTTTCTTAAGCAAACTTCCCAAATGCATGTTAATCTCGCACCCTTGCAGTTATATGTAAAAATGTTGTTGGAAAGCTTGTGGTTGGCTTTTCGGGTTGAATACAGAAATGCAGGGTAAATGCGGATATTGCTTGATACTTTGCCTGTATGGACAGAATTGATGGAAAAAGCCACGTGTTAGCGTGGCTTTTTTATTGTTTGTTGACGATATTTTTGTATTGTCTGCGAAATTCTGGACTACAATCCAGTGTCTACTAATTTTAGGGATTGTGCGCTGCTAAGTTCTTTGCGCGCTCCATGCAGTCCCAGCCGCCCGCATAAGAGGGCGTTGCTGCCAGGTTGGTGGCAACAAATTTAATACAGAAACTGATGTGAGCAATAGCAAAGACGGCACTGGAGTATCGGTCGCCCTGCTGCATGGCATCAACTAAATAAACCCGTGTACCTAAGATTTGCATGAATACTGCTGAGGCAAAACGAGTCCTCGAAACAGCCTTGTTATGCGCGCCCGAGCCGCTAACCGTCAATACGATGAAAAAGCTGTTCCAGGAGGCGGATGATCAAGGTGATGTAGTTGGCGCTGACACCATCAAGTTGATGCTGGAAGGCTTGCGTACTGACTGGTCTGACAAGGGTATAGAGCTGGTGGCTTTATCGACAGGCTGGCGCTTTCAAAGCAAGCCAGAAATGCGCGCCTATATAGATAGGCTAAACCCCGAAAAGCCGCCAAAGTATTCAAGGGCTACCCTGGAAACGCTTGCCATTATTGCGTATCGCCAGCCGGTGACGCGCGGCGATATAGAAGAGATTCGTGGTGTGACTGTTGCGTCGCAAATGATCAAAACTCTGGAAGACCGTGGCTGGATAGAAAGCATAGGCCACCGGGATGTGCCGGGTCGGCCATCGCTGTTTGCTACGACAAAGCAATTTTTGGATGACCTTGGCTTGTCTTCGCTGGACCAGTTGCCACCATTGCAGCAAGTCAAGCGGGATGCTGACGAGGAGCTGGTTCCTGAATTGGCTGCGTTGGGTGGTGGCATGTTTGCTGCAGTGGAGGCGGATGCATCGGTGGTGGAGCCTGTGGCTGACGGGGAGTCAGTTCCCGAGCTTGCAGCGGATGCTGATTTGCCTGTAGCTGAGGTGGCGGGCTTGATACATTCAAGTGAAGAACTTGCTGAAGATGCTGTAGTTGTACCCGGGCAAGAATCACAAGGTGCGCAAGAAGGCGCAGACATCGGTGTTCAGTCTGAAATTGAGGCTGCCGATATGGAGTCGGATGATGCGTCAATGGTGTTGCCTGTAGCGGATGAGCAGGAAGATGTTTCTGTTGAAGATTTGCCTGAGACTGCGGACGAAGCGGAAATTGAAGAAATATCAGAAGAGATAATAAAAGAAGTAAACACGGAAATAACCGAAGAAATAAGTGAGGTTGGGGGAGATTCTCAACCTGTCACGCAATTGAGTGATCAGGTAGCCGATACTGCGGCACCGGATAGTGTACCGGGCGCTGCAGCGAGTCAGTTGCCTCCAATAGAACTGAAGAATGAATCCAATGAATCCTGAAGATGTGAATGCTGACCAAGCTGATGGTGCGGGCGCAAATGACAATGGCCCTGCTGGTGGTGATGGCGCAAAACCGGCAAAGCGAGCTGCGCGTGCCCCGCGTGCCGGTGTAAGCCGATCCAAGCCTAAGCAAGAGAATGCAGAGCAATCAGCAGGGGCTACAGAATCAGCAGTGGCAACTGTAGCAGTGACGGCATCAGTGGCTGATGTTGCAGAAGCACCAGTTAAAAAAGCACGTGCCCCGCGCGCGCCGCGTACCCCTAAAGAACCTGGAGCAGCGCCACGCGCCAGCCGTGCCAAAGTCAAGGCCGCAGATGTTGTCGAAGATCAGGTAGTTGCTGTGCCTGAGACTCCTGTAGTTGCCGAGCCAGTCGTGCGTACCGAGCAGGCAGCAGAGCGTAGCGAACGTCAACCTCGCAGCGAACGTCCACCCCGCACAGAACGTGCGCCAAGGGCTGATCGTGCAGAGCGAACAGGCCGCGGTGAAAAAACAGAGGGCGGTGAAAAAACTGAGCGCCCAGTCCGCGCGGACCGTGGTGGTGAGCGTACCGAGCGCGCAGAGCGTCCGGATCGTGGTGAGCGCACCGAGCGTGGTGATCGCAATGAACGTGGCCCGCGTCAAAACGCTGGCCAGGCGGGCGCTAACAAATCCAAGCGTCCACAGCAACAAACTCGTGGTGGCCGCCCAGGTGCTGGCAATACTGCTGATGATGTGTTTTCCTTTGTTACCTCCGAGGCATTT
>Ga0207952_1001425_pt1 | contig 10075 bp, 6 predicted proteins | sample SubbioR12Aug_8Ca_FD_184831 | JGI IMG/M metagenome (GOLD analysis project Ga0207952, IMG submission 184831) | Serpentinite rock and fluid subsurface biosphere microbial communities from McLaughlin Reserve, California, USA - CR12Aug_8Ca (SPAdes) | ecosystem: Environmental > Terrestrial > Deep...
TTTTCTTTCTAAGAGGTGATCCTCTCTTGCCCATTCCTCTTTCCATTCCCTTGCTTCTCTTTCAACCTCTTCTGGAAAATTTATTTCAAATCCTGATTCGTAGACGATAGCCTCCATCTCGGCGTTATGCTCTCCGGATTTACCGATGATTTTTGTTATTCTACCTCTTGGACTTTTAAGACCATCTTGCCATTCGACTATTTCGGAGAAAACTTTATCGCCGTTTTTCGCTCCCATTACCGCGTCTTTAGGTATCAAGATATCTCTGTACATCCTTTTGTCGTCTGGGATGACAAACCCTCCATTTACTGGTCCAACAGCCTCTTCGAAGGTCCCTACGAAGTGAGTTTTCTTTCTGTTGATTATTTCAACAACTTTTCCTTGTTTTCTTCCAAAAAGCTCTTTATTTAAAATCTCTACCACCACCACATCACCGTTTAGAGCTTTGTTTATGTATTCAGGCTGAATTTCTAGATCTGATTCTTGATCTTCTTGAGAGAAGTAGCCGAATCCCTTACCAGTAACCTTTATTATCCCCTGAAGAACCTTTCCTTTTTTCATACTTCGTACTATATCAGAGAGATTGACCTTCTCAAACTTTTTTGGTACTCTGTCCGAATGCTAAAAATCAGGTTACAGAGAGTGGGAAGGAAACACGAAACGTCTTTTCGTGTGGTTTTAACTGATTCTAAAAACTCCACCAAGTCAGGTCGTTTCAAGGAAGTTCTTGGTTCTTATGACCCAAGGAAAACCGTTGATTTGCTAAAGACTGAAAGGATAAGATACTGGCTAGACCTTGGTGCAGAACCAACAGGAACAGTCCACAACCTATTTGTGACTCATAAAATTATCAACGCTAAAAAGAAGAATGTTTTACCGAAAAAGACCCTAGTAGTCAAAGAAACAGAAGCTGTTAAAGAAGTCCCTCCAGCTGAGATAGTCGAAGAGTCTTCGGTTGAAAATGTCGCTCCAGAACCTGTGGTAGAATCAGAAGAGGCTAATGTAGCCTAACCTGTTATTCCTGTTAATTCAGAAAGAATATGCTAGATGATATACAGTTTCTTGAATTTTTAATAAAAGCTTTGGTTGATCATCCGGATGATGTAAAGATCAAGAGGACGGTGGACGAAATGGGAGTGCTCATGACCTTAGATGTGCATCCAGACGATATGGGGAAGGTTATCGGTCGACAAGGTAATACTGCAAAAGCTATAAGGATTTTGCTTAGAGTTGTGGGTATGAAAAACAATGCTAGGGTAAATCTCAAGATCAACGAACCAGCAGGAGGAAGGAATTACCCTCCGAGAGAAGAGTCTGTACCAAGAGCTTCAAAAACAATCGACGAAGCTATGGAGGATTTGAATCTTGAATAATCGAAATTGATGCATTTTCACATAATCACTCTTTTTCCTCACGCCTTTGATTCTTATCTTGGTGAGTCTATTTTGAAGCGGGCTTTAGAAGACAAAAAAATAAAAGTTTCTTTCTACAATCCAAGAGATTTTGCAGACAATGAATTCAAAAGGATAGACAGACCGCCTTATGCTGGAGGTCCGGGTATGGTTATCCAAGCGGAACCGGTGATAAAAGCCATTGCTCAAGCAATCAAAAAAATAAAAGGTAAAAAATACAAAATCATCTTCCTGTCTCCATCAGGCAAACAATTTACCAATTCTTCCGCAAAGAGTCTCGCTAAGAAGTATAAAGATCTTGTCGTCGTCTCGGGTAGATATGAGGGTATAGATGCAAGAGTGAAGAAGGTTTTTAAGACAGAAGATGTGTCTATTGGTCCATTTGTACTAACGGGGGGCGAGCTTCCTGCTCAAGTCATTATAGATGTTGTGGCGAGGCAGGTTGGAGGAGTTTTGGGCAACATAGACTCTCTAGAGGAGTCGCGTATTGCCTCAAGCGAGGTCTATACTCGTCCAGAAAGTTTCAAATATAAAGGTAAGACTTATAGGGTTCCTAAAGTTCTTTTGTCTGGAAACCATAAGAAAATAGAAGAGTGGAAGGTTAAGAAGAGGGGAGTATAATATAAGAATGGTATACACAATAAATTATATAGGAGTCTTGTTGTCTGCGGTGGGTAGTTTCGCTATTGGGTTTTTGTGGTTTGGACCGATTTTTGGAAAGACTTGGATGAAACTCATGAATTTTAGTCTTGAGCAAATGGAAGAGGGTAAGAAGAAGGGTATGGTGAAGCCGATGCTTCTTTCTTTAATTTCTTGCTTTGTTACGGCTTTTATATTTTTTACCCTTGCGGAAGCAACCTTCATCATTGGTTTCTCTGAGGCGCTTTGTCTTGCCGTACTTATTTGGCTTGGGTTTTCTGCGCCTATATTCCTCAACAGTGTTCTTTGGGACGGCAAGTCTTGGAAACTCTTTTGGCTCAACTCTCTTCACATCCTCGCCACTCTAGTCTTATCTGCTTTCATCTTTTCTTTGATGGGTGTGTAGTAATAGATAGTGAAATAGTAATTAGTCCTTGACAAAAAACTTACAATATGCTAAGGTGAGAAGAGACAAACATAAACGAAGGAGGTCATATGCGTTTCAAAGTCAAAAGCCTCGACTATCACTCATGGAAGAAACGGTTCGCTTGGTTCCCTGTTCGAATCGACGATCAGTGGGTGTGGCTGGAAACAGTCGAGTATGGATGCACTGCGCAAAACTCAGCTTGCTGTGATGGATGTATCTTGGGGTATCGTCTTCCTCCGACTTCCCACGCGAAGTAATACATGGTGGGGGGGATTCAAGCCTCGTGTTTGGCAAAAGCCGCCAGTACGGGGCTTTTTGTTTTGAAGTTTGACAATAGATGAAGGATCGATTAAGATGTCATTCAACTTCGACTCGATTGAGTAACGTCTGCGAAGTAAGTTCTGGGAGAACCGCCATCTCGGCGGGGTGAAACTTACAAGCTGTTTGGGTTTTTTTATTTTAAATAATGTCAACAAAATCCTCGGTAAAACCGAAGAAATTCTTTGGGCGTTTTCGGGAGCCTCTCACAGATATGCCAGACCTTGTGGTCTCGCAAGTAGAGAGCTTTAAGTGGCTTATAGAGACTGGTCTTAAGGAAGTTTTTCAAGAGTTCTCATCTATAAAAGATTTTTCTGAACGAAAGTTTCAACTAGATTTTGTTGGTTTTGAGTTAGACAAACCAAAGCTTACAGAGTACGAGGCTAAGGAAAAGAAGGTTTCTTACGAAGCTCCTCTACGGGTGCGTATTCGCTTAAAGAACTTCATCCAAAAAACGGAGAAGGAGCAGGAAATATTTATGGCAGATTTTCCATTGATGACAGATCACGGAACCTTCATAATTTCTGGCATTGAGAGAGTTGTGGTGCCACAGCTTGCAAGATCTTTTGGAGTTTTCTTCACATCTCAAGAGGTTAAAGGGAAGAAAACTTTCGGAGCTAAGGTTATACCTTCTCGTGGAGCTTGGATAGAATTTGAGACTGACGCTGATGGAGTCATCAATGTTCGCATTGATAGAAAGAGAAAGTTTCCTGTTACGACACTGCTTAGAGCTTTTGGTACTAGCACAAATGAGAAGATTAAAGATCTCTTTAAGGAAGAGGCTAATGCTAAAGCATATATAGACAGTACTTTAGTTAAAGATCACACCACCACCCCAGATGAAGCGGCTATTGAGATACACAAACGTTTAAGGGACGGAGATCTCGCTTCTGCAGATAACGCAAAGGAGTTCGTAAAGTCCATCTTTGACGCCGAAAGGTACGACCTCTCTCGAGTAGGAAGATTCCGTTTCAACAATCGCTTTGAACTTAAAGAAACTGATAAGGAGATGGATAGACGCACCCTTTCGTTGAACGACATCGTCATCATCATCTCCCATATAATCAAACTCAATACCACTCCAAATTCTACAGCGGACGACATTGATCATCTTGGAAGCCGACGTGTCAGATATGTAGGAGAGCTATTCCAGCAAAAGATTAGAGTCGGCATGGCGCAGATAAAGAGAAATATTCAAAACAGGATGTCTACTATAGACACCGATGTAACCTTGCCTGTTCAGTTTATTTCTCCTAAACCTCTTCAAGCAAGGATGAAAGAGTTCTTCACTACAAACCAACTCTCCCAGTTTATGCAACAGGAGAATGCTTTAACCGAAGCCGAACATCTAAGAACTCTCTCGGCTCTTGGTCCTGGAGGGCTCAATCGTGCTCGTGCTGGTTATGAAGTTCGTGATGTGCACCCTTCTCACTATGGACGACTTTGTCCAATACATACACCAGAAGGACCAAACATTGGTCTTATCTTGAGACTTTCTTCTTACGCGCGTGTAAACGATTTTGGTATGATCGAAACTCCTTATGCGATAGTTAAGGATGGAAAAATTACAACTGAAATCAAGTTCCTGAATGCGCTTGAAGAAGAACAATACAACATTGCTCACGCTGCTATACCTGTGAGGGACGGAGAGATTGTCCCAGAAATTGTGGATGTTAGACACAAAGGTGAGCCTCACACGGTAAAGAAGAATCAGGTTGATTATATAGACATTGCCACCAACCAGGCTTTTTCTATCGCTACCTCGATGATTCCATTTTTGAACCACAATGATGCGAACCGCGCACTCATGGGCTCGAACATGCAGAAGCAAGCTACCCCATGTATCATCCCCGAAGCTCCTTTGGTTGCTACTGGTATTGAGGAGAAGGCTGTGCGAGATACAGGGCGACTAGTTGTCGCTCCTTGTGCCGGAACAATCTCTTACGTTGATGGGAAAACGATAATTCTTACGGATAATAAGGGAGAAGATCATGAGTTTAAACTTGTGAATTTCTCTATGACTAATGGTTTTACCGCTTTTCACCAGAGGCCTTCGGTTGAGATAGGGCAAAAAATTAAGAAAGGAGATGTTCTTGCCGACACCTCTTCTTCAGAAAATGGTCAAATGGCATTGGGTCAAAATATTTTAGTAGCTTTCATGTCTTGGAGTGGAGCAAACTATGAAGACGCTATCATCGTCTCTGAAAGATTGGTGAAGGAGTCTAAGTTTACCTCGATTCATATTGAGGACTTTGTAGTTAGTGTTAGAGATACCAAACTAGGACCGGAGATAACCACCTGCGACATTCCAAACGTTGGTGAGTCAAAACTTAAAAATCTTGCAGAAGACGGTATTATCCGTGTTGGTGCAGAGGTTCGTCCGGGGGATATCTTGGTTGGAAAGATTACTCCTAAAGGAGAGAGCCAGCTTACACCAGAGGAAAGACTCTTAAGGTCTCTCTTTGGAGAGAAGGCTAGAGATGTAAAAGATACTTCTAAGCGTATGGAAGGTGGCAAGCGTGGACGAGTTATAAGCGTACAAGTTTTCTCTCGTGAAAGAGGAGACAAGCTTGATAGTGGGATATTGAAGCAAATACATATCCAAGTTGCTCAATTGAGAAATGTTTCTGTTGGAGACAAACTCGCTGGTAGACACGGAAACAAGGGGGTTATCTCAAGAATTCTTCCAGTTGAAGACATGCCTTATATGGCAGATGGTACTCCGATAGATATAATCTTGACCCCTCTTGGAGTCCCTTCTCGTATGAACTTGGGTCAGATACTTGAACTTCATCTTGGTCTTGCAGCTAACACTCTTAATTACCAAGCCATCGTCCCTCCTTTTGCAGGAGCAGAAGAAAGTGAAATTAAAGATGAGCTTAAGAAAGCTGGTTTCCAAGGAAATGGAAAGATGAAACTCTTTGATGGTCGAACAGGTCAGCCGTTTGATCAGGAGATTGCAGTTGGGTACATGTATATATTGAAGCTTCATCACATGGTGGAAGATAAGATCCACATGCGATCCATTGGTCCTTACTCTCTCATCACCCAGCAACCTCTTGGAGGCAAGGCTCAAAACGGAGGTCAGAGATTTGGAGAGATGGAAGTGTGGGCGCTTCTCGGTCACGGTGCAGGACACTGTCTTCGTGAGATGCTAACTATTAAGTCGGATGATATCCAAGGCAGATCTCAAGCTTTTGACTCTATTGTTAAGGGAGAAAAGATCCAAGAACCAGGTACTCCTGCATCGTTTAATGTATTGGTAAATAATCTAAGGGGTCTAGCTCTTGATGTCGATGTGAAGAAAAAGCGAGACGACGCTATTCCTCATTCGTTAAATAGTAAAAAAGTAATTGATACTAAGAATTTCAGTTCTCTAAGTATCAAATTAGCAAGTCCAGAACGTATCAAAGAGTGGTCTTATGGTGAGGTTACAAAACCAGAAACCATCAACTACCGAACTCAAAGAAGCGAGAGAAATGGTCTCTTTGACGAAAAGATTTTCGGACCAGATAAGGATTTCGAATGTTATTGTGGAAAATATAGAGGTATTCGCTATAAGGGTATAATCTGCGAGAAGTGCGGAGTGGAGATCACACGTTCTATCGTTAGACGAGAGAGAATGGGTCACATCGAACTCGCCTCTCCTGTGGCACATGTTTGGTTTTTGAAGAATGTCCCTTCAAGGATCTCTCTTATTATGGGTATACCTGTAGCAGAACTTGAAAAGGTTGTGTATTTTGCTGGCTATATAGTTACTTCCGTTTCCGAATCTGAGAAAGCCAGAGTTTTGAAGGATCTTGATTCTGAATTTAAATCGAAGGTAAAGAGTTTCCAAGATGAGAAAGCCAAAGAAGCTCTTAAGGCCTTGGCCCAACAAGCAAAGAACGATATAGAGTCTCTTGTACCAGGTAGAGTGCTTGATGAGGTTGAGTATCATAGGTTTGGCATGAAGTATTCAACAATATTCGAGGCGGGAATAGGTGCAGAAGCTATATACAACATCTTGAAGTCTATAGATTTGAAGAAGCTTCTTTCTCAAGTTGAAGAGCAGATAGAAAATGCTCCTGCCACAGAATTGGTAAGACTTCATAAAAGAGCCTCTACAATTCAGAGAATGATTGGTTCTGGCATTAGACCAGAGTGGATGTTCCTCACACGCATACCGGTTATACCTCCTGCTATAAGACCAATGGTTCCGTTGGATGGAGGTAGATACGCAACATCAGATGTAAACGATCTTTACCGTCGAGTAATCAATCGAAACAATCGTCTTAAAAAACTTAAAGAGATCAATGCACCGGATGTTATCTTAAGAAACGAAAAAAGAATTCTTCAAGAAGCTGTGGACGCTCTTATAGACAATAGTATAAGACATGGATCTTCTGGTGGAAGCCAAGCTCAAAGAAGACCACTCAAGAGCCTTTCAGATAACCTCAAGGGCAAGAGAGGTCTCTTCCGTCAGAATCTTTTGGGCAAGAGAGTAGATTATTCTGGCCGATCGGTGATTGTCGTTGGACCAGATCTCAAGCTTCATCAGTGTGGATTGCCAAAGCATATGGCACTTGAGCTCTTCAAACCTTTCGTCATCTCTCAACTACTTAGACGAGAGTTGGCTCACAACATCCCAGGAGCAAGAAGACTCATAGAAGACGCCATACCAGAAGTTTGGGCTATTCTTGAAGAAGTTATAAGTGGTAAGTATGTGCTTCTAAACCGCGCACCAACTCTCCACAGACTTGGTATCCAAGCCTTCCAACCTGTTCTTATTGAGGGTAATGCTATTCAGCTTCACCCCTTGGTCTGTACTGCCTTCAACGCAGACTTCGATGGAGACCAGATGGCAGTCCACGTACCGCTTTCAGATGAGGCTCAAGCAGAGGCCAAACTTATCATGGCTGCAGATAAAAATATTCTTAAGCCTGGTAACGGAGAGCCAGTAGTGACTAACAAGATGCTAGATATTGTTCTCGGTACTTATTGGATGACCCGCATAATTGCACTTGAGAAGGGAGAAAGCAGATATTATTCAAGTCCTAATGCTGCCATTACTGCTCATGATTTCGATGCAGTTAGCTTTAGGGCAAAGATAAAAGTTTTACCAACAGATTCAGAAAAGTACAAACACTTTGAAGGTAAGATTTTTGAGACATCTGTAGGTAGACTTCTCTTTAACTCTATATTGCCTGTTGATTATCCGTTCATTAATCATGAGATGGATAAGAAGAGGATGAGTGAACTTGTTGATGATCTTATAGAAAGATATGGTATTGAGAACCTACCTTCTATTTCTGACAAGATCAAAGCTTTCGGATTCAAATATGCCACGGAATCTGGAGTGACATGGGGTCTAGATGATGTAAAGATTCCAGCGAAAAAGCCTGAAATCATAAAGAAAGGTCGAGAACAAGTAGTAAAGGTTATAGAGCAGTGGAACGAGGGTCTTCTTTCGGAAAACGAAAGGATACAAAAATCGGTCGAGATCTGGCAATCAATCAAGCAAGAAATTGAATCCCTCATCCCCGGAACTCTCTCAATTAAGGATTCTGTCTATGACATGACTTACTCAGGTGCTAGAGGTTCCTTCGGAAACTTAAACCAAATGGCGGGCATGAAAGGTATCATTGCCAATGTCTCCGGAGAGTCCTTAGAGTTTCCGATCACATCTTGTTATAAGGAAGGTTTGACCCCACTTGAATACTTCATCACCACTCACGGATCAAGGAAGGGCCTTACTGACACCGCGCTTAACACAGCAAAGGCTGGGTATCTTACCAGACGTCTATTTGATGTAGCTCAAGATGAGATAGTGAACATGGAAGATTGTGGTACCAAAGAGGGTATAGTAATAACCAAAAATAGTGCTTCCGGTATACAAATTCCACTATCAAAATCAGTGCGTGGACGCTTCTTGGTGGAAGATCTCCTAGACGAGTCTGGTAGCGTAATCTTTAAGGCAGGACACTTCATCACCAAAAGTGATGCAGACACAATAGACAAATCTAAGGTTGAAAAGGTCATTGTTAGATCACCAATGGCTTGTGTTTCAGAAGCTGGAGTGTGTGTGAAGTGCTACGGAGCTGATCTTGGAAACAATAAAATAGTAGAGCTTGGCGAAGCTGTGGGTACTGTCGCGGCTCAAGCTATCGGAGAGCCGGGTACACAGCTAACAATGAGAACCTTCCACGCTGGAGGAGTGGCAGCAGCAGGGGGAGATATTACCGCCGGATTACCAAGAGTTGAAGAAATATTTGAAAAGAGAAAACCAAAGAATCCTGCAGTTATCTCCCATGTCAACGGCACTGTTTCTGAAATCAAAGTATCAGGAAACAATAAGACCATTATCGTACTTCCTGATGAGTCTGACATAAAGACAACCAAATCTAAGAAGCTCGATACTGAGTATCTTGTACCTCCAAGCAGAAATCTTCTCGTCAAAGTTGGAGCTACTGTAAAAAAAGGAGAGATGCTGACAGATGGATCTGCTGATCTCGACGAACTCTTCAGATATGCTGGTAAGGATATAACTTCAAAATACATCATTGATGAAGTTTCTAAACTTTACGAACTTCAAGGAGCAGCGGTCTCTCATAAGCATATTGAGCTTATCATTAGACAAATGTTTGCTCGTAGAAGAATAAAGGGTTCTAGTTCCAGTCTATACACCAGAGGCGATATCGTGGAAGTGTCGGCTGTGACAGATCCAGATGTGAAATCAGAAGCGATAATCATGGGTATCACAGAGGTTTCTCTATCTAGAGCCTCATTCCTTTCTGCCGCTTCATTCCAACACACCCCTAGAGTTCTTATCCAAGCTGCTATACGTGGCGCGGAAGATGAACTTTTGGGTCTAAAAGAAAATGTTATTATTGGAAGGCTTATTCCTGCGGGTACTGGTTTCCCAGATGGTCATAAACAAAAACTCATATGGGAGGAAATGTCGAAGCAATCAAAGAACGATTAGACATTGCTGATGTAATAGGGGGATACATTAAAATAGAAAAAGCGGGAGCAAACTTTAAAGCTAAGTGCCCATTCCACAACGAGAAAACCGCTAGTTTCTTTATCTCCTCTGTTAGGCAAGGTTATTATTGTTTTGGCTGTGGCGCTAAAGGCGACATCTTTAGTTTTGTCGAATCAATGGAGGGAATTGATTTCAGAGGAGCTCTCAAAATCTTGGCAGAAAAAGCCGGTGTAGAACTTAAGTATGAGCCGAAAGCTCTTGGAGACAAAGAGAAACTCTATAAAGTTCTCGATGAAGCAATGATTTTCTTCGAAA
>Ga0207952_1001426_pt1 | contig 10049 bp, 11 predicted proteins | sample SubbioR12Aug_8Ca_FD_184831 | JGI IMG/M metagenome (GOLD analysis project Ga0207952, IMG submission 184831) | Serpentinite rock and fluid subsurface biosphere microbial communities from McLaughlin Reserve, California, USA - CR12Aug_8Ca (SPAdes) | ecosystem: Environmental > Terrestrial > Deep...
GCCAGCGCCACAAAGGCCTTGCCGGTTCTGGAGACGACGGCGAAGTGGCAGAGGGGCAACAGGGATGACGCCTGCCGCCAGCTGGGGAACTCCACGAAGGCGTCCAGCCCGATGATGAAGACCAGGTCGGCGGCGGCGCCGTACTGGCCCCGGAGCGCCCGGACCGTGTCGATCGAGTAGGATTTCTCGGGCCGCCGGACTTCAACGTCGGACAGGGCCAGCGAAGGATCGGTGGCGATGGCCAGCCGGACCATGGCCAGGCGCTCGGCGGCTGCGGCCTGCGGCGCCTTGCCGGATGATGCCCGGTGCGCCGGCTGGCCGGCCGGAATCCAGCGTACGCCGCCCAGCCCGAGGCTGTCGGCAGCTTCTTCGGCGAGGCGCAGATGCCCGAGATGAACCGGGTCGAAGGTGCCGCCGAAAATCCCCAGCGGTGCAGCCGGCGATGCCGCTGTTTCAGGCATCTTCGTCGACCGCGACGAAGACGTCGCGATAGCTTGCGTAGAAGCTGGCGAACAGGGTCGGCGCAAAAATCAGGAGCAGCGGGACGGTGAACAGCAAGGCGATAAAGCTGACGCTTTCCGGCATCAGAGCAGCGAGCAAAGCCAGGATGACGCCGGGGATGAGGGCGACAAAAACCAGGATGGCTGCCGCGTAGGCGATGAAGGCGCGCCAGTTGCGCAGGCACGCGACAAAGCTGAAAAACAGCGCCTTGCCTGCCGGAAAGCCGTGCCAGGCGGCGAGCGCCGGGGCATACCAGTAGGCCATCATGAGCGGCACGAGCAGCAGCAGGGCGAGGCGCGTTGCGGCGAGGAAGGGCTCGCTGCCCAGGGCGTCCTCGCCGGGTGGCGTTCCGACCAGCATCATCTGCAGCAGCAGGCCGCCGTCAAGCAGCGACGAGATGGCGAGGATAGCGATCGTCGCGCCGAGATAGATGCCGCCCAGCGTCAGCAGCGCGCGCGGGTTCTCGCGGAAGCCCGAAAAAAGCGTCAGCGGGCCGATCGGCCGTCCCTGGTCAAGATCGCGGCAGGCATTCATCAGACTGACCGAAAAAGCCGGAATGCAGAGCGTGGCGATGATGGCGCCGATGACCGGGATCAGATTGATCATCGCGGCGAGCATCCAGTAGCTGATCACCAGAAAGGTGAGCAGCGGCGGATTCTTGCGAAAGATGGCGAAGCCGCCGGTCAGCCAGAGCCAGCCGCGGCGTGCGGGAAGTTTCAGTGCCTGCATGGCGCTTCAACAATAAATTCAGGTGGCAACAAAAATATCCCGATACGAAGCGTAGACCGATCCGGCGAGCACCGGAACGAGGACGAGGAAGCCGAGGCCGACCGGCAGCGCGGCGAAAAAGCAGAGGACCAGGGTGATCAGGCCATAGACCAGGAAGGGCAGCAGGTTCTTCAGGCAGGCGTCGAAACTGGCCTTGAGCGCCGGAACCGGCTGCATGTTGTTGAAGACGACGAGCGCCGGCGCAAACCAGATGGCCATGAACAGCGGCACCGAGAGCGCCATCGCCAGCAGCATGGCGAGCAGCATGCCGCCCATGGCCATGCCGTAGCCGGCGGCACGGCCCATCATCAGCCCGCCGGCGATGCTGCCGCCGCCGAGCAGGGCGACGATGGCGAAAATCGCCAGCATGGCGACCATGTAGAGCACGCCGAGCAGGACCAGATCGCCGGTGTTGCGTTTGAAACCGGCAAACAGGTCGGGAATCTCGATGGCTTCCTCCTTGGCGATTTTCTGGCAGGCGATCAGCATGCCGGCGCCGAGCACCGGCGTCAGCAGGTGCGCGGTGAGCTGGCCGATCAGCGGAACGATCGACAGTCCGAGATAGACGACGATCAGGATGACCGTCATGGCGATCCAGATGCCGGGGTTGGCGACGAACAGGACCCAGCCCTGCTTGAGCCATTCGAAAGCGTTGCCGGCGGGCACCGTGCGGCAGTCGCCGCTAAATTTTGGGGCGGCAATCGGGAAGGGTTCCATGCGGACGCTCGCTTGAGAAAAATGGATGCTGCTTCCTGGTCGGCTTGGCCAGCACTGGCCACCTGCACCGAAGGAGGGAATGCCGGCGCGCCGGCCGTTGGCAGCGGCGCTTATCGGCGTTCACTCAGAAGGTGCCGATCACCCATTGCGGAACGCTCACCGGGGCCGAGAGCGTCTCTATCCGGGCGAAGTTGCCGTCGCCCTGTCTGTCCATCAGGTAATAGGGCACGCCGTGCGACGGGGTGACCTTGATCATGTACAGCTTTCCGCTGACACGGAATTCCTCGACGGTATCGCCTTCGCGCTTCTTGATCGTCACCTGCGGTTCAAGGGCCGCGTCGAAAGGCACCATCTCCGGTGGCGGCGGCGGAACCGCCGGCAGCGGCTGGAGATCGGTCCGGCCCTGCGCAAAGACGGGGGCGGCAGCAATGGCCAGCAGGGCGATGAGGGCTTGGAGGCGGCGCATGACAAAGTTTCCGGGTGGCAAACAGCAATGATCGGGCAATGCCGTGATTGTATTACAGATTAAGCAGCATCTCGCGCTCGAAGGGCAGCGGCGCGAAGCCCCGCGTTTCGTAATGTCTGAAGATCGCCTCGACGACGTCTTCCGGCTGGTCGATGATCTGGATCAGGTCGAGATCCTCCGGCGAAGCCATGCCTTCGCTGACCAGGCGTTCGCGGAACCAGTCGATCAGCCCGCGCCAGAACGGTTCGCAAACGAGGATGATCGGAATTCTCTGGCTCTTGCCGGTCTGGATCAGGGTCAGCGCTTCGAGCAGTTCATCGAGCGTGCCGAAACCGCCGGGCAGCACGACGTAGGCGCTGGCGAACTTGACGAACATGTATTTGCGCGCGAAAAAGTGCCGGAAAGTCTGCGAAATGTCCTGGTAGGCATTGGCCTGCTGCTCGCGCGGCAGCTGGATGTTCAACCCGATGCTCGGCGATTTGCCGAAGAACGCGCCCTTGTTGGCGGCTTCCATGATTCCCGGGCCGCCACCGGAAATCACCGAAAATCCGGCGTCGGAGAGTTTGCGCGCGATGTCCTCGGCGAGCTGGTAGTACGGCGAGTCGGCGCGCATGCGTGCGCTGCCGAACACCGAGACGGCCGGGCGGATGCCGGACAGGCGTTCGGTGGCCTCGACGAACTCTGCCATAATGCCGAAAATCCGCCAGGATTCGCGCGCCGAGAAGGATTGCGTGAGGCTGTCCGGGTCTGACATCCGGGGTAGTTTTTCTTTTTCGCTCATCGTCCTTACTCAAATATGCCTACCTTGCTGCTGGTCGACGGATCGTCGTATCTCTATCGCGCTTTTCACGCCATGCCCGACCTGCGCAACCGGCAGGACGAGCCGACCGGCGCGATCTACGGTGTGCTGAACATGCTACGCCGGCTGGATAGCGACTTCAAGGCGCACGACGTGAGCTACAAGGCCTGCGTTTTCGATGCCAAGGGCAAGACCTTTCGCGACGACTGGTACCCGGACTACAAGGCCAACCGGCCGCCGATGCCCGACGACATGGTGCGCCAGATCGCACCGCTGCACGCCGCGATCGCCGCCTCCGGCTGGCCGATCCTGATGGTCGACGGCGTCGAAGCCGACGACGTGATCGGCACGCTGGCGCGCCAGGCCGCGGCGCAGGGCATCGACGTCGTGGTGTCCACCGGCGACAAGGATCTGGCGCAACTGGTCGGCCCGCACGTCAAACTGGTTAACACGATGAGCAACGAGACGCTCGACGAAGCCGGCGTGCTGGCCAAGTTCGGCGTGCCGCCGGAGCGCATCGTCGATTACCTGACGCTGGTCGGCGATACCGTCGATAACGTTCCGGGCGTCGAGAAAGTCGGCCCGAAAACCGCCGTCAAATGGCTGACGCAATACGGCTCGCTCGACGGCGTGGTCGCCGCGGCGGCCGACATCGGCGGCGTCGTCGGCGAGAACCTGCGCCGCGCGCTCGATTTCCTGCCGCTAGCACGCCGTCTGGTGACCGTGCGCTGCGATCTCGAACTGCCGCTGACGCTGGCCGAGCTGGCGCCGCGCGCACCCGACCGCGAGCGCCTGAGCGAGCTCTTTGCGCGCTATGAAATGAAGTCGTGGCTGAAGGAAGTGCAGGCGCAGGCGTCGGATGCGGCGCCGGCGGCGCTTGAAACGGTGCTGCCACCCCCCGATCTGCTGAGCGACAACGGCCAGCATCGCGCCGGCTATGCGACGATCGTCGACTGGGCGGCTTTCGATGCCTGGCTGGCGAAAATCGAAGGCGCGCAACTCACCGCGCTCGACACCGAAACGACCAGCCTCGATCCGTTTGCCGCACGCATCGTCGGCATTTCGCTGGCCGTCGCGCCGGGCGAAGCCGCCTATATTCCGCTTGCCCACCACTACGCCGGCGTTCCGGCGCAACTGTCGCGCGACGAAGTGCTGGCGCGCCTGAAACCCTGGCTCGAAGCGGCACAGCACGCCAAGATCGGCCAGAACCTCAAGTACGACCAGCACGTTTTCGCCAACCACGGCGTCAGTCTGGCCGGCGTCGCGCACGACACGCTGCTCCAGTCCTACGTCCTCGAATCGGGCAAGGACGGCGTGCGCGGCCACGACCTCGGCCAGCTCGCCCTGCGCCATCTCGGGCTATCGACGATCCCTTACGAAGCGCTGTGCGGCAAGGGCGTCAACCAGATCTGCTTCGACCAGGTGGCGATCGAAACGGCGTCTGAATACGCCGCCGAGGACGCCGACCTGTGTCTGCGCCTGCATGAGCGTCTGTATCCGCAGATCGCCGCGGATCAAGGATTGGCGCGGGTCTACGGCGAGATCGAAATTCCGGCGCGGGAGATCCTGTTCCGCATCGAGCGCACCGGCGTGCTGATCGATTCGGCGCTGCTCGCGCAGCAGAGCAAGGAACTCGGCGCGCGCCTGATGGAACTGGAGACGCTGGCCTACGCAGCGGCCGGCCAGCCGTTCAACATCAACTCGCCGAAACAGTTGGCGGAGATTCTCTTCGACAAGCTCGGCCTGCCGGTGAAAAAGAAGACGCCGTCGGGCACGCCATCGACCGACGAGGAAGTGCTCTCCGAACTGGCGCTCGACTACCCGCTGCCGAAAATCCTGCTCGAATCGCGCCAGCTGGCGAAGCTCAAGGGCACCTATACCGACAAGCTGCCGAAGTCGGTCAACGCCGAAACCGGCCGCGTCCATACCAGCTACGCGCAGGCGGTGGCGGTGACCGGGCGCCTCGCGTCGAACGATCCCAATCTGCAGAACATCCCGGTGCGCAGCGCCGAGGGACGGCGCATCCGCGCCGCCTTCATCGCGCCGCCCGGCTGCCGCATCGTCTCGGCCGACTACTCGCAGATCGAGCTGCGCATCATGGCGCATCTCTCGGAAGACCCGCGCCTGCTCGAAGCCTTCGCGCAGGGCGAGGACGTGCACCGGGCGACCGCCGCCGAGATTTTCGGCGTGACGCCGCTCGAAGTCGGTCCCGACCAGCGGCGCGTCGCCAAGGTCATCAATTTCGGCCTGATCTACGGCATGAGCGCCTTTGGCCTGGCGCGCCAGCTCGACCTCGAGCGCAGCGCGGCGCAGGCCTACATCGAGCGCTATTTCACGCGCTACCCCGGCGTCGCGCGCTACATGGCGAGCACGCGCGACAGCGCGAAGATGCACGGCTACGTCGAAACGGTTTTTGGCCGCCGCCTGTGGCTGCCCGAGATCCGCGCCAGCCAGGCCGGTCGCCGGCAAGGCGCCGAACGCGCGGCGATCAACGCGCCGATGCAGGGAACGGCAGCCGACCTGATCAAGCTGGCGATGATCGCCGTGCAGGACTGGATCGACGCCGAGCGGCTGAAGACGCGACTGGTCATGCAGGTGCACGACGAACTGGTGCTCGAAGTGCCGGACGACGAGCTGCTGCGCGTACGCGTCGAGCTACCGCCCTTGATGACGCAGGTCGCCAGGCTGCGCGTGCCGCTGGTCGTCGAGGTCGGCGTCGGAGCGAACTGGGACGAGGCGCACTGAGCGCGCCGCGGGCGTGCCGGCGGGGGAGGGAACGATACGCCGGCGCTTTCCGGCGAATCTTCAGGGTGTCTTGCGGCAGTTGGTGAAATGTTCCGCGCCGGCCATCTCGACGCGGGCCCGGTCGCCGTCCTGCCACAGGGTCAGTTCGTCGCAGCCGTACCAGACGCCGGGGCCGCGCGCCGGCTCGGCTTGCAGGGTGAAATGCATGCCGGAAATGTCGATGCGGGCGAAATCGCCCGCGGTGGCGATGCGGACGCTGAACTCCTTGCCGTCGTCGCACTGGTAGCGGGTCAGCGGCGCCGGCGCTGGCGCAAGTTGCGCGCAGCCCGCCAAGGCAAGCAGCAGGATGGCCGGGAGCTTGCCCGTCCGGCTGCGTCGGTAATTGCCAAGTGGGGCCATGCGCGTTCTCCTCTGCCGGTCGCTCGATGCTCTGCGAAGCTGCGTTCGGGGTGTTTGCCGGGGCCGGCGATCAAGTCCGATCTTACGCCGATGCCGGTGTCTCGCGTAGACGCCAGCTGGCCGCGCCGTCCGTCGTCTGGCGGCAAGATTCGACCTGCGTAACGCTGCCGAAGCCGATTTTCAGCTGGCTCCATTCCGCGACCGGCAGTCGCAGCCAGTGGCCGAGCAGGGCGCGGATGACGCCGCCGTGCGTGACCAGCGCGATACGTTGTTCGTCGAATTCGTTGAATTCGTCCACGCAGGCGATGGCGCGCGCCTGCAGCATGGCCACCGATTCACCGCCGGGCGGGACGAAGTGCAGGACGTCGGCGGCCCAGGCGTCGAGCAGATTGCGCTCGATGCCGGCCCAGGCCTTTCCCTCCCAGTCGCCGAAATCGATCTCCATCAGGCGCGCGTCGAACACGGGCTGCGCGTGCAGGGCTTCGGCCAGACGGCGCGTGCGGCGCAGCGGGCTGGCGATGATCCGGGTATCGGCCGGCAGTAGCGGGCGAAGGCGTGCGGCGACGGGCAGCGGGTCTTCGCAGTCGACGTCGAGCTGGCCGTAGCAGAGCCCCGCGGCAAGCAGCGGCCGCGGGTGACGGATCAGGAATACTTGCACAGCAGGCCGCAGTAGAACGCCACCTCGGACAATTGTTGCGTCGCACCGAGGCAGTCGCCGGTATAGCCGCCGATCCGTCGTTCGAACATGCGCGCCAGCCAGAGCGTGGCGAGCGTGGCGAAGACGCAGCCGAGCAAGGCCTGCGTCGGTGGCAGCAGGAGCAGGGCAAGCAGGGTCGTCGCCCCGGCCAGCGCCAGTTCGCCCCAGCCGATGCGCGTCGCCAGCGGCTTGGCCTTGCCTTCGTCGCGCACGTAGTCGAGGGTACGCAGCAGCGTCGTTGCGCAGAAGCGCGACAGCGTATGGCCGGCAATCAGCGCCACGGGAATGATCGCCAGTTCGAGTTCGATCAGCGCGCAGAACTTGGCGAGCAGCAGGATGACCAGTGCCACGGCGCCGAAGCTGCCGATCCGCGAGTCCTTCATGATCTCCAGGATCTGCGCCTTCTTCCAGCCGCCGCCGAAGCCGTCGACCATGTCGCTCCAGCCGTCCTCGTGGAAAGCGCCGGTGATGTAGATCGTCGTTGCCATCGCGGCGAGCACGGCGAGCGTTTTCGGGAAGAACAGCGAGCTCAGCCCGAAAACCAGCGCGGCGATGGCGCCGACGACCAGGCCGACGGCCGGGAAGTAGCGCGACGCGCGGTCGAGCGCGTCGCTGCTGTGGCCGACCCAGGCCGGCACCGGCAGGCGCGTGAAGAAGCGGAGCGCGCCGAAGAAGTATTCGAGTTCGCGGCGCAGCGGGTTGGCGTTCACCTCGGGCCTACACTTTTTCGCTGACGCCGGCCGACTCGAAGCTCGCCATTTCGTTGAGGAAGGCTGCTGCCGCGCGCACCAGCGGCCAGGCCAGCGCGGCGCCGGTGCCTTCGCCGAGGCGCAGGCCGAGGTCGATCAGCGCTTCGGCCTTGAGGGTTTGCAGCTGCGCGAGATGGCCCGGTTCGGCCGAGCGGTGGCAGAAGACGCAGTAGTCGCGAATTTCGGGTGCGATGCGCGCCGCGACGAGCAGCGCCGAAGTGACGATGAAGCCGTCGATGAGCAGCAGCACGCCGCGTTCGGCGGCGCCGAGCATGGCGCCGGCCAGCATGGCGATCTCGAAGCCGCCGAATTCGGCGAGCACGCGCAGCGCGTCGGCGTCGGCGTCGGCCGGCAGCGCGGCGCGCTCCACTGCCTGCGCCAGCAGATCACGCTTGCGTGCCAGACCGGCGTCGTCGAGGCCGGTGCCGCGCCCGATGCAGTCGGCGAGCGGCGTGCCGGTGAGAAAGTGCGTGATCAGCGAGGCGCTCGCCGTGTTGCCGATGCCCATTTCGCCGAAGCCGAGCACCTTGCAGCCCTGCGCGGCGAGCTGGCGGCCGAGTTCGGCGCCCTTGGCCAGCGCGGCGTCGCGCTCGGCAAAACTCATCGCCGGCTCGGCCAGGTAGTTGCGCGTACCGGGTGCGATCTTGGCGTGAATAAGACCTTCCCTCAGCCCTTCCCTCAGCCCGTCGCGCGGCCCGAAATCATGCGCCACGCCGGCGTCGACAATGGTCAGCTGCATGCCGCTCTGGCGCGCGAAAACGTTGATCGCCGCGCCGCCGGCGAGGAAGTTTTCGACCATCTGCCAGGTTACGTCCTGCGGGTACGCCGAGACGCCGGCTTTGGCCGCGCCATGGTCGCCGGCGAAGACCAGCAGGTGCGGCCGGTCGAGGCTCGGCGTCAGCGTTTTCTGGAGCTGCCCGATCTGCAGCGCCAGCCGTTCGAGCTGGCCGAGCGCGCCGAGCGGTTTGGTCTTGTTGTCGATCTTCTGTTGCAGCGCTGCGACGAGCGCAGTGTCGAGCGGAGGAATGGCGAAATTCATGACGATCCGGAGCCGGGAAAAGCGCGAATTATACGCCGCGGAGTGGAGGCAAACCCGGCGTGCTAAGCTCTGCGCGATGAGAGAACTGATCATTGGCGGCGCCCGTTCGGGCAAGAGTCTGCTGGCCGAGCGGCGGGCGGCGGAGAGCGGCCTGCGCGTCGTCTATGTCGCCACCGCGCAGGCGCTCGACGGCGAAATGTCGCAGCGGATCGCGCACCACCGGGCGCGGCGGCCTCCTGAATGGGGTCTGCTCGAAGCACCGCTCGAACTGGCGGCGACCTTGCGCCAGCACGCGGCAGCGGATGCCTGTCTGCTTGTCGATTGCCTGACGCTGTGGTTGTCCAACCTGCTTTTCGCCGGCGCTGCGGCAGCGCAGGCCGAGGCCGGCTTGCCGGTGCGCTGTCCGCGCCTGCATGGTGAGCTCGACGCCCTGATTGAAGTCCTGCCGCAGTTGCCTGGGCGCATCATCATCGTCTCCAACGAAGTCGGCTGGGGTCTGGTACCGATGGCGGCGGTTTCCCGGCTGTTCACCGACGAGCAGGGGCGCCTGAACCAGCGCGTCGCCGCGCTGTCCGAGCGGGTGACGCTGGTCGCGGCGGGTTTGCCGCTGATTCTCAAATAGCGCTGGGTATTTGCACCATTTGCAATGAATGGTATTGTTCAGGTTGTCCGACAACTTCTATAAGCAGGAGCAAATAAATGTACAAGAGAATCATGGTCGCCGTTGATGAGAGCTTCATGACCAGCAAGGTGCTGAGCACCGCAATCGAGCTGGCCAAGGCCAGCGGCGCGCAACTGGCAATCTGCCACGCGGTCGATGAAACGATTTTTGCCCATCGCCAGATGGAAATGATGCTTCCGAACAGCGTCGGCAAGGCGGAATACAAGATGCGCCTCGGCGCCCAGGGCTTCCTTGGCAAGGCCGCCGATGAGGCGCGCGCCGCGGGCGTCGACGTTGAAACCAAGCTGATCGAGTCGGAAGAGAAGCACGTTTCCGACATGCTCGCCACGGCGGCGGCGGAGTGGCAGGCCGACCTGCTGGTCGTCGGCAGCCACGGCAGCCGCGGCATGGAGCGCTTCTTCGTCGGCAGCGTCGCCGAGCGCCTGGTGCGCAAGGCCGGAACCTCGCTGCTGCTGGTGCGCGGCGAGTAATTTCCAGGCAAGAGCCT
>Ga0207952_1001427_pt1 | contig 10043 bp, 8 predicted proteins | sample SubbioR12Aug_8Ca_FD_184831 | JGI IMG/M metagenome (GOLD analysis project Ga0207952, IMG submission 184831) | Serpentinite rock and fluid subsurface biosphere microbial communities from McLaughlin Reserve, California, USA - CR12Aug_8Ca (SPAdes) | ecosystem: Environmental > Terrestrial > Deep...
GGGCCGAAGCCCGCCGCCGCTGTTCGCTGTAAAGCTGTCGACTTAGAACCCGCCGCCGCGACGGCCACGGCCCATCGAGGCCATGTTCTCGTCGAACTTCGCTTTATCCGCATCGGTGGTCAGGAGCGCCTTCAGGTCGGCGGCTCGTTTGCTGTTGGCTTCCATCATCTTCGCGCGAAAATCTTCCATGTTGGCGCGGTCGAGCGTCATCGTGGCCTCACGGGCCTTGGTGATGATGTCCTTGGCCTTCGCAGTCTGGTCGGCGTTGAGCGTGATGCCGTCGAAGGCACGTGCAAGCATCGCCGAGTCCTGCGCGGCCGGATTGCCTCGGCCGCCGCCCATGCCGCGACCACCACCGCCACCACCACCACCCTGAGCCGCAGCCGAACCCGCCATCACGGCGAGCAGTGCCGCCACCGACAAGATCTTTTTCATAGTGCGTTCTCCCGATCGAAATTTCAGACTTTGATCACGCAGCGGTCTTGCGGCGTGGTTCCCGCTCAGTATACGCCTTCCCAAGGTGAGACGTTGGTCATTACACACAAGTTAAGGCGGCCGGTGTGTGCCTCGAAGACCGACCTAAACCGTTGTGGGATCTACTCGTAGCGCAGGGCGTCCACCGGGTCCAGGCGCGCCGCCCGCTGCGCGGGAACCACGCCGAACACCACGCCAATCCCCACGCTGACCAACACCGCAATTACGGTGAGCCCAAGCGGCGGAGTTGAGTCGATGGACATCAGGGAACTCACACCGCGGCCCACCGCGAGCCCGAGGATAATTCCGACCACGCCCCCAATCCCAGTCAACGTCGCGGCCTCAATGAGGAACTGCAGGAGAATGTCGCGGCGGGTGGCGCCCATGGCCTTCCGCACCCCGATCTCGCGGGTTCTGGCCGTGACCGAGACCATCATGATGGCCATCACGCCGATGCCGCCCACGAGCAGCGCCACCGAGGCCAGCACGATCATCACGAGGAAAAACGTGCCGCTGATCGAGTTGAAGGTGTCGAGAATCTGATCCTGCGTGATCATGTCGAACGTGTTCTTGTCCGCCGGCCGCAATCGTCGCATTTCCCGCAGGGCCACCGTGACCGCCTCCTGCGCCTCGGCCACCGTTACACCTGGCTTGGGCTTTACGCAGATGAACAGCGCGTTCGTCTTGTCCACGTTGTACGCGCTGTACACATACCGAAACGGCATGATCGCACCGTTGTCGGTGCCCGGAGGCGCAAAGATGTTCTCGGGCGGCACATAGAGCCCGATCACTTCCACGGGGCGGCCGCCGATCAAGACCGTCTTCCCGATGGGATCGATGCGACCGAAAATGCGCAGCGCCTTCGCTTCCTGAATCACGGCCACCGGCGTGCCACTGCGAAGTTCCGCCTTGGTGAACCAGCGGCCGGCCGCCAGTTCACCGCCCTGGATTTCCTGGAAGTAATCGTCGGCGCCGGTCACGATGGTGGGCTGCGTGCGCTCGCCATTGAACTCGAGGCGCGCCTGAATCTGAGCCCAGATGCCGGCGTAGAAGACCTGCGGAAGCGTCTTGATGCGCTCGGCCTCGTCCCACCGCAGGTCGGGGCGAATCCGGATCCACTTGGGCAATGCGTCGGGATTCACCGGCGACGTGTTGAAGACCTTCATCACGTAGAACGTCGTCGGCCCGGCCACTTCGATGGCGTTGGTGATCTGTTTCTGGATTCCCTGCACGATCGACGCCATGGTCATCACGGTTGAAACGCCGATGACGACGCCGAGGATCGTCAGCGCCGAGCGCAACTTGCTTGTGCGAAGCGCGTCGATCGCAATGCCGAAGTTTTCCGCCCAGGTGTCGAGCGAAAGGTGGCGCTTGAGGCTCATTCAGCTCTCAGCGCGGTGATGGGATCCAGTCGGGCGGCGCGACGCGCGGGATAGACACCGAAGATCACGCCGACGCCTGCGCCAAGCAGTACCGCCACGGCAACTGACCACCCCGTAACGCGTGCCGGCAGCGGCGACACGGAGGCCACGAGCTGTGCGAAGGCCCAGCCGCTCAGCACACCAATGATGCCGCCGGCGGTGGCCAGGGCGATGGCCTCCACAAGAAACTGCCGCTCGATGTCGCGCGCCTTGGCGCCCACCGCTTTTCGGATGCCGATTTCGCGTGTCCGCTCCGTGACGGCCATCAGCATGATGTTCATGATGACGATGCCGCCCACGATCACGCCGATGGCCACGACGGCCGGAATGACGCTGAAGAGCACCTTCGTAAGGTTCTTCCAGAAATCCACGAGCGCGTCTGCGGTTTCAACCGAGAAGTCGGATTCCTCGCCAGGCCGGAGACGATGCGCGATGCGCATGGCTTCCTCGGCTTTCGCCATCGCTGGGGCAACCTCTGCAGCCTCTGCCATCTTCACGGAAATCGTCGTTGTGAGCCGACGCCCGTACAACATTTCATACCGGGTCAGTGGGATGAGGGCGAACGAGTCGAACGACTGGCCCAGGACGCGACCCTTCGACGCGATGACTCCGATGACCTCGAACTGCTCCAGCCCGATTCGCACGTACTTGCCGATGGGATTCGCCAGCTCGAACAACTTCTCGGCGACTTCGTGGCCGAGCACCGCCACGGGCCGCCGCTGGTCGATGTCAACGTCAGTGAGCCCGCGCCCTCGCTCGATCTTGTAGTCCTGCACTTCCTGGTAGGGCGCCGTGATGCCGAAGACGAGGATGTCGCCGACGGTCCGGTTGCGCCACGAGATATCCGACTGCGGCGTGGGAAAACCTGAGGTCAGGCCGATGGCCGCCGCGTCGGGCAACGCCGCCTGCACGGCGCGCGCGTCGACGGCAGTGATGCGCGGTCGGCGCGCGACGCGCTTCCATGCCTCGTCGTCGAAGAACCCAACCTGTATCGGTGTCCGGCGCACCTGGAACGCATTGGTGCCGATCACGGCGCCCGCGATGTTCTCCTTCACATAGGCGTTCATTCCCTGGATGATCGCCACCACCGCCACGAGAAAAGCGACGGACACGATGATCCCGAGCAGCGTGAAGAACGACCGGAGCTTGTTGGCGCCGATCTGGGCGAATGCTGTGCCGAGGACGTCGCGAGATTGCACTGGAGAGTCGGCCGGGTAGAGTGCGCGCGCAGTGCGCGCGTCCGGACGAAATCTAGCCTACTCGTACCGCAGTGCTGCCACCGGATCGAGACGTGATGCTCGCATTGCCGGCAGCAAGCCGAAGGCCACACCGGTGATCGCGCTGACCACCAGTGCGGCGGCGATTGCCTCAGGCGGCGTGCTTGCCGGGATCTCGGGGAAGGCCGTCTTGATGGCCCAGGCCGTGGCCACGCCAAGGATGAGCCCCACCGCCGCGCCAAGTGACGTCAGCGTGACCGCCTCGACGAGGAACTGCCAGAGCACGACGGCACGTGTGGCGCCGAGCGCCTTGCGGACGCCGATCTCTCGCGTGCGTTCGGTCACGCTGATCATCATGATCGCCACCACGCCCACACCGCCGACGAGCAGGCCTACCGAACTCAACGCCAGTCCGACCACGAAGAACGTACCGAAGAGTTCGTTGTAGATGCCCATCAAACGGTCCTGCGTGACAATCTCGAAGGTGCTCCGGTCCCCGGGGCGGATTCCGCGCTGCGCGCGGAGGAGCGCGGTGACATCGTCGACCGCTTCCTGGGTCGTGATGCCGGCTTTCGGGCGCACGATAAGGTTGTTGCCGCGCATCCAGAGGTTCAGTCGCCGCCGCCCCGTCTCGAACGGGATGATGGCCTTGGGCGAATCGCCGCCGCCGGCCGACGTCGGCGTGCCCATCGGACTGGCCGTGTAGTGATAGAGCCCGATCACGACGAACGGCGTGCCGTTGATGGTGATGGTCTTGTCGATGGGGTCGGAATCGCCAAACAGCGTTTCGGCGAGCTTGTCATTGATGATTACCACGCGGGCGGCGGCGGCCTCTTCGGACGGGGTGAAGCTGCGACCCGGGCTGATGTCGCCGCCGTCCACCGCCGTCCAGTTGGCCGAATAGACCTCCAGGCCGGCGCCGAGCGAGCGATCCTTGTACCGGAACTGCGCGCCGGTCCCCACGTGCGAGGTCACCGCGTAGATGGTGGGGAGGCGCTCAATCGCCGCTGCCTCCGCCACCGTGATCATCGGGTTGCGTCGTTCGGGGCAGGTATCTGCCGTGCCGTCGCAGGCGTTGAACCCGCCAATCGGACGCCGATAGACGAAAAACGACGTTGGGCCGGCCGCTTCCACATCGCGCGCAAACGACTCGTTGATGCCACGGACGACGGACGAGAGTGCAACGACGACGAAGACGCCGACCGCGACGCCCATGATGGTGAGGCCGGCGCGGACGCGATTCGCGCGAATGGCGTCGAACGCGATCGTCACGCCCTCGAGCGACATCTTCATCCGGTCGATGAACCTCACGGCTGCACTCCTTGGCTGCGAAGCGACACGGCGGTGTTATTCCTGTCGCAGCGCTTCGATGGGATCGAGCCGCGCGGCCCGCTTCGCCGGGTAGACCCCGGACACGATTCCTACGACGGTACCGAGCAACGTCGCCACCACGATGGACCAGGGCGCAACGGCCGCGGGGAGCGGCGTGTTGAGTTCGATGAGCTTGGCGGCGGCCAGGCCGAGCAAGATGCCAATCATCGCACCTACCGTGCTCAGCGTGGCCGATTCCACGAGGAACTGGCGCAGGATGTCCTTGCTGCGCGCGCCGAGCGATTTGCGGATGCCGATCTCGCGCGTGCGCTCCGCCACGGCCACCAGCATGATGTTCATGATCACCAGTCCGCCGATGACCAGGCCGATGGCGGGGAGCGCAGTGCCGGCGATGTTCATCACCTTGGCCGTCTGCCGGAACTCGACGAGCGCCGACTCCGATGTTTCCATCGCGAAGTTGTCGGGGCGTGCAGGTCGCAGGCGGCGATGGGCGCGCATGCCCTCTCGCACCGTTTCCATCATGTCTCCCATCTCCAGCGGCGTCGCCGCCTGGACGATGAACCCGTCCATGTCGCCGCGCGGATTCGTGAGGCGGCTCATCGGGGAGAGGAATGGGGCGATCACCATCTTGTCCATGGAAAGACCAAAGAGCGAGCCCTGCTTGGCGATGACGCCAACCACGCGGTACGGCATGCCGCCCACCCGGATTTCGCGATCGATGGGGTCCAGCCCGGGGAAGAAATGCCGGGCGACCTCGTCCCCGATCACAACGACCGTGGCGCCCTTCTCGGCCTCCTGACCAGTGAAGGCCCGGCCGTTCACGATGTCGTAGTTCTTCACCGAGAAGTACGCGCCGTCCACCGCGTGCGCCTCGACCTGCCGCGGCCGTGCGTGGGGCGTGCTGGCCCAGAGGTTTTCCTGACTTTCGATCGCCGTGCGCGCAGAGGACGGAATCAGCGTGCGGATGTATTCAGCGTCCTGGTAGAAGATTCGCGGACGGCGTTGCCACTCCCGCCATTCTTCTTCGGTGGTGTTGTTCCCAAACCAGGGAAAGCGGCGCACCGTAAACGTGTTCGCGCCAAGCATCCGACCAATGAAGTCGTTCTCGACGTAGTTCGTCATGCCCTGCACGATCGAGACGACTGCGATCAGGAACATCACGCCGATCATCACACCGAGGAGCGTGAAGAAGCTCTTCAGTTTTTGCTCTGCGATGGTGTGCAATGCGATCCGAACCGCTTCAATAAAGGCCATAGGCGGCATACGGGAGGCGCGCTCATACGGTTTCGCATCGGGGGAGCGACGGGGAACCACGGGACGTTTGGGACCTGGGGGGACGAGCACACGCAACCAACCTCCGCAATGAAAAACGGAGTGTCGTATCCAACCGACACTCCGCGCATCCGAGCCATTGTGTGTTCCGGGGATTACTGCCCGTCCCCCCAGGTCCCCCCAGGTCCCCCCCCAGGTCCCGTCGTTCCCCGTCGTTCCCCGTCGTTGCCCGTGGTTAACTACTCGTGCCGAAGCGCCGCCACCGGATCGAGTTTCGCAGCCCGCATCGCCGGTAGCATGCCGAATGCGATGCCCGTCAGCGCGCTCACGCCGAGCGCTGCCACGACGGCCAGCGGAGGAACCGACGCGGCAATGGGAGTTGCCGCCTTCACGACGAGGGCTACGACCCAGCCGAGCACCAGACCGATCATCGCGCCGGTGGCCGTCAGCGTCACCGCTTCAACGAGGAACTGCCAGAGAATGGTGAGGCGGGTGGCCCCGAGCGCCTTGCGCACACCGATCTCGCGGGTGCGCTCGGTCACCGAGATCATCATGATCGCCACGACGCCCACGCCGCCGACCATGAGACCAACCGAGGAGAGCGCGATCATCACGAGGAAGAACATGCCGAACACCTTGTCGTAGACTTCGAACAGGCGCTCCTGCGTGATGATGGCAAAGTTTGACTCGCGAGCCGGCTTGAGGCCTCGATACGCTCGCAGTGCGGCCGTTACCTCGTCCTGGGCCAGATCCGGCCGGACGCCCTCAGCCGGCTTGACGACCACGCCCATCCACTGCACGCGCGCGCCGAGATGCCGCGAGAGGGTGGTCAGCGGCATGATGAACTCAGGGCGGGCGGGCCCTTGCAGGAAGCTCGCCTCGTCCTTGTAGACGCCGATCACCAGAAACGGCCCACCACGATTGGCCTGCAGCAGGATCTCTTTTCCCAGCGCACTGCCGTCGGTGAACAGCCGTTCCTGTGCCGTCGTGTTGATCACCACCACACGCGTGGCGTTTCGGAACTCTTGTTCGGTGAACGAGCGCCCGTCGACCATGCTGGGCGGGTTGATCCGCACCCAGTTCGACGTGAAGCCCGTGTAGTTGACGTTGCTGAGATACCGATCGCGGTACTTGGCGGAACCGCCCCAACCCTGACGCGCTCCGACCTCGGCGAGCGAGGGAATCTCCCTCAGCATGTCGACTTCAGCGAAGGTGATGGGTGGATTCGACCGCCACCGGCAGGAGTCTCCGGAGTCCCCACAGTTTTCGAACACGATCGGGAATCGCTGCACGAAGAACGACGTGGGGCCCGCAGACTCGAAGTCTGCCGCCACGCTTTGGTTGATCCCGTGAATGGCGGCAGAAATGACCACCACCACGAACACGCCAACGGCCACGCCGAGAATGGTCAAGCCGGCCCGAACCTTGTTGGCCTTCATCGCGTCGAACGCGATGCCGATGCCCTCGAACGACATCTTGACCTGGTCAATGAATCGCATCGCTATTCCTGCCGCAGTGCAGCGACGGGGTCGAGCAGGGACGCGCGACTCGCCGGATACACACCCGAGAGGATCCCGACGCCCGCCCCGATGAGAACGCCGACGCCGATGGACCACGGCGCGACATACGTGGGCATCGGCGACACCTCGCGGATGAGGAGGGCGAGCCCCGCGCCGGCCGCGATGCCCAGCGCGGCGCCCAGGGTGCTCAGCGTCGACGCCTCGATCAGGAACTGGATCATGATGTCGCGCCGCTTGGCGCCCAGCGCCTTGCGGATGCCGATCTCGTGCGTCCGTTCGGCGACCGCCACCAGCATGATGTTCATGATCACAATCGCGCCGACGACGAGTCCGAACGCGGGAAGCGCAACGCCGGCCAGGACGAGGTAGCCGCGAATCTTGTTCCAGAATTCCAGCGCGGTGTCGGCGGTCTGGAGCGAGAAGTCATCCTTCTGCGACGGCCGGAGCTGGTGGCGCCCGCGCATCACGGCCCGGACGCTCTCCTGAGCCTCCACCAGCGCTTCAGCCGCTTCCGTCTGCACCACCACGGCGTCGATGGCGTTGGACTGTGCATTCAGGAGGCGATGCACCGGACTGCGGAACGGCGCGTAGACATAGTTGTCGAACGACATGCCGAATGCGCTGCCCTGCGATTCGCCGATGCCGACGACGGTATAGAACTTTCCGCCGATCTTCACCTGGCGCCCGAGGGCATCCACAGTGGGGAAGAGCCGCTTCATCAGGTCGGGCCCGATGACCACGACGCTTGAGCCCTGGGAGATTTCTCCCGGGGTAAAGAGCCGTCCGGCGGTGACGTCGAGGCGCTTGATCCGGAAATAGTCGCCGCCGATGGCGGTGATTTGCGCACGCCGCGGACGTGAATACTGCGACTCGACCATCAGGCTCGCTTCTGAGTACATGGACCAACGGGTACCCGCCGGCAGCGCCGCGACAACCGGCTCGACGTCTGACTCGAGAATCCGCCCACGGCGGGCGTACTCGCGCCACGTCGCGTCGTCCACATCGCCAATGTTGATGTTCGGCCGATGGCGGAGCTCGAACGAGTTCACCGCAATGAGCTTGCCGACAAGGTCTTCTTCCATGTAGCGCCCCATGCCGTCGACGATCGAGACGACGGCAATGAGGAACATCACGCCGATGCACACGCCGAGCGCGGTGAAGAAGCTCTTCAGCTTCTGCACCCGGATCGTGGCGAGGGCGAGGCGAACTGCCTCAAAGAAGGGCATGGATGGTACAGTTCAGGGTTGAGAGTTCAGGATTCAGAGTTCTCTGAACTCTGAACCCTGAACCCTGAACTGCCTCTAATGTCCGCCCATCTTCGCCGCGAACCGCTCGCGGCGATCATCGCTGGCGATGAGGCCGTCACGAAGCACGACCACGCGACGCGCGTGCGCGGCGATGTCCGGCTCGTGCGTTACCATGATGACCGTCTGGCCCGTGTCCGCGAGCGACTCGAAGACGTTCATGATCTCTTCGGACGTTGCAGAATCGAGGTTGCCGGTCGGTTCGTCGGCGAGGAGGATGGACGGCCGGTTCACGAGCGCGCGCGCAATGGCCACACGCTGGCGCTGGCCGCCGGAAAGTTCATTCGGGCGGTGGTGCACGCGATCGCCGAGCTTCACCGACTTGAGCGCCTCAAAAGCCCGCTCCTTGCGCTCTGCCGACGAAATCCCGGCGTACACGAGGGGCAACTCCACATTGTGGAGCGCCGAGGCGCGCGGGAGGAGGTTGAAGGTCTGGAAAACAAACCCGATCTCCTTGTTCCGCACGCGGGCAAGATCGTCGTCCTTCATGGACGAGACCAGCTGGCCATTGAGCCAGTATTCGCCCTCATTGGGCGTGTCGAGGCAGCCGATCAGGTTCATCAGCGTCGACTTGCCGGACCCGGACGGACCCATGATCGCGACGTATTCGTTGCGACGGACGGCCAGGCTCACGCCACGAAGCGCCCGAACGATTTCGCCGCCCATGTCGTACTCGCGCTTCAGTCCTCGGGTGACGATGACCCAATCCTTGCCAGGGGTCTGGCCCGCGGCACCGACGACGATCTGACGTTCAGCCGTCGTCGAAAGGGGTGCTTCGTCCGTTTCGTTGGTCACGTATCAGTTACTCCCGGCCTTCTTCGTGTTGGCCGCGGCGGTGCCCGTCGCGGGGGTGACGACCGTCTCGCGGACCAGCGTGCCGTCCTTGAGTTCGCGAATCGCCTGGTAGGTGCCACCGACAATGCGCTCATTGCCGGTCAGTCCGGAAAGTACCTCGAAATACTTCTCTCCGGCGATCCCTACCTTTACGGGCTTGAAGGTCACTTTGTTGTCCGCGCCAACCACGAAGACGCCTTCAACGTCCTTCTTGCCAACCTGCTTCGTCGTCCGCTCCCGGCCCGGAATCTGCGCCGTGTCGGCCGCATCGAGCGTCTCGTTTTCGCGCACCGTCAGCGCGATGATGGGGATGGACAGCACGTTCGTCTTCGTATCGGTGATGATCTTGGCGGTCGCCGAGAAGTCCGGCTTGGTGTCCTTGGGCGGGTTGATCAGGCGGATGGTGACTTCGTAGTCGATCGCCTGATCGCCCGTGCCAGTGGCCGAGGCGCCGCGAACCGAGCTGTTCGAGATCTTGACTACGCGGCCGAGAAATGTGGTATCGGGGAAGGCGTCGAGCTGAACGACGGCGGAATCGGCAATCTTGATGCGCGACACGTCCGTCTCGTCAACCTTCACCTTGGTCTCGAGCACGCTCATGTCGGAGATGGTGAGCAGCGTGGCCGCGTCACGATTCATGGTTCCCTGAATCGCGGTCTCGCCTTGCTC
>Ga0207952_1001429_pt1 | contig 10013 bp, 6 predicted proteins | sample SubbioR12Aug_8Ca_FD_184831 | JGI IMG/M metagenome (GOLD analysis project Ga0207952, IMG submission 184831) | Serpentinite rock and fluid subsurface biosphere microbial communities from McLaughlin Reserve, California, USA - CR12Aug_8Ca (SPAdes) | ecosystem: Environmental > Terrestrial > Deep...
GTCTATATGAAATGTACAAAAAAGAACACAAAATATTTTGTTCTCGGTTAATGTCAAAAGAACACCCACACGAAGAAACAAATAAGGCTTGGAATCGCTTAGGGGTTCTTTTAAATGGCATATAACGTTTTTCAGCTATACGCAGGCAGGGATTTTCAACACTGAACTTCCTACGAAGAACTGAACTTCAATTATACCACTTTCCTGTCCTACGAAGCACAAAACCCCTGCTTGCGTATAGGTGATGTTGTAAGCTGGCCTTCTGTCCATCGTTATTGTCAAGTCGTTGTGTTTCTGTGCTTTTGCTGTCATTTTATTTGTTCCGTTTTTTGTCTATCGGGCTTGTGTGTTCGCTGTTTTAAAAATTTTTGAGGGAAGGGATTTTAAAAAATAATTTTTCCTTCGGGTGGCAAAGGTGGAAGCTCTTTTGCAATTTTTGGTCTGTGCGTTGGCTTGTGCGAATTGCAAATGTGCTTACACCTGTGGTTTGGATTATGTTTTTGATTGTTTTCGTAATCCTATTACTGCACTTTCAATATCTTGTTTGGCTTCTTTATTACTCCACTCTTTCCAAAACTTAATTGTTGCACTATCTGGTTTTATTGTAGGTTCTGAAATAAGTACTCTTGTTGGGAGAAGAGAAGCATCACCAACTATCAATGCTTCGCCAATATCCAAGATTGGAAGAACTTCTGTTAATCCTGTGAGATTGTCAGGTAAAAGTCTTTTAATAACAGCCTGGTCTTCTGCATTAGAAAGTCTCAATGAAATAAAATTGTTACATTGGCTTAAGACGGTTCTGTTTACTTCGGCTGGTCGTTGACTGATTACTGTTAAACTTACTCCATATTTTCTTCCTTCCTTTGCAATTCTCTCAAAACTTTTTAAGCCGAGTTCGGAGGCACTGTCTTGATTTGTTCTTTCTGGAATATATAAATGCGCTTCATCACAAAGTAAACAAATTGGGTGTTGATTTTCTTTTGTTGTCCATTGTTGAACTGTAAAAATAATCCTTGCAACCAAACCAATGACTAAGGGCAATACATCTGAAGGTACTTCTGAAAAATCAATAATTTTCACTCCTGATTTTTTGCCGTTAACTTCTGAACCGTGCATTAATGCACTGCAAAATTCATTCAGCCAATCTAATTGCAATTCATCATCTGAAATTTGAAATAGAAACCCTAAACGCTTGTCTTGACTTTTTGCTTCTAAGCGTTGGATAAATCTTGATAGTTTACCATTAAAATCTCCATTTTTACCTGCTGACGTAGAGCCTGCAACACGTTCGGTGTCTAATCGTTTAAGTTCGTCTAATACAGCATTTAGTTTATAAGGTATTGGGCTGTCAATTGTTAAGTTATCAGTAAATACTGTATCGCCTATTGAGGTAAGGTAGTTTTTCTTTTCTGTATATACCGTTCTTGAAAAAACCATTGCTTGATTTGGTGCATTGCTGTCACTACGGTCAAGCAACATTGCCAACATCTCTTCATAAGTCAGTAACCAATAAGGTAACATCAAAACACCGTTTGCAAGATTTCCTGTTTTTCCCAAATCGGAAGGATTAGCAATTCTAAAATGCTGTATTCCGTCAGCTTTGAAGTTTGCTCCGCTATATTCTCCGTGTATATCGAACAATATAGAATTTGCCATTGGTAATTTTGCTATTTGTTCAATCATTTTGGCTACACACCAAGACTTTCCAGAACCTGTACTGCCGACAATTACAGCGTGTCTTTGGAAAAGTTTATCACCATCCAAAAAAGCTTCTGCGTTTTCATCTATGGAATATTTTCCGATTGAAAGAGGAATTTCATAATTCTCTTTGGTGGAAATAGTTTGCATAAACTTAGTAATGTTCTCTCCATCTATTGGGAAACATTTTGCTTCGATTTCGGGAACTGTATCAAGTGTTCTTTTAAAAACGTTTTCCTTTTCACCGTGCTTATTTAACAAAGTTCCAATCAAGTTTACTTTGAGAATATTCTCAGTGAATAGAAAATTGTTTAATCCTAAATCGTCTCCTGCTGGTTGTTCTCCATCATCAGAAGCCTTTCGAGTTATACGATTTATAATTCCAATTAAATGTTGCCCTGCCTTTGAACTTTGAATTGCCACCAAATGATTAACTTGTAATTTTCTAAGTTTTTCAAGTTCATCGACCTTAATTATTAGTGTTGCTGTATCAACACTAAAAACGGTTCCGATAGAAGAATTTTTTTCAAAATTAAATATCGCCATATTTTTTATTGTATTCGTTTTAAGTATTCTGCCAAGTTCCAATAGCTAACATTTTCAATTATATGTTCTCCTTGACTTGAAGAATATATTTTGGTGTCTTTGTTATTACTTTCCTCAATTAAAATGTAATTCTTACAACCTCCATCTATTATTGCTTCTTTTGTTTTTGGTGTTAATTCTTTTGTGATAACAATGATTGGTTTGGTCTTAATTTGCTGTATAAGTTTTGGTTGTACGTGAACATCATTAAAGCCGTACCCAATACACAAATACCCATTAGCATTTTGAATTTCTGTATCGGCCTGTGCAAAAATGGTTCTATATGGTTCATTATGCGTTTCTGCATATTTACTAAGACCTGGCGTTACAATTAAAGGCTTGTAATCCTGTGGAATATTTTGACGTAAAGGTAAATGGATATTTTCTCTGTTTGGTGTTTCAAACCAATCTAGTGAACCGTGAACTTTCCATATATTCACTTGTCCGCTACTCCCTTTTATGTTTGCCAAGGCATTTGTGTGAATTTTATCGGAAAAATGCCCAATATAATTTTGGGCATACCCTGTGCAAATAAATGCTTCCGTTGTACTTGCACTATATTCCGCAATACGATCGTAGTTGGTCGTTACTATGGAAAGTTTTCTGTCTGTTGTTGAAAGCAAATATTTCATCAGGTTTACTAATGGAACTTCTTTGCCTGATAAAACAAATTGTTCATATGCTTTTATATCTGCTTCTGAAATCAACTCCCAAGTAGCTTTAATTACTGCTCTTAGAACATTTTCATTAAGTTGTATTCCTAATAAAGCTTTTTCTAAATCTTGATGCTCTTCAAGACTTTGCTTAAATAATTCAAGCTGTCCATTATCAATATCATTATCAAAAGACAATGTGCTTTTTAAATGCTCTCCAAGTTTCCACATTGACGGTAAACCAAAAGGAACGGATGCTCCACTACCCAATATGATTAGTGGAACTTTATTTGTCCAATCTTGAAGTTGTTTTAATAATGCGTCAAAGTCCATATTCGATTTTATATGATTAGCTGATATTTCTCTATCAAAAATTCATCAACCTCTTCTTTGGTTGCTCCGTTTGATAAAAAATATCTGTCATTTTCAGTTAGTTCGCAAATGCCAAAATTTTTGACATAATTTTTAGCGTACGATAAATAACCAGAAGAGTAGGGTTTACTTGTATTCTGCATATAGTAATCAAAGACCTTTGACTCTAAAATTCGCTTTAAGATCTTTAATTCTTCGGCTGACTCATTAAATATGGCATAACCACAATAAATCATCATATCTTTTTGGTCGGTAAATACAAAATGGGGGTCTTTTGCCATATAAGGAAAAAGTAATTTGTAACCGTTGTCTGTCAATGCCTGAGTTCGACCAAAAGCATACCAAGCTCCATAATCACCGTTTCCTTTATCTCTTTTTTGGAGTTCTTCTTTGTGGAATGATAGATATTCATAAGCTTTTGGAAAGTTTGATTTCAATTGCTCCTCTTTCATTAATGAGAGAGGTGTTATGCCATTTGTATATGGATAAATCAGCTTTTCCTTAATTGATTCTATTTCGTGTTCATATTTGAGAATGTTGGGCTTAATTATGTCTCTGCAAATGCCTTTCTCAATCTGAAACTTTTTTCCGTTCCGAATTAATGAATAATAGTTTTTATTCTCAGCGATCGGTTTAAAAATGTAAATATCATTGCTGAGCGTAGCAATCCCATTTTTTATCTTGTATTTAGCCCCTAAACTTTCCCCAGCACTCTCAATGCGCTTTATGTTTTCAACGATTTGTTTGTTGTTGATTATCCAGCCTCTTTGGAAGTCCAAATCTGTAAATGGAATTTTATTGAACTTTTCTAATCCGTTTTTTTGCAGGGTTTTGCTGGTCTCTTTTTTAAAGAGTAAGTATTCTGATTTCTCTTTAGATAGAAAACAAATGCAAGTGTAAGCCGATTTGCTTTCAAATAACTTCTCGTCACCAAAATCAATAATACTTAACGCATATTTATTAGTCTGTAAATATTTTCTCAATTCTCTGGCGTTTACACTTTTAAAAAATGAGTTTACAGTAATGTAGCCAAGAATGCCGTTTTTATTTAGGTTTTTTAGACCAATTTCAAAGAACGGGATATACAAATCGGGATTCCCCGATTTTGTTACCGACCAATTACTCAGTATTTTTTTAGTCTCTAAATCAATGTTTTTTGCTCTTACATAAGGAGGGTTCCCCACAATTAAATCAAATCCTTCATTAGACTTGATTAAACTGCAATTAGATTTCCAATCAAATGAAAGTGCATTTCTACAAAACAAATTGAATTCAAACTCCTTTTCATCTTCGCCTTGTGAAATAGCTAAAAGTGTAAGAAGGATTTCTGTTCTCTTTATACTAGTCTGGCAGATGTCTAAGCCAAAAATATTCTCTTCAAATATTTCGCTGTAAGGTCTTTGTGTTTCATTCTTCTGCTTGTTTGCAATAGTGAAAAGAAAAGCTCCGCAACCACAAGAAATGTCTGCCGATTTAATTTCAGCAAGTGGCTTTTTTACTTTAGACAAGCTTTTTTCTACAATAAAGGATTTAATATAATTTGGCGTGTAAACCGCTCCGTTAACAACTTTATCCAGTGATGGAATTGCTAATTCAAATGATTCGATTAGTTCATCAAATGAGAATTTATATGTTGCAAAAATGATATGATGATAAAAAGGAGAATCCTTACTCAGGATTAAACCCTTGATTAGCTTATTGTTTTTTACTTTCAGTGAGTTTGAATTGATGAAAATAGACACAAGAATCTTATTCAATGTGCTTTCATCATCACTGAATTGGTTTATAATATTTTTTAAATCCTTGTTCATTTGTCAATTGTTATTTAAAATTTCAATTCTGTCAATGTTTCGTCCCCTCTCATTGAAGAAAGTTTTCTCCTCGTCATTTAACCCATATAGTTGATAACATATTTCATCTAATAAATCCCATTGTCTTTGAAGTAATGTCTTGATTCCTCTCTTTTGATTAGGTGATGAAGATTTATACCTTACTTGCAATTCTTCGATTCTTCTCGATATATCAAAAAGCTGAGTTTTTAAATCTTCCCTATCTGTGAAGCACACCCCTGGAAAAGGAACTGGTTCAAGAAATTGTTTATTAAACTTGAAGTAGCCATTTGACTGAGGGTTTGCAATCGACCTTGCCAATACAGAATAGACTTTAGAGTTAATAATTGAAGCTAAGGCGAAAAGATTTACTTCATTTATTTCAGGCAATTCTACATAGTTTACATTTGCGTTATCACAATAATGCCTATCTGAAAAGGTTATTGCTGCAAATGTGTCCAATGCTGTCATTGGAATATAAACTTTAGGGAAGTTTCTAGCAATATTGTTGGCTCTTGTATAAACGTGCCACCTTTCATCAGGGAAAGTTTCTACATTTTGTTTGATTCTCTCTTCATTTCGGGTTAAATATTCACCTGCCAAAGGGTATTGGTCACAAAACTCAGTGAAAGGGATTTCGAAGGCTTTTCCGTCTTGAACTCGATAAGGGAAAATGCAATATGTTTCGGGAATATCATCTCTGTAAGGATAAAAATTTTCATTTGGCAACAAGGCACAGCAAACATCCAATTCAATTTGAAAATTGTTTTCTAAATGCGTCTTTCCAGTAATGATTCCATTTTCTACTTGAATCGGTCTAATATGGTATGCTTCATTCCACAAAGCTTGAATCCCAACTCTCACATTAGCATAATCTCCTAAAGTTCCTATGTTAGCCAAAAGCTTCGTTTTTATAGCTATTAATTCACTATCGTCAAAGCTCCACGGGTTTTCCGTTATTGCAGTTGATGGTAGGATAGTGTATTTTTCAGGAGAAACATCAGGTGTGTTTGATTCTCGAAGTTGTGATGGAAGTAGTTCAATGTTGCCTTTAAACAACTTGAAAGAGAAATTTTCGGGCATAGATTTGTCTAAAAGTAAAATAGAAACGTATGTCATTCTACCTTTAAAAATTGAGGTTGTTTCAAAATCAACGACAGAGGATAATAGTTGAGAATTAGAAATTATCTCTCTTATTTTCTTTCCATAATCAGTTTTAAAGAATCGTTTTTGAACAATAAATCCTAATCTTCCCTGTGGATTAAGTAATTCTATTGACTTTTCAATAAAAGGAATTGCAAGGTCAATCTTTCCGTTTTTTGAAGAGGAAAATTTCTCCTTGATGTATGCGTGCATAAATGGCAAATCAACATTGTAGTTTTTTACCTCAACATAGGGTGGATTTCCAATTATATAGTCAAAGCCTCCTCTTTGTTCAAATATTTCATTGAACTCACTATTCCATTCAAATACATTTGTTTTTAAGAGTTCTTCTTCGTTATCGGCAAGGGCAGGAAAAACTTCTAAAATATCTGATTCAACTAAAGAATTTCCGCAACGAATATTATTACCAATTCCATTTAAAATTTTACTTCCGAAGAGTCCAATTTCGTTGTATGATTCAGGAAACTCAGAAGAGTCTATGATTTTCAATGATAAAGACATTTTGGCAACCTCTACAGCCTCTGCATCTATATCAACACCGAATATACAGTTATCTAGTATTACTTTTTTGCCTTTTAAGTTGAGGAAAAAATTAGTGTCGTTTTGAATAAAATACTGAGCAAAATTTGGATTTGGAGAAGTTATATACAACTCCTTGAAAATGTCTTCTAAATAGTCATAAGCTTCAATTGCAAAAACGCCACTTCCACAAGCAATATCCAAAATTCTGTTTGAAAGTAAATTTTCAATCCCCTCAGCTAAAAGTTTTCCTTTTGGAATTGTTCTTTTAACTATTTCCTGAACAATATACTGTGGTGTACTTACTGCTCCTCTTGTTTTGAGATATTCGCTTTTGATTTCATCTCTTGCTTCTCCATTTTCAATAATTAGTTTTTTAGCTAAGAAAATCTCATAAATGTCACTTAATAATTTGGTGGGAATTACATCAAAGCGGTAAGGAGAAGGGTAATATAAATGTTGTAATAAATTATCAAATACATCATTTGATATTGTCAGATTATGAATTGAATTGATGCGTTCAAATAATGGACCATCATAATGCTCATAAAATTCAAAATAGGATGAATTTTTGAAAGCATCCCAAAATCCATTTTCTCTATAAGTCAATAGCAATCTATCTTCCTCGACTTTTCTTGCTTCACAGACCCTTATAAATAAAATTCTATTTATAATGACTTGAACAATATAACTAAGATTCGAAGAGTTGTTTTGTATGTACGCAGCATTATTTCTTAAAATATCTCCTGCAAGAAGCAAACGGAAATCAGATAGTTGTTGGGCGAATTTTAAATCAGGAGAAATTTTTTCTAAATACCTATTATCTCTGAGAGTGGCAGAATAAATTTCATTAAGTTTTCCTTTATATATGTTTTCTTTGAGTAAATGCTCATCAAGAATTTCAAAATTGTCAACGTAATCATTTATTGTAAAATACAATCTTCCAATATTCGGAGCTTGTCCTTGTTCAGGAGTGTAAGTACAATCATAAATTGCAAGCTGTTCAAAATTTGAAATGAAAGCACAAGGTGCTAAAATAGACCAACCATATGATTTTATTTGAAATGCGGCATCAGCATCTGACTCAATATTTACGGTAATATCCTTAGCATCAAGGAAAGTTAATTTCTGTTTTGCTACTTTGAAAGTGTAATCGGGTCTTGTGTTTCGTGATCCAATTTCAATCAGTCTCTCTTTCTCGGCTTTTGATAAGACTTTTTCTTGTAAAATTTGAGATGTATCTCGAACATCCCAACCAAAAATGGTCAATAACTCATTCAGCCAAGTTCTAATGGTCTCTTCCGAAGTAAGATCGAGTTTTCCTTGTTCTTTGAACTGATTGTACTGAGCAATGAGTTCTGTAAGCCTTTGTTTTCTTATTTCAGAACTCATTTATTTTTCTTTTTAATTTGATATTTGATTTCTTCCTCTGCTGCTACTAAAATGTCCTTAGCATATTTCTCTTCTGCCAGTTGATAAGCAACTTGCTTGCTCATAAACTTAATAACAAGCTCTTTCTCGTCCACATTAAAGGTTTTTGCAATTATTGGAAGCATTTGTCGGTTAATTGGTCTTTCGCCTCTCTCTAATTTGCTGAGGGTGCTTTGGTCAATATCTAATAGAGCAGCAAGCTTTCTTAAAGGCATTTCTGCCTGTTCTCTGAGCTGTCTGATATAGTCTCCTAAGTTTTCTGGTAGCATCTTGAAATTTATTTCTTGACAATCGTGTCAAAAATACAAAGTTGTTTTTAATTTGACTTATTTTTTTCAAAAATCTTTTCAACAGTACTATGTGGGTTGGAAAATTGGCTCTTTTGCAAAACTTGGGTCGTGTGTTGGCTTGTGCGGTTTTGCAAATGTGCCAATGTGCGGCTGGCTAAAATTATTTTTTAAAATGTGCGGTGGGAAAAATTTTTAAAACAATCGGGTCGGTCAGTGTGTCGCCAAAGTCAGTCCTTGAGTTTTTGTAAAGATGTCAAAGTTCGTTTTTTCGGTGTCTGTTTTTTCGGAGTATGGTCGTTCTTTAGGCTTGCTTACAACGGTTTCGGGCTTTGCGTTCGGGCGGGTTTCGGAGCACAAAACTGTCAACCTGCACTGAACTTAAATAGAAGCACAAAGCTTCAAGTTTGCGCGTCACCCCGCCTGACGCAAAACCCGTGTTATGTGCTACCTTTCTATTCATTCGGTTCAACGTGAATTAAAACGTGTCCTAATTGTGGTATGTCATTTCGCAAAGTGTCTTTGAGTTTGTGTGCAATTTCGTGTCCTTGTTTTACAGTGATGTTAGCGTCCACTGTTGCGTGCAGGTCAACGTGATATTTCATTCCAGCTTTTCTGATAAAACATTTTTCAGTTGCTAGAACACCGTCAACTGTTAGAGATGCTTTTCTTATGTCGTCAACAAGGTCGTCATATAGATGCTCGTCCATTATTTCTCCGAGTGCAGGTCTGAATATTTTATAGCTGTTGTAAAGTATAAAGCCAGAAGCAAATAATGCCGCCCAGTCGTCTGCTGTCTCATAGCCTTTACCAAAGTATAGAGCAATAGAAATTCCAATTAGCGCAGCAATAGATGTAATTGCATCGCTTCTGTGATGCCAAGCATCAGCTTTTAACGAAGAGCTATTTGTCTCCTTTGCTTTTCGCATAACTAATTGGAATGATATTTCTTTCCAAATGATTAGTGGTATAAGAACAAATAATGTCCAAATTTTTGGTAATTCGTGTGGTGTCCCAATGTTCTTGATGCTTTCATAAGCAATGATTGTCGCAGATGTAATTAGAAATCCAACTACTAAAAACGTAAATAAGGGCTCTGCTCGTCCGTGTCCATAAGGATGGTTTTTGTCGGCTGGCCTGTTTGCATATTTCAGTCCGAATAAAACCAAAAAGGAAGCAAAAATATCTGTCGTTGATTCAATGGCGTCTGCAATTAGTGCATATGAATTTCCGAAAAAACCTGCAAGTCCTTTTATTGCCGCTAAACTTGTATTTCCAACGATACTAAAATATGTCGTCCTTATTGCTGTTTGTTCGTTGGTCATTGTCATCTATTAAGGTTGCACATAACGTTCGAGGCTTTGCGTTTGGCACGACGGACGAAGTACGTCGTGCTTGAACAAAAGTTAATTAAAGATAAATAGTTTAATGATTATTTGAGTTGATGATAAGCGTTCGGTCAAGCCAGTTACAAA
>Ga0207952_1001430_pt1 | contig 10011 bp, 7 predicted proteins | sample SubbioR12Aug_8Ca_FD_184831 | JGI IMG/M metagenome (GOLD analysis project Ga0207952, IMG submission 184831) | Serpentinite rock and fluid subsurface biosphere microbial communities from McLaughlin Reserve, California, USA - CR12Aug_8Ca (SPAdes) | ecosystem: Environmental > Terrestrial > Deep...
TTATATTTCTCAAAATATCCATGTGCTGGGCATCACCACATACTTTGGCCTTTTCCAACAGCCCACGGGGCTGTTCCTATGATTTTTCATAAAATATCCAAGTGCTGACGGTGCGCAAATGCAAGGTTTTTCCTTGGCAGCCCATGGGGCTGCTCCTTAACTACCAAGCCCCTCGCTTTGCGAGGGCGTTATGACTTCATATTTGAGCTGCGTGAAAGCTGTCGACAAATTGACGATCATAAACAGCATAGTATTAATGCAATACAATGCCGTTTACGATCGCCGATTTTCGGCGCTTTGACGCGGCTCAAATGTGAAGTTATTTGTTGCGTTTGGTATAACTCACCTTAAGAAGCTGTACTAAAACTTGGGTTCAGTCGATTTTGCGGTTCTTTTGAGTCGAAAAGCGGCCAAAATAATCCACAAAAGCGACGAACCCAGGTTTTAGTACAGCTTCTAAGCCCCTCTAGGTGCGTAAGGTGAGTTAAGTAATGAGTTTCTTCTGTCTTAGAACACAATAAGATTTGCGTTTCTAATGCTCAATAACCTTTTAAGTGAAGGAGTTGTCATGTTTAATAGTTCTTATTCCATTTCAAAGACAATTTACCAATCTGCTGTGACTGACTATCACCAGATTGGTTTTCTGCTTGGAAAAGGACGCCGCCTCCAAGGTCTACTTCGACGATAAAACGACTGGAAGTAAGGCTTTGAGTTAGGGAGACCAGTACGCCGCGCACAAAATAAAAATGTTTGCCGATCGTAATAGACGTTTGGTTGAGTCCTTCTTCAGAAGGAATGATATCAAAGGTATCGATACCGAGGATGTTAAGACCACCACCAATTTGTCCAACAAAGTTCCATCCAGAGCTGCCAGATAGAGAAAGGATGGTATGTGCTAGCTGTACAGCTTGCATAGGTTTGATCTCAGTGACTTTTTTATTAAAGAGAATAAGAGAGAAAATATCACTTGTTGTTAGAGGAGGGACAGACTGTAAAGATAGTTGGGGAGAGGTCAAGGCACCGCGCAAGCTAGCTGTAATAGTGACATCATTCATATTAAGGATACCACTAATGTTGAGAAGACCCTGTTGCCCTGGTTTGTCGCTAAAACTAATTTCCCCTTGGTTTAGCTGAAAGGTTTTTCCTAATAGAGTGAATTGTCCACGTACAAGGCGTAGAGTTCCATTGGCTAGTAGGTTGGAATTCAAACCATGAAGATGTAGATCGCCTCCCCAGACTGATGTCAAGCCACTAGCATCAAAAGAAATGGCATCTTTTGCGTGAAATGTGATGTCGATATGTAGTGGAAAGGGAGGAGCTAGAGTAGCAAAATTTGCTTCGACATGAGAAGGTTGGTTCACAAATGTTACAGGAAGATCGGGGAGGTCATCTGGTAAATTACGAGGAGGAGAAAAGGAGGCATTATCAATATCAAGAACACCGCGGATGTTTGTTTTTTTTAAGGTGCCGTCAATTTCTGTTGAACCTGTCAAGGTGGCCTCTACCATGTCTAGACGAATGGTTTTGAGACGATCTAAAGTCGCTGAAAATCGGTAGGGAAAATCATAATCAGAGCGTAGTCTTAGGTTTCCTGTGGCTTTAAGATGGCCTTTTTGTTTCATTCCAGTAGCTTCAAGAGAGGTGAGAAGAATTTCATCGCGAGTGGCCTGGAGGGCAGCTTCAATATTTTCAAGATGTAAGCCAATAAAATCATTTTCATAAGTTCCCTGGTGAACAAAAATATTGCCGAGCATTTGAGGGGTACGCAAGGAACCAGAGAGAAGTATTTTGCCCTCTACCCAACCTTTCCAGTGATGGAATCCGGTATTAAAGAATTCTGAAAGCTCTTCTAACTTTCCCTCTATAAGCAAAGAAGAGCTCCAAGGAGCGTCCATTGCAACTCCAAAGGGGAAATGAGAGGGGTTATGGAGTTCAAGAGGCACGGAGGCATCAAAAAGCACTACTTGACCTTCATTGGCATGAAATTCACTGTGTAGCTGCATCCGCTTTCCTTCGAAATGGGCCATTAAGGAACCTTTGACTTGGGAAAGAGGTTGCGCTCCAAACCGCTTAGCTTGTAATTCTTTTAGTGTCAGTCCACAGGAACCAAATACTTTGTTAGCATCCCCCTCAAGAGTACAGTGAATATTCGTTTCTCCTTGCAAACTTAAATAAGAAGTAAAAAGGGTAAGCCAAGATAGCGGAACATCATTGCCTTGAAAACCCAATTTCCATTGCTCGTTCTTTGAGAAAAATTGACCTGTTAAGTGCCCTTGTCCTAGCTGAAAGGAGGTCTCAGATACAAAAAAGGAGTTAGTTGAAACAGTGATCGAGTTAGGATGTTCGAGAGCAAATCTTTGGCTTAGGAAAGTTCCTTGTAGATTGTCAAAATGTACTGTGTGCGTTTGAGCAGAATGCAGATAATTACCACTAGCATTTATCTGAAAAGATTCTTTCCAAGTGCCCTCGGTATTTGTTGAAAAACGCCACGAGGATGAGTCCGATGAGAGGTGAAGATCTATAGAAGCTAAGTAGATTTCTGGAAGATAGATCCTCTCTGCATATACATCAAAAACTCCTGTAGGTTTATCGGAAAGGAAATGGAGATCTGCATCAAGGGTCCCGTCGGCGATTTGCAGATGTTTCATTTGCAAATTGGTCCCTTTTACGTGGAAGTGGAGCGATTGACCCTCATGATGTAGAAGTCTTAGCTCAGCGCCAACCATTCCTCCTAGTTCACTATCTGGGAAAAAGAGGTCGAGTTTAGTAAGATCGTCTGCCTGAATGCGCCCGGCTCCATGAAAAAATAAGGTTCTTTGGTCAAAGACAAGGTCTCCAGCCGCTTTGAACGAGGGCGCTGTGAATTCAAGGCCTGTCAATGATAGTGTTTCTCTTGGAACGTAAACGAGTTTAGAGCTTCCCTCTAAATGCAGTGTTTGTTCATCGAGGTGCAGTGTTAATCCACCAGTCCAAATAACAGGAGCTTTTGTTGAGAGGTCCTGATCTTGAGGTATAGTGTCTTCAGCAGGATTTTTTAGAGAGAGTGGCAGGATCGGATGCATTTGAGAAATGCGAGCTAAATCCATAGACCCTTTGAGAGAGGAGAAATGTAAAGAGCCCCATTGCCCGCCGTCTATTTGGAACTGCCCATTAAAGGCTTCCTTTTCAAGACGCCCAGTAGCTTTTAATGAACCTGTCAGGTGCTTATTAGGAGTTTGCGAGAAAGCATTGAGAGAAGGAATATCTAGAGAATACTCTCCGCGAATAGGGGTTCCTTCGCCGTAAAGGAGTTCTTTACAATGTAATGTGGCTAAATCTCCTTGGATAGTACCTTTTTCTATATCCAAAAAACGGTTTGCATGGATTCGGAATGAAGAACGGATTTTCCAAGCATGATCTAAGCCTTCAAAGTCGGGGATGGTGATGTCATCGACTCTTGCAAAGAGCCGACCTACTAGAGGTGCTGTAGAAGAATTTTCCTTGAGTGCAATAGCCCTCCAAGTTTGCCAAGGACCCTTGAGGTTAAGTTGTGATTGCATCTTAGTGTCATAGGGAAGAGATAGCGGGGTAGTTATAGATTGCAGAGAGGCTATGCGATTTTTCCAGATAATTTCCAAAATACCCTTTCTACTTCCACCAAAGACAAAAAGATCTTCTTCCACAAGAGTATCTGCTGTTTGCAAAATCAATTTCAGGAGAATGTCGTATCCGTTTTTTTTGATCTTAGCAGTGCCCTTTAGAGAAAAGATAGGGAATGAGACCTCAGGAAGAACTAAGGAGATGGATTCCATCTTGAAAGAACGAATCGAAAGATTAAAGGGGAAGTCATTCACAAGATCAAAAAGAAATTTTTCAGGAGGTTGTGAGTTCTCTTTTCCAGGGTGAATAATGAGATGGTTTACTTTAAGAGAACTGATTCCTATTTCTTTTTTGAGCAGTAGAAATAAAGAGACTCTAAAACGGAGTGAATCCACCTTTATAGTGAAGTCATCAGGAGAATGAAGGTAGAGATCAGAGATTTTCCAGCGTAGAGGGATAGAACCTCGCAGATGACCTATACTTAAAGAAAATCCGCTTTCCTGAGCAAGATCATGGAGTGTTTTTTCTAGGCGTGATTTAAACCAGGGAGTTTGAGTAACTGCTATAAGACTCACGACGCAAAGGATAGCAATCCCACAAAGAGTGAGGAAGATTTTTAATAGCTTGCTCATGAGTCCCACTTTAAAAGCTTTGACCAATACTTACAAAAATTCGCCACCAATTGTCGAGCTCCGGTCTTCGATCTAATGGAAAACCAATATCACATCGCAATGGTCCGATAAACGTAAAATAACGTAGTCCTAGGCCCACCGATTTCCTCCACTTACCATGAAAGGTAGGGAGTACATTTAACCAGACATTCCCAAGATCAAAAAATGGCACAAAACCTAGAGATTCTGTAACGCGGAAGCGTGTTTCAAACGTATAAAAAATAGCCGATCTTCCTCCAACAGGACGTAACTTTCCGTCAGAATTATGTCTTAATGGACTGACTGTTAGGTATCCATAGCCACGTAAATCGTCTTCAGTTCCCCCTAAAATCCTTTCAGGAATCGGGATGTCGTTTAGTTGAGGGCTTAAAATAGAGGCAAAAGTGATTTTTTGGGCTAAGGTAAGTAGTTCTCTTGTTTTGATGAGTGGAAAATAACTTCCTTGAGAAAACCGTTGTTCCAAATAGATTTGCTGTCTTTCATTAAAGTTGATTGTAGGAGATAGCTCATAATCTAAGGATATGCCTGATGTGGGATTTAAGATGTTATTCACGTCTGCCCAACCAGCATAAAGGGGCATTTGCAACAGCGTGAATTGGCCATTGTCTAAGCTATGTGTGACATACATTCTATCGAATCTTCCTCCTACGGAGAAGCGCAGATGCTGTCCAATTTTTCTTTCTAATCGACTTGTTAAACTGTAAGCTTTTTGAGAATAGACGTATTGGATGTCCTCATAAAGAGCTTGGATTTCTGTGGATAGATCTTGTTGCGGACGTTTAAATTCTGGGATTCGATAAGCAATAATCCCGCTATGCGTAAGGCGTGTGATATCACCTTGAATACTTAGGATTTCTCCTTTGCCGTTGACATTGCGATTCTCCCAGCCAAAGGTAAGACCCATGCCGAATTTAGTCTGGTAACTAAAACCACCGCTGACACTACGGTGTAATGTTTCGGCAAGTTCCATTTTTAAGGGTAAAAGTCCTTGATCATTGCAATCGCCATTAGGCGTTATGATCACTCCGCTAAAAAGACCCGTTTCAATCAGTTTTTTTTGGGTTTCTTGGAGTTTACGACTGTCATAGAGAGAGCCCTCCTGCCAGGTGATCTTACGCCGGATCCACTTTTCCTGAACGTCTTTTGCTCCTAGAATTTCAAGAGGTCCAAAAAAACATAAAGGGCCTGTTTGCACTTTTAGACGCACATCGACAAGATGCGTTTTCCCATCAACAGTGATCTCTCGATCCTTGAGAGTAGCGAGTGGATAGCCATTTTCTGATAGTTGAGTGAGTAACTTCGAAGTGGCGTCGATGATCGTTTTAGATTTGGCAGGCATACCCAGTTGAATACCAAGCCTTGGTAACTCGAGTTTATGGCATAGTTGTTCGGCTAAGGCCTCGGGGGATGAGAAATCTAAAATAAAGGATTGGATCCTATAAAGAGGGCCTGTACTGATAAAAATCAACACCCGAGCTTTAGGGATATTATCCTCAATGCAAAAATTAATTTTAGGTTCATAATAGCCAAAAGCGCGTAGCACTTTAAGGATTTCCGGAACATCGGCTTCTGCACGATGACGCAAAGCTGTGATAGAGGGAGGGGCCTTTTTAAATGTAGTCAGTTGAGAGATGGATTTAATGGCGTTTAGGACCAGTGGGTCATCGAGCCCTTCGAACTCGACAGTATAAGAAACATCCTCTTTTGCAAGTAGAGACAAAGGTAGGAGTAATGCGATTAGAAAATACTTGATCCAACGCTTCATGAAATGCAAAAATGGGTTTCTTTTTAGCAATGGTAACAGATATGTCCTTAAGAAGGCCACGATCAGAAGTAAACTTTCTTGAAGCATCCACTTTAATTCCAGGGGGAGTGAATTCTCCAGTACGAGCCTTTAAAGGATTAGGAGTTGATCCTCTAGTCGTTGAAAAAGGCGAAGGTGCAATCATCGAAGATGTCGATGGGAACTGCTACATCGATTATTGCAATAGTTGGGGTGCTCTTATCCACGGACACAATGCAGAAAATATCGTGGAGGCTGCACAAACGCAATTAGCGAAAGGGAGCTCTTTCGGGATTACTACTGCAGTAGAAACAGAAATAGCGCGAAGAATTATCGGCCATATACCCTCCATAGACATGCTTCGCTTTGTTTCTTCAGGAACTGAAGCCACGATGAGTGCTATTAGACTTGCTAGGGCGGCTACAGGAAAGTCAACGATTGTCAAATTTGAGGGACATTATCATGGACATTCGGATTGTCTATTGATCAAGGCAGGGTCTGGGGTGGCTCAGCTTCCAGAGTCTAGTTCCTTGGGTGTCCCGCCTGCATTCGTTCAGTATACACGATGTTTGCCTTTTAACGATTTTGACGCTTGTCGCAAGCTCTTGCAAGAGAATCACGATATTGCTGCAGTACTACTTGAGCCTGTAACCGCAAATATGGGTGTTGTTGTACCTAAACCAGGTTTTTTAGAGATGCTAAGGGAAGAAACCTCTAAAAGAGGCATTCTTTTGATTTTTGATGAAGTAGTGACAGGGTTTCGCCTTGGTCTTCATGGGGCTCAAGGACTCTTTAATATCGATCCGGATCTGACCTGTCTTGGCAAAATCATAGGGGGAGGTTTTCCAGCCGCAGCCTACGGGGGAAAAAAACAGTGGATGGAACTTGTGGCCCCTCTTGGTGGAGTCTATCAGGCAGGAACTTTATCCGGGTTTCCAGTAGCTATGGCTGCAGGGAATGCGGCATTAGCTGCTTTAGAAAGACCTGGATTTTATGAAGAATTACAAGAAAAAACAGAACGTTTAGCACAGCCAATTCAGCAGTATATTCACGAGCAAGCACTTCCCGTGGCCTTACAAAAAATAGGATCGATGTTCACCCTGTATTTTGGAGTGAACAAAGTAGAAACCTATGGAGATTTAAAAGGTCTTGACGTGCAAGCATTCCGCCTGTTTTTTGCTTTTATGCTAGAGCAAGGAATCTACATTCCTCCCTCACAGGTAGAGGCTTGGTTCATTTCTTCTGCACATAGTGAAAAGGAAATAGATCGTACAGCTAAGGCTGTCGTGGGATTTCTAAGGGAATACTACCAAACAACAGACTCTATACATGAGACGATGAACCTATCCAAGGACTAGACAGAGATAGGCCCATGGTTGTTTCTATAGGTGATAAAACTTATTCTTTTGGAAGGCGGTACCTATTATCACATAGGTCTGGATCGGCTAACGCGGCTATCTTTTCAGGAAGCTCGTCGATATGGTTGAGCGTCATAGAGATTAGTGTATTTAAGGCTCTTTTGTCAGTCTTGAAGTTTTCAAACTCTTTCTGAACGGCTTCAACTTGCTTTTGCATCACTGGGTTGTCGTTGGCCAATTCTGAGATGCATTTCATCAGTTGCTGAATTTTAATTTCTTTTCTTTGCTCAGATGTGATTTGAGTCGTATTTGCAGTGTTCCAATTCTTAATGAGCTGCGTTATTTTAGCCTCACTCGGGTGGACAGGGGTGTCCCGGTGTATAGGCTGTTGTGTAGATTTAATGCTTTCTGTTTTCACTTTGTTCATACTTTAATTTCTCTTGCAACCTGTAATTGTAAATTGTATTTGTTTTCAATTTATTTATCAATACAAAAAATAAAAATTAATCATAACTAACTAGTCTTGAGCTTATGCTGAATGCATTGAAAAATTAGAGATCTGGCAAGGGGGCTGCTGAACTAAATTAGGCTCTGTATAATCATAAGTTATTTATTTTTAATAAGTTGCTAAATATTTAGCAGTCTTAGTTTTGGTAACTCCAAGGAGGTCTCAGTCGAGATGCTGCCCTTGATGCACAAAGTAAGTTACAAAAGAGATACTTGAAAGAAGAGTTGGAATCGCTTATTTGAAAGAGTGTGGATACTAAACAAAGAACAAAACGTCTTTCTGAGCTTCTAGGGCAACTCCTAGAAAAAACCCATGATAAGAACATGACGCTTGGGATTTTTATCAAAGGTGTGGGTTCTCAGGCTCAAGCCTTGTTTAGTTTGATATTTTCCGTCCCTTTTCTTGTTTTAGTGTCCTTGCCGGGGATATCTACTTTTTTTGGCCTAATTATTCTTTTTTTTGGTATTCGATTAGCCATTGGTAAAGAAGCATGGATACCAAAACGCCTCCAAACAGTGTCTATAGGTGGACCCAGGTTTTACAAAATTTTTAGTGCGGTATGTAAATTAGTAACTTGGATGGAAAAACTGACCCGTCCTAGGTGGGCTTGGGTATTTTCTTGGCCTTTTAGTAACACCTTGCAAGGGATTTTATTGGCTATCAATGGGTTATGTTTAGCTTTACCATTGCCTCCAGGAACGAATTTGCCACCAGCCGTAGCTGCTGCGACCCTTTCGATGGGCATACTGGAAAAAGATGGGTTATGGGTTTTGTTAGGGTATTTTTTCTTTATTACTAATGCGGCATTCTTTTTAGCATTGTTTTGGTTTGGCAAGCATATTCTTGGCTTTCTTTTGTTGAGTTCTTAGATCAGATTTCATATAATTCGCCGTAGTTTTTAATAATGGGTGTATGATGTCAGGCGTTAATGTCAAAGAAATTGAAAAAGGATTAGCTTCATACGAAAAAGGCTTTAACATCGCCGGGTATGCTTTATCCCTATTTACGAAAGCACCTGGTGAATATCGCATGATGTTTGGTTCTTTAGAAGCCATTACGGGAGTGGCCCTTTTTGCCATTGAGGGAACAAAGGCATGTTTTACAATAAATTCTACAGAACGTTCAGCAGGCTTTACAAAAGCAGTTAGTAATTTGGTCTATACAGGGCATGGCGTGGCCAATGTGGTCAGAGGTTATGTAGAAACCTTGTTTCTTCTTAGTTTACTCGGATTAATTTGGGACGTGGCGGGTTTCCGTCTGAAATATTCTGTAGAGAAAGAAGCAAACTCAGGTTCTTATCTTACGATGAATATGCTCTACGACAATATCACCTGGCTCCGCCAGGGGGTGGACAGAGCATTCACAATGCTAGGGGCTAGAACTTAAATCCCCAAGATTTTCAGCATTTTTCTTACCCTTAGCTTGAGATTTTGAGCTAAGGGTTTTTTGTTACCCTTCTTCCTCAGAAGGCACCTGCCACTGGTGCAAGGGCCGTACTTCAAGTTGGGATTCTGCTACAAGAAGCTGGGCTCCATCGATTTCAATAAGATAGAGAACTGACTTAGGACTTAAAACTTTACGTTCTAGAATGTGGATGCTTTGGCGATCTTTAAACCGCCCTAGTCGTCCATGGCCATAGCGTTTGATCACCCAAACAGTCAAGATAACAAGAACTAGAATACCGAGGAGCATCATGATCATTTTAAAGAATGCTGCGCCATAGTCTTCTATCGGAGGAGGAGGGGGGAGTGGAACCTCTTCTTTTGTTGATGGCGGAGGTAGAACAGTCTGTGGACTATTCTCAGAAAAAAGGGGAAGGCCAGTGAGCAGAAAAAGTATAAGAAAAAATTGTCTCATGGCCAGAGCATAGGAGAAGAAATGAATTTCTGTAAACGGATACTGTCCGAAGACGTTTGCGTACATTGCCCATTTTCACTGACTAGCAGACGTCATCAAAAATCGACTTTTCCAAGTGTTTTGTCCTAATACCAAACGCAATAAATAATTTCATATTTGAGCTGCGTGAAAGCTGTGGGTGTATAGCCAAACAGTTGGGAGAGGAAATGGCATTTTTCACGCTGCCGGCTTTCCCATTGCCCAAGGCACAATAAC
>Ga0207952_1001431_pt1 | contig 10004 bp, 7 predicted proteins | sample SubbioR12Aug_8Ca_FD_184831 | JGI IMG/M metagenome (GOLD analysis project Ga0207952, IMG submission 184831) | Serpentinite rock and fluid subsurface biosphere microbial communities from McLaughlin Reserve, California, USA - CR12Aug_8Ca (SPAdes) | ecosystem: Environmental > Terrestrial > Deep...
GCGGGTGCAGCCGCCACGGCTCCTGAGCCGTGGACAGTCCCAACAACGACCCCGTCTCCACCACACGCCGAATAACGACGTGGGAACAGACACTTAACGACGCCTGAACAACACGGCGCGCCGGGGCCTGTATTCTTGAAGAAGGTGCGAGACGCGCAAAAGCCAGCAAAATTAGGCTTTTCTCGCAATAGTGGACATCTTTCTGGACACAAAACGTTACATTCAGGCGTCCACTAATATCGGGCGAAAAGCCCGCCGTTGTCGGCTCTCCGGCGTGCGGAGAGCCGAAATCGTCGGCGTGATTTCAGGCGCAGGTTACTCGGCCGCGACGCGGACCGCGTAGTCGCCGGCGATGAACTTTGCCTTGGCGTGCGTGCGCGAGAGCTTGCCCGACGAGGTGAGCGGCAGCCCGAACTTGCGCGAGATCAGTTCGATGCGGCAATCGACGCCGGCGGTTTCCTTGACCGTTTGACGGATGCTGCCGGTCAGCGCCTCGAGCTCCTCGGCGTCGCCCACGTAGCTTTGCACCAGGACGACCACTTCCTCGCCGGCGCCGAATTCGACGGAGAAGGCGCAGGCATCGCCCTGGCGCAACCGCGGCAGGGCCTCGATGGCCCATTCGATATCCTGCGGCCAGATGTTGCGGCCGTTGACGATGATCAGATCCTTGGCGCGTCCGGTCACGACGATTTCGCCGTCGCTCCAGAAGCCGAGGTCGCCGGTGTCGAGCCAGCCGTCCTTGAGAACGCGGGCCGTCGCCTCGGGCTCGCCGACATAGCCCGGCATGACGCTCGGCCCCTGCACGAACAGGCGGCCGACCTGCCGGTCCGACACCGCGGCACCGCTCTCGTTGCGGATCTCGACGTGATGCCCGGCCATGGGTTGTCCGCAGGCGACGAAATCGCGCTTGCCGAGTTTGTCGATCCTGAAGCCGCCGAAGCGACGGCCGAAGCTCAGGCCCACGCAAAGTTCGGCCATACCGTAGCTCGGCATGAAGGCGCGAGTGTCGAAGCCCACCGCGGCAAACGTATCGGCGAAACGCTGGAGGACGGGCGCCTGGATCAGGTCGGCGCCGATGCCGGCCAGTTTCAGGCACGACAGGTCGATGTCGGCGGGCATCTGAGTCGCCGCGCGACGTGCGACGAGGTCGTAGCCGAAGCTCGGGCTATACGTGATGGTGGCGCGCCGGCGCGAGATCAGCGACAGCCACTGCGTCGGCCGGCGCGCAAAATCGTGCGGTGCCAGAAGGTCGACGCTGCGCTGCGCGCACATCGGCGCCAGGATGAAGCCGATCAGGCCCATGTCGTGATAGAGCGGCAGCCAGCTCACGCCGGAGTCGTCCTCGTTCAACTCCTGGCGCGCGATCGAGCCATCGATGTTGGCCATCAGCCTATCCTGGCGGATGTCGATGCCCATCGGGGCGCGCGTGCTGCCCGACGAAAATTGCACGTAACATTGCTCGGTGGCCGACAGCGGCCGCAGCTCGACCTCGGGAGCGGGCAGGGCCTCGAACGTCGACATTGAACCCGCGAGACGCGCGGTGGTGCCAAGTGCCGCGGTTACGGCATAGGCGGCGAGGTCGTCGGGGGCGACGACGCCGACGGCGCCGGAGGCCGCGATCTGGCGGCGGAGATGTTCGATGTAGCTTGCCTTGGCGCCGAGACCGACCGGGACCGACACCGGCACGGGCAGCACGCCGGCATACTGGGCGCCGAAGAAGGCGACGCAGAAGCCGGGCCAGGTATCAGCGATGATCAGCAAGCGTTCGCCGCGCGCGATCCCGGCGCCGATCAGGCGGCGGGCGAACGCCTGGGCCCGGGTCCTGAGCTCGCGGTAGGGCAGGCTGTGCAGCAGCCGTCCGCGCGCCTCGAAGAAATTGAAGCCCGTGTCGCCCTGGGCCGCATAGTCGAGCGCTTCGCACAGGCTCGCGAAGCCGCCGCGGCGGAATGGCAGACTGAAGTTGCGAGTGGGCGTTGGCGCCAGCTTGGGCTGGCTGCCGCGATGTGCGCTGAGATCGCCATCCATTAACTTACCGGTCCAATCGACTTGTGGCGCTCAGTGAGGGGCTGGCGCTGGGTGAAAACGTACCGGTGTTGGCGATCAGCTACTCAAGCCGGCGAAAACAGGGTGCGGCGGCAATTTAGAGCTTCCGGGAACGAGCGTCCGGAAGAGGACAAAGTGGTCCCTGCGAGGAGCCAATACAATAGCTTTATCGCATTGTAAATGCGGAATATCCCTGCTGCCAGTATGGTCCAGGATTTCTCATAACTTATTGAATCCACTTAGTAATCGAGCTTGTGGTGGCGCGCGGCACGGCGGTCGTGGTGCCAGGTGTAGAGGCCGCTCGCCACGATGATGGCCGCTCCCACCAGCGTCCAATGGTCAGGAATATCGCCGAACACCAACGCGCCCAGCACGGCGGCCCAGACCAGAAGCGTATAGCTGTAGGGCTGCACGGCGCCCGCCTCGGCATAGTCGAGCGCCTTGATCAGCGCGTAGTGGGCGAGCGCACCCAGGAGTGCGATGGCGATCAACAGGCCCCAGGCCGTCGCATCCGGCCAGCGCCATTGCCAGGGACCGACCAGGGTGGTGGCGCCGAAGGCCACGAAGGCCGACCAGACGAGCGTCGTGTCGGGCGAGTCGGTGCGCGAGCAGAGCCGGACCAGGATCTGGTAGGCGGCCCATAGAAGGGCGCCGAGCAGCGGCAGCACCATCGGCCAGTCGAGCGCCCTCAGGCCAGGGCGCACGATCATCAGCATGCCGGCAAACGCAACGGCAACGGCCAGCCAGCGGGCCAGGCCGGCCCGCTCGCCGAGAAAGAGCGCCCCCAGCGCGATCACGATCAGCGGCGAGGTGGCCGCGACGGCATGGGTGTCGGCCAGTGGCAGATAGTTGAAGGCCAGCACGAAGACCGCGCTTTCCACCACCGCCAGCAGCGCCCGTCCGCCCTGCAGCCAGGGACGTTGCGTGCGTGCCGCCGTCAGCAGGCCGCGGCGGCGGACGACGAGCCAAGCGAAGACGCAGAACACGGCGTAGCGGATCCACATCATCTGGCCGATCGCGTAGTCGGCCACCAGCCACTTGGAGATGGCGTCCATGCCGGCGAAGCCCAGCATGGCCAGCATGGTGTAGAGGGCGCTGAGCGAGGCGTTGTTGCGCGCCGCCGCCGATCTCATTCCGCGGCGGCGACGCGGCGCGCCGAGGGACGGAAGGCGGGGATCACGCGTTCGGCGAAGAGTTTTAGGCTCTTCATCGTCTTCTCGCGCCCGTAGTAGGGCGGATAATGCAGCAGCAGCGAGGTCATGCCGGTGCGGGCCTGCATCTCGCGCAAACGGGCGATCACCGTCTCGGCCGAGCCATGCAGCAGCGTGGTGGCCTGCAGGTCGTCATAGCTGAGCTGGCTGCCTTTCTCCGACACCGAGCCGAGATAGCCGCTGGTGCCTGTGCCGCCGAAATGGCCGATGTGGCGTACGATCGCTTCTTCGGTGTCGGCCCGCGCCTGGGCGTCGCTATCGGCGATATAGACCCAGCGCGCGATATCGATGTTGCCGGCCGCCGGATTCTTGGCGCGCTCGACCGAGGCAAGGCTGAGCTCGCGCTTGTAGAGCGCGGTTTGCGCCGCCAGCGTCTCGACGCCGGGCAAGGTCGACAGCATCAGCCCGAACCCGTTGCGGCCGCTGTAGCCTATGGAACGATCGGTGCCGCCCGCCATGTAGAGCGGCGGATGCGGCATCTGGATGGGATGCGGCAGCATCTCGTAGGGCTCTGCGACGGTGCCGCTGAAATACCTGCCCTTGTGGTCCCAGCGATGGCGATGCCAGGCGTCGAACATCAACCCTATCGCTTCCTCGACCATGTCGCGGCGGCCTTCGAAATCCTTGCCCAGCCCCTCGAACTCGTAGGGCCGGTAGCCGGAACCCACGCCGAGCCGAACGCGGCCGTTGGACAGGATGTCGATGAAGGACGTGTTCTCGACGACACGGATCGGGTCGTAGAGAGGCAGGGTGATGACTGCGGCGCCGATATTGATGCGGCTGGTCTTGGCTGACAGATAGGCCATGTAGGCGAAGCAGTCCGGCATGATGCCGTAGCTGGTCGCGAAATGATGCTCGGCGATCCAGGCGGTGTCGTAGCCCAGTCGTTCGGCCTCGAGGATCTCGTCGGTCGTGCGGGCATGCACGTCGCGATGCGGGTAGGGCTCTTCCTTCGGGTTGGGATGCGACGTGAAGAGGATGCCGAATTCCATGGTTTCCTCGCCTTTTCGTTACCCTCGATCCTAGGCGGGCAGCCATGCGCTGACCAGCGATTGACGGTCGGGGGCAGGAGCGTACCCTCGCGCAAAACGCCGGAGGATCGCCATGGCATTCGACCTCGTCGTCAGGAACGGCATGATCGTCGATGGATCGGGGCTGCCGCGCTATCGCGGCGACATCGGCATCAAGGACGGCCGCATCGCGGAAATCGGCCGCCTCGACGGCGTTGCCACCAGGGAGACCCTCGATGCCGAGGGCCATGTCGTGACGCCGGGCTTCATCGACGGCCACACCCACATGGATGCGCAGATCTTCTGGGATCCGATCGGCACCAGCTCCTGCTTCCAGGGCGTGACCAGCGTCGTGATGGGCAATTGCGGCTTCACGCTCGCGCCCTGCCGCGAGAGCGAGGCCGACTTGGTGTTCCGCAATCTCGAACGCGCCGAGGACATCAGCCGCGCCGCCATGCTGGCCGGCATCAAGTGGCGCTGGGAGACCTTTCCGCAGTTCCTCGACGTGCTCGACACGCTGCCCAAGGGCATCAACTACGCGGGCTACATCGGCCACTGCGCTTTGCGCACCTACGTGATGGGCCAGCGCGCCTTCACCGATGAGGCGACCGAAGACGACACCAAGGCGATGGTGCATCAGGTGAAGGCTGCGATCGCCGCCGGCGCCATCGGCTTTTCGACCACGCGCAGCGTCAATCACCAGACTTCCGACGACAAGCCGGTGGCCAGCCGGCTGGCGACCTGGGGTGAGTTCGAGACCCTGGTCAAAGCGATGGGTGCCGGCCTGGTCGAGGTCGCGGGCGAGCCGCGCGGCGCCGACAGCGACAAGGCGCGCATCTACTACGATGGCCTGTCGAAGCTTGCCATCGAGACGGGCCGGCCGATCACCTTCGGCCTGTTCAACCGGCGCAAGACGCCGGGCGCCTGGCGTACCACCTTCGATATCATCGAGCGCACCGCCCAGCGTGGTGGCCGCATGTTCGCCCAGGTCCACAGCCGTGCGCTGAACGTGCTGCTGTCGTTCGAGACGCAGCTGCCGTTTGACAAGTGGGAACTGTGGCGCGAGATGCGCGCCAAGCCGCTGGCGGAGCAGAAGAAGGCGCTACTCGATCCCGATATGCGCCGCCGCCTGGTCGAGATCGCGTCCAAGCCGTACGAGGGCCCGCAGGTGCGTGGCACCGAAGCGCGACCGCCGGAATGGGACTGGATCTACGCCATGGACAAGATCCAGGGCCCGCACAAGTCGATGGCCGATCTGGCACGCCAGAAGAACACGCATCCGGTCGAGCTGATGATCGACATGGCACTCGAACGCGACATGAAATTCTTCATGGTCCAGCCGATCGCCAACGAGAACCAGACCGAGGCGCTGGAGTTGATGAAGCACCCGCGCTCGGTCGTCACCTTCTCGGACTCCGGCGCCCACGTCTCGCAGATCATGGACTCCTCGCTGCAGACTCATCTGCTCAGCCACTGGGTCCGCGAAAAGCAGGCCTTTGCGCTGGAAGAGGCGGTGAAGCTGATCACCTGCGACATCGCCACCCAGTTCGGCTTCCACGACCGCGGCCTGCTGCGCGAGGGGATGGCGGCCGACATCGCGGTATTCGATCCCAACACGGTCGGCCCGCGCATGCCCGAGGTCGTGTGCGACCTGCCGGCCGGCGCCAAGCGTCTGCGCCAGAAGGCCGACGGCATACGGGCCACCATCGTGAACGGCCAGGTCGTGCTGCGCGACAACGAGCCCACGGGCAATCTGCCCGGCCAGCTCATTCGCAAGAAGCCTAAGCACTGAAGCCAAGGTACTGAGGCGGCAGAGGGATTCGCCGCCTTAGTTTCGTCACTTGACTTCGCTGCGCCGCACCATCATAACCCCGCCAGCCTGCTGCTTCGTGGGCTGATCAAGGTTTCTCGCGATCGCGCGACGCGCCCCATTTCTTGTGACGGCGCTTCATCCCGAGACAATCCCCAAAGCAAGAGCCGTCCCAGCCGCGCGCGGGAACGGGCCAAAAGCCGCTCTCTCCATACGCGTGCCCGAAAGGCACGGTGGGCGGCAAGAAGGACTATTTTCAAGTGAGTGAAGTTTCTTTTGCGGATCTCGGCCTGTCCGAGCCGCTGCTGCGTGCCCTGCACGGAGCCAAGTACACCACCCCGACGCCGATCCAGGCGCGCACCATTCCGGCCCTGCTCAAGGGCCGTGACGTGCTCGGCATTGCCCAGACCGGCACCGGCAAGACGGCGGCCTTCGCGCTGCCCGTCCTGCAGCTGCTCGCCGCCTCCGGCGAGCGCGCCCAGCCGAAGAGCCCGCGTGCGCTCGTGCTGGCGCCGACCCGTGAGCTCGCCGTGCAGATCGCGCGCAGCTTCGACACCTATGGCCGCGGCCTCGGCCTCCGCCTCTGCACCGTCGTCGGTGGTCTCGGCTACGGCCGCCAGATCGAGACGCTGGCACGTGGCGTCGACATCCTGATCGCCACGCCCGGCCGTCTGCTCGACCTCGTCGAGCGCGGCAACGTGAAGCTCGGCCAAGTGACCTTCTTCGTCCTCGACGAAGCCGATCGCATGTTCGACATGGGCTTCATCCGCGACGTCCGTCGCATCGCGAGCTCGGTCTCCAAGAACCGTCAGACGCTGCTGTTCTCGGCCACCATGCCGAACGACATCGCCAAGCTGTCGTCGGAAATCCTGAAGAACCCCGAGAAGGTCGAGATCGCCGCGCAGGGCAAGCCGATCGAGAAGATCGAGCAGCGCGTCTATTACGTGAACGCGTCCAGCAAGCGCCAGCTCCTCAGTCATCTCCTGGCCGACGAGGCGCTCGAGCGCGTGATCGTGTTCACCCGCACCAAGCGCGGCGCCAACCGCGTCGCCGAGGCGCTCGAGGACCGCGGCGTGCGCTCCGAGGCGATCCACGGCAACAAGAGCCAGAACGCCCGCCAGAAGGCGCTCGACAACTTCAGCCGCGGCAAGGCCCGCGTGCTGGTCGCCACCGATCTCGCCTCGCGCGGCATCGACGTCGTGGGTGTGACCCACGTCATCAACTACGAGCTGCCGGCCGACGCCGAGAGCTACGTCCATCGCATCGGCCGCACCGCGCGCGCCGGCGCTTCGGGCATCGCCGTGTCGTTCTGCGACTCGAGCGAGCGCGGCCAGCTGCGCAGCATCGAGAAGCTGACCCGCCAGCCGATCGCCGTCGTGTCGACGCCGGCGAACGAGGACATGCCCGTGATGCCGCCGGTTGTGCGCAGCCGCGAGGAGCGTGACCCTCGCGACGAGCGTCCGCGTGGCCGCGGTCCCGGTGGTCCGGGCCGCCCTCGTTCGTTCGGCGACCGTCCGCGGTCTTTCGGCGGTGGTCATGGCGATCGTCAGCACCGCCCGCATGGAGATCGTCCCCAGGGGGATCGTCCCCAGGGGGATCGTCCTCAAGGTGACCGGCCGCGTCCGGAAGGTGAGCGGCAGTGGTCGCGGGGTGATTTCCGCGACCGTCCGCACCAGCCGGGGGACCGCCCGCACGGTGATCGTCCCCATGGCGATCGTCCCCAGGGTGACCGCCCGCGTTCCTTCGGTGATCGTCCCCACGGTGACCGTCCTCATGGCGATCGCCCCCAGGGCGACCGTCCACGCTCGTTCGGCGATCGTCCGAATGGTCCGCCGCGGGGTGACCGCCCGCAGGGCGATCGTCCGCGCTCCAACGGCGGCGCTCGCCGCTTCGGTGGTGGCGGCGGCGGTGGTCGCGGCCGTGGCCGCGCCGCCTAGAGGCGCTTAAACGATCCCTTCCTCGCGGAAGATTTCGAGACACTTGCGAAGAGCGCGCTCATATCGGGCGCGCTCTTTTGCGATGGACGCGTCGCTCCACGGAAAGAAGCCGCCCTTGGTCTTGAAGCCGATGCGGCCCTCGTCGACGTTGCGCTGGAGCACGGGCGGCGGGCCGTCGGCGTTGCTGAGGTCGGGCCAGATGATCTTGGCCACTGCGCAGGTCGTGTCCCAGCCCGAATGTTCCTTCTGCATGATCGGGCCGGCGGCGGCGTAGCGGAAGCCGAAGGAAAGTCGAACCGTGGCGTCGATGTCCTCGGGCGAGGCGACGCCCTGCTCGATCAGCCACAACGCCTCGCGCATCAGCGCACCCTGGATACGGTTGCCGAGGAAGCCGATCACGTCCTTCTTCACTTGCACCGGCCGCTTGCCAAGCGAACTCATGATCGCGCCGACCTTCTCGGCGAGGGCGACGTCGGTGTGGATGGAGCGCACGACCTCGACCAGTGGGATCATGTGCGCCGGCATGAAGAAGTGCAGCCCCATCATGCGTGCTTGAGTCTTCAGGTCCTTGCCGATCTCGCTGATCGGGAAGCTCGAGGAATTCGAGCTGAGCGCACAGTCGGGCCGCGCCAGCGCCTCCATCTCGGCGAACAGTCTTTGCTTCAGCGCCAGGTCCTCGGTCACAGTCTCGACGACGAGGTCGATCTTGGGCCACGGCGCTTCGGCCAGCGTGGCATAGGTCGCGAGCCCCGAGACGTCCTCGGCTTTGCCCATGCCGGCCAGCGCTTTCCTGATCGCCGCCGGCAGGCCGTCGCGGGTCGAGGCCGAACGCGATACAACATCGACCTTCCAGCCGCCGCCCAGGAACATGGCGATGATGCCCACACCCATGGTGCCTCCGCCGATGACGAGTGCACGCCCTGGAGCGTGTTGTTCGCTTTGCGACATTCTTTGTCCTCCCATATCGACGAGCCCCCGGGGGCGGGGCAATATCCGCGACCAATTCATCGGCTTCAACCCGGGGGAAACGCATGAGCGCCACCTATAAAGACATCGGCGTCAGCACCGAAGGTCATGTCGGCATCGTCGAGATCCAGCGCCCGCCGCACAACTTCTTCGACAATTCGTTGATCAACCAGATCGCCGACGCGTTCGAGGCATTCGACAAGGACATGAACGTCCGCGCCTACGTGCTGTGTGCGCAGGGCAAGTCGTTCTGCGCCGGCGCCGACTTCGCCAACCGGCCGCAGACCGGCGCGGCCGAGAGCGGCAAGCACCTCTATAAGGAGGCGACCCGCCTGTTCCGCTCCAAGAAGCCCAGCGTGGCGGCGGTGCAGGGCCCGGCGATCGGCGGCGGCCTCGGCCTCGCGATCATGCCGGACTTCCGCGTCGCCTGCCCGGAGGCGCGCTTCGCCGCCAACTTCACGCGGCTGGGCTTCCATCCCGGCTTCTCGCTCACCTTCACGCTGCCGCGCCTGATCGGCCAGCAGAAGGCCAACCTGATGTTCTATACGGGCCGTCGCATCGGCGGCGAGGAAGCCTTTGCCTGGGGCATGGCCGACGTGCTGGTCCCGCTCGCCGACGTGCGCAAGGCCGCCCTGGCACTTGCCGCCGAGATTGCCGAAGGCGCGCCGCTCGCCGTGCAGTCGACGCGCGAGACCATGCGCCGCGGCTTCGCCGACGGCGCCGAAATAGCGACCGAGCGCGAGCTCACCGAGCAGGACTGGACGCGCAAGACCGAGGACTTCAAGGAAGGCATCAAGTCCTACGCCGAGAAGCGGCCGGGCAACTGGAAGGGCCGCTGAGCCGGATGGGTCAGGTTTCGGGCAAGGTCGCCGTCGTCACGGGCGGCGCGTCCGGCATCGGCGAGGCCTGCTCGGAGACGCTGGCGCGCGAGGGTGCGGCGGTCCTCATCACCGACATCGACGATGCGCTCGGCAAGGAGGTTGCCCAGCGCATCACGAAGGCCGGTGGCAAAGCATATTACCTGCGT
>Ga0207952_1001432_pt1 | contig 9999 bp, 12 predicted proteins | sample SubbioR12Aug_8Ca_FD_184831 | JGI IMG/M metagenome (GOLD analysis project Ga0207952, IMG submission 184831) | Serpentinite rock and fluid subsurface biosphere microbial communities from McLaughlin Reserve, California, USA - CR12Aug_8Ca (SPAdes) | ecosystem: Environmental > Terrestrial > Deep...
CAATTGGCGAGTACCATAAAGAAAATCAAGAACGATAAGGCTTTCTAATAGTTAAGCAAAGAGTGAGGAAGAGAAAAATATACGTTGAGTAAAGAGTCGCTTTAATAGCAAGATCATAAAAAGAGATTTTGTTTTGGTAGTCGGCCATGGCTTTGTCAACTTCTTTTTGGATGGCAAAGATAGATGATTCTATGCTGAGTTGTTGTTTCAGATGAAGCTGGCTCGTATTTTTCGATGCCTCGCAGAGCTGTCTATCAAAGTCTGATAGAGTACTTGTGCTTGCTCTGCAGTATATTGATGCCCATATGCCCAGATTTATCATTGAAGCGTTTGCCGCATAAGCGCCATCGGCTACTGACATTTTACTAAGACGGAGGATAAGTTGACTCTCTAGCCCTGATCTTTCCGACTGATACGTGGCGTTCAGAATTGTTGAGAGGGTTGTAAGGAGCACTAAAACAGCGATAACTTGTTCTCTTTTCAGTTGGCTTATTTTATACATAATATAAAACTGGCGATTTAGGACACGGACGTTGTGTTATAAGAAAAGTTCTCGCAGTAGGTCATGTATTTCTTAGAAGCCTTGATGACCTCCTCGCCGTCCTCAACTTTCTCTCTAAAAGCATCAGAAATAATTTTGATTATCTTATGTATATCCTCTTCTGATCCTCCGAGTTTTTTAACGAGAGCTGTCCCCAGACCGATACTCTCTCCTAAGAAGATGACGGCGCCACGATTTGAGTTCATAGCTTCTTTGAAATCCTGATCTTCTATCATGCCGATTATTATCATGACAGACCCAGCTAGTTCGTATTGCTCGCTATCCGAAAGAGGATTCCCAGGGATGTGAAAATCCCCACCGCAGTATCGAGCAGGCAATGGTCGCTGACTTGTTTGCATGAGGCTAATTGCACGAGATACAAAAGAGCTATCTCCTTTGTATTCGATTCCGCCTACTATTTGGTGCAAGTTTTTAGTCACGGAGTGGGGTTAGTTTATTTATCGTGTAACTTTCATTTCTCCCTGTTTTGCTTCTGGAATATTGCCAGAGGACTTATGGGCGATTCCAGCTTATTTGTTTCTACCCCTTTCTGATTTCACGGACTTTAGTAACGGCCAATGGGCTTAAGACATATCCGATCAGCCCTAAGATCAACCCTAGTAAAATACCCCACACACCAGTTACGAAAACTCCAACAATAGCAGATACGAGGGTAATAAGAATGACCGCAACGTTAGCAACGGAGTTTTTCTCATAGTACTCGCGAATGGTTTGCCAACTAAAGTGATCGGTTACAGTCACTGTTTCGTACGCTTCGATTTTTACTGTTTTATTACTATTTTCACAATTAGGACACCGCTCGGTGTTTTCGGGAAGTAACATATTGCATTGATTGCAACTTTGCGTCATGTCTGATGGGGCATTTTAACCAACGGCACTACTTTATAGAAAAGATAGCCGTATATTCCATTTATTTCTTTAGAAATCAACCAAATCTCCAACTTTAAGGCCTAAAGCACGAGCAATTTTTTCCATATTGGTAAGGGTGATGTTTTTCTCTGCCCGTTCGATCATACCAATGTAAGTTCTGTGTACGTGGGCGAGTTGACCTAAGCGTTCTTGAGATATACCTTGTCTTGCTCGTTCCTCTCGTATGCGCTTGCCGAACCGTTGGAGTATTTGCTTATTCATAATTATACTCCGAGTTTAGATATTTGCTAACTGTGGTTCTACATACTATAGTTAGCGCAATGAAGAGCCTAAGAGGGACGAAAACAAGGCCTTGTGACGGCTTTATCCAAATACCAATACTCATCGCTCTGGCAGCGCTTGGAGTTGTAGCGACAACCGTCGGCGGTTATTACGCAGTTCAGCACACTAAGAAAGCAGAGCCGGAAGAAATCAGAGTAAGGGAAATTGCAGTGCCCGTAGTAGCTCAAAATAGTCAAACAGAAGCAAGCCTGCAAAGCGTGGGAACATTATCAAAAAGCATTACAAAAGAACTTAATCTCGACAGCTATAAAGTTGCCGACAATTCAAAAAATAAAAAAAGGGAACAACTCGTACAACAACTAACCGCCATGAAAAGCGAGGTGGATAGTTTGTTCGCTGCGGAGCTCGAAGTAAAGGGGAAGTTGGTAAGCTCCGAAATAAAAGTGTCTGATTTCCGAATTGAAAAAATAAAAGAACTGGCCAACTCATCCCTCTTAGAAGTTATTGAAAAAACCTACGAGGAACTGATCGTGATTGAGGAGATCAGAAAAAAGAATACGGGTTTCTTTTTAGCGAATTCCCTTTTAGATATTGATCTTTACTCCTCATCGGAAATCGGGAAAGTTATGAGGTCGCTAAAAGAAGGTGATTTCGAGAATGTTTTTCCTGACGCACAAAAACTTATTGACGCTCACGGTCAGCGCCTCGATAGATTGAAAGAGCAATCGGAGAGCGACATAGAGACAGTTATGGCTGAAAATAAAGCATACGCCCAAGAGTTCTTATTAAGAATGGAAAGTACGAGGAGTTTAGCCGATAGATATGCCGCATCTCTGGCAGCACTGCAAGAGATTGAAAAAGCCAAGCAAGAGATAGAAAAAATCACAGTTTCTGTTTCGTATGGAAGCGGCCTTACTCTATCAAGTCCTGCTGTAATCCAACCGCAAACCAATTCAAGCGCTCTCATCTGTAAATATCCAACTTCAAAATACATTCTTGTTCCTGGTAAAGGGTGGGTCGCGGTCAAACAATGTAGCGATGGTACATACATTGAAGCAAATAAATATGTTCCGAATACGAACGGAATGACGCCTCAGCAGATTTGTGACATGAGAAAAGCTGCCTGGCTTGGACAAGAGGCATTAGTGGGGGGCACGCCTGATTGTAGGGATTTGGGTTTATAGTTCCGCAATGGGCAGCACCCGTGCAGTCTGGGGTAGAAATGGGTAGCAAAGGGTAGTAAAAAAAGAGTGCAGAGAGACACGCTACGCGGTATAATAAAGGCATGGGTACGCCTGTTATAAGCGGAATAAGGGGTATTACGGCCTTGCAGCTCGCAGCGGTAGAGTTCTGGCTCAAAGACCGTCGCAGGAGCAAGGCGCGAGCTATTAGGAGGGCGGGATATAGCGAAGCCATTGCCCACCAGCCCCACAAGGTTTTCAATACTCCGGCTGTGAAAATGGAGCTGTGGAAGCGAGGTCTTGGTGTGCGATTGGTGAAGAATGCGGAGCGAATTGCCGTCGAGGACTTCAAGAGTTGGAAGAAGGAGAGGCAGGAAGACCGGGAAGCAGCAGTCTCCATCATCTCTCAGATACCTCCAGATCAGATCCAATGGCTCAAGGAAAAATTAGCAGAGCTACCTGATCCAGTGACTAGATCAAAGACCAAATCAGAACACAGGCACGTCGGATATCAATACAACGATAGTAATGATCCTTTTGTGATTGGAGGAATACGCCCTCCTGGGTTTGAAGACAGGAATTTTTCTTCAATGTAAGGACAATGGAAAACAATGAAACTCGTAGAGATATCAACAAGTGAAAACGAATTCATAACAGAAGCACCCCAAGAATACGGAAAGTATTTCGATCACGCCCAGTTTGCGATTGATCTCATGGCAGATGGGTTTATAAAAAGCACTTCTTATGAGGGTGCATTCTTTCTTATGTTTTTTGCAGCTGCTCAGAAACACATTATCTTAGGAGCTCTTTCGGGACTTCGATTGCACCACGTCCAGGCGAACTTCAATTTCCGCTATGCATCGGAAGCAGGCGCATGGGCGTTGTACGCCCTGGCGCATCCCAATCAGGAGAACTTCGCATTTCTAGAAGAAGACGGCGCACTGGAACCGACCAAAGAGCTCAAAAGCCAAATGTACAAGTGGCTTGATGAAAAATATCCGGCAGGCAGCGCATCTCTGAAACGCTATAAAGACAGTACGAACAAACTCTCTTCGCATGCCAACATAGTAGACGCCCACCGTAATTTCGGAGAAATGACCCGTGAGAGAATATCCATATCGTTCTTTGATAAACCGGAAGAGCACCACGTCAAAACTGATCTGTGGGCGGCAGCAAACCTGGTTATGGGGTTGCTTAGTTTATTCGACAGGGCGAATAAGGATTATCCTCAGTTGGTGATCCGGGATGATTTCTTGGCGGACATAAAAAATTAGAGACAGATAATGCCTCATTGAAAGTGGAAATGATGCAACATCCGCGTTTTCAGCGTCCCGCGGCAAACAATTAACACAAGAATGAGTAATCGAACAGAAGTCGCTGAATTGGAGGAGTTATATGTGGCAATTTCTGAATACGACTTTACCGACCACAACTCTGATGTGAGTGTCGTGCGCGCGCTTGTTGCGTATTTCAGGTTTATTGAAAATACTCCGCGACTGCAAAGTATGGCGCAGCGAATACTCACCGACCATCCTCTTATAGTGCTTCGTCCCGTCGTCGGATTTTATGACACTCTGCGTGAAGCATGGAAAACTGAATACAGTCCGATAAATAGCTCGTTGCAGCGAGATATTTCTCATGTCAGAAAAGCAATGGGGTCATTCCATCGTTTTATAGTCGCAGAGGCCGAACGGAAGGTTCGGGTCAGCGATCAACGGCTTGTGGAAAAGGATACTAATGGAGATTTCTTTTATGACCGACAGCGCGTAAGGCTTTCCAAAATCGCAATCTACTACCAGGTGTTAGATGCTCTTTATTCCAAAGCGGATCAGAACGGCTTTATGTCCTATAAAGATATAGAAAGCTATCTGGTCGGCCATGGCCGACCGGTGGCAAAGGATAAAGAAAAAAGAAATAGGCGGGTTAATAATGCTGTATCAAAAAGCCAGGGGCTTTTCAGGTACGGCCTCAAAAACGAAACGCCAGATGGCCGCAAACTGATCGAAATAGTGTGGGGCAAAGGATTGCAATTCAATAACGAACTCCTCCGTGCCTAATTGTTTGGGGACAAGCTCATAGTGCGGTGACTTCTCCCTTTATTTGAGGGATTTTTTTTATTGAACAAGCGATTACAAGCAGAGAGGATTGATGCCAAAGTAGATGTAAGCCCGTTTTCAGCGCAAATAAGGGCGAGCATCTATGAAAGAAAAAAATATAAATAATTTGTTTGAGAGGTATATGGATGAGTGTAAATATACTCGAGATTTGCGACCGGCAACCTTGCGGGGTTATAAAGCTGCTTTCGACTTGTTGAAGGCGCTCGTTCCCACCTTGAAATTGGAGACACTGACCGAAACCACAATGAATTACTTTTTCAAAACCCTTGAAACGAGGACGAGGACTGTGGGTCGGGGTATTAAAAAAACCGGCGTGAATAGGTCAACCAAAAGAACCTACTGGAATAAGCTCAATACTTTTTTCGTGTGGCTGCAAACAAAAGAGTTGATCGAGAAAAACCCACTTTCCCAGGTAAAAGTGCCTTATCCAACGTATGATGATAGCCCAGCTCTGGAGGTTGAAGAAGTGGATAGATTATATGCCGCCGTTCGTAATTCAAAAAGCATACTGATCCGCAAAAGAGAAACACTAATGATCTCCATAATGCGTTATGCGGGTTTGCGTAAGGGAGAGTATCTCGGGCTTCAAGTAAAAGATATTGATACCGATAAGGACATGTTGACGGTACAAGGTGAGACATCGAAATCAAGAAAGAACCGCGAACTTCCAATCCATCCAAAACTACTCCAGGATATGTTGGATTACCTTGAAGAACGTAAAAAAATAGGATACACGACGCCGTATTTGATCGTATCGGGTAATAAAGACAAGAAGTTGAGTGCTGAAGGTTTGAAGCACGTAGTCGAAAGGTTGGTATATCATTCTGGTTTTAAGTTCCACCTTCACCAGCTTCGTCATACCTTCGCCACGGATCTTGCAAAAGCAGGCGTTAATATCGCCAAAATACAGAAGGCACTCGGGCATAATGATCCCCGAATGACGCAGCGCTACTTGCGATCTCTGAAGGGGAAAGACCTGTGGGACGATATTCTCAAGTTATAGGTATTTGATGAACTCCTTTTTCTGTGCCAAACTTATGAAGTCGAACATTAAAACAATCCTTGTTGCAGTAAGTTTTTCAACAATTTTCAGGAGCTCATGGTCTGTAGTAAACAGGTCGTGGCGATACTATAGTTTTTTTGAGACAAACGACCGATTCACCCTTATTTATAAAGACATTTTGCCAAAATGCTTCCTACCAAGTTTATGGTAAGGAGTAGGTCGCCGGTTCAATTCCGGCCAACGGCTCAAGAATTGAATAGGGAAAGGGGTCGGGAAAACGGGAGTTTTCCCGTGGCAGATATCACAAACCGAGGGGTTTGTGAGCGCAGCCGCGAAGCGTCGCGAGCAGTGAAATTCCGGCCAACGGCTGAGAGATGTGGACAGGAAGCGTCTATGTTGTAATATCAGCATAAGGTCTTATAAAATAAATCATTATTACCATGGGATTTGAAATGCCAAATGCAGTACCAGCCGACCAAAACCAAGGGGCACCAGCCGATCAAAACCAAGCCGAAAGCAATGAACTAACCCAGGAACAGCGTGACGCCTCGATGATGGAAGTAAAGGAAAAGTTTTTTGAGAGATTAGAAGATTATAGAGAAGCCTTAAGGGAAGCGAGTTCTTTCGATGAATTGAAGGGAGTTTTAAAGTCTTTTGCGGCAAAATCAGAAGGTTATATTCCCAAGGGGGAAAGGAGGCTTTATTCTGACCCGTCTTCTGATCTAACCACAAACCTCTCCGATGCTCTACGTTGGATCGATCAAATTAAAGAAGATTTAGAATCTAAGACTCCAGAAGAATTACAAAATCCTACTGCGGCTGGTGCTAGGGGTGGCAAGGCATTAGCTGAGGGCAAGGGATTTTACTACAATCTATACGACAAAGTGGTTGAATTAGCTGATAAGCGAATCGCCGAGAAAATTAGTAAATAGACTTTCGGTTAGGAAATCTAAGAGAGGTCAGGACCAGATGAGAGGCTTTCGTTATGGTTCTTGCCAAGATTCTTTTATTGGGCTATTATAAGCCCCACTTACTTCCATGGCTAAAGTAAAACGTGCAGATAAATTAATTGGTCTCAAATGCTCGGTCTGTAGCCGGCGTAATTACTACACCCGCAAAAACAAGAAGGTGGTGGAGCGAAAAATAGAATTTAAGAAGTTTTGTTCTTGGTGTCGTAAGAAAACCGTCCACAAAGAGGGAAAGATTACGGGCAAATAAGCTCGGCTTTGTTCTCCGAGACACGGATAAAATGTTGCTACATTTTTCCTAACGCTCGTACTCATCGTACTGCGCGAATGTCTCGACAGAATAAAGTCTCGCTTGGTTTCAGAAAAGAAAAGTCTCGTCGAGGTCTTAAATAAAGAATTCCTCTTTCCGAAAGAGGGTTTTTTGTTTAGACTGAGAGCGTATTAATAAGGGAGCATCGTTCAGTGGTAGGACTTCGGTCTCCAAAACCGATAACCTGGGTTCGATTCCTAGTGCTCCCGCAAAAAAAATCGCGCCCGTCCGATCTATAGGATTTCCCCTTTCGGAGCGCAGGGATTAAAGGACGAGAGACAGTGAGTACCTAACATATTTGGTGAAAAGGATGATAATACAATGTTGTTTTGGATGATTAGGTCAGATATAATTGGAACACCTATGGAACATGAACGGCCACCTCTTTCCAAGGAGGATATATACGAACAAGGAGGTAAAGATAAGGGAAGGGTTAAAGATCTCGAGATTGCCCGTGAAATGGCTGATGCTGAAGCTCCATATCGTAAGCCACGTAAGCTCTTAGGATTTATTAAGAAGCCACCAACCCCCGAAGCTCTTCAGGAAGGAGAGCGGCAGGCAGAGGGCGCCCTCACTAGGCAATTAGAAAAAAATCGGAAATCGGAAGAAGCAGAGTGGGAAAATAATTTTGCGTCTCTTGATACATATGTAGAAGATCCGAAGACCGCCCGAATGGATTCTTGGTTTCCTGTTAAAGATGGGGTGGTTGTTTTCGACGAAAGAAAGCGGTTGCTCATTAAGTCTACAGGTGAAACTGAAGATCTACCCATCACCTCCGGTGAAGTTAGGTACCATCCCGAAGGAACTACTTCGTATGATTACGACAAGAAAAACGACCATTCCACTTTTTATATAAACGAAAAGAAAGTCTTTGAAACGAGTGGACAGGTTTCGAAATGGCGCGGTTTTCCGGACGGATGGATATTTGTGAAAGACAATCGTGTTTATCTCGGACGACGTGACGGCACCGAAGTCTGTTGCTATGATCCGCAGGGATTTCGCGAAATCAATGTTTATAATCATCCTATTGATTTTGGTTTAGTTGATCATCCACATGAGATTGTTGATATTTTTCCTGACCCACGTGGTGTTCTTTCTGTTACAAATATCGATGATGATCGTAATCGACCCTACGGAAAGTTTTTTCATTTGAATAATAGCGAAAAGCCATCGTTTGCGGTTAGCATGGCTCGCCAACGTGGTGAAAATGCTCAGAGAGAAAGCGCGTGGCCATCTTTATACGGCATGATTTTTCAAACACGTGACAAACGCCTCATGATCGACGGAATACCTGACGGCACTCTCGTTAAGGGCGATTACAGCATTGAACAGAAGGGCGATATTGTTGCTCACCCCGACGGTGGAGTGATTATTTTTGATCGTCAAAAAAGGCAAATGCTTGATTTTGATGGAAAGGACTTTACTGTAGTGTGGGCAGATACGGGGGCATTTGTTGGAGGTTCAGGAAGATATGAGTATCGTCCGGGACCACAGGGGATCGTTATTCGAAAAAAAGGCACCGGAACATGGAAACTTGCGAGCTAGTGCTTCCAACCGAGTAGGTTATTCGGTAAATGAAAAGCTTTCCTGACGAAAACCGACAGAAGTTATAAAATAGAGCCATGTTCTTATCCCATCAAACAATTGAAAAATATATAGACGAGGGGAAGATTATTATTAATCCAGATTTTGATAAAAAAAATATACGTCCAGTCGGTATTCGCATTCATTTAGCGAAAGACATTCTTGTTCCTGAAGATGGGCAGACAGTAGAAATAACTGGTCCATCAGATTTGAAATATAAAGAAGTAGATCTCACGAAAGAGGAGTTTTTCCTCGAACCCGGACAATTTGTTTTGGGAGCTACTTATGAGGCCATTCAGACGTCGCCTGATGTTCTCGCTATCCTAGATGGCCGAAGTACAGTTGCTCGTCTTGGCCTTACTACTCACATCACCGCCTCCGTTGCGGATGGGACTTTTGAAATGCCGCACGTCGTAGTTTTAGAAATGAAGAATGTAGGGAATTTTAGGATCAGATTGAAACATAAAGATCCGATAGCAATGATGGTTTTTGCCGAGTTAAAAGATGCCGTAACCCAAAAGATACAAAGCCAATATGGTAGTGGACAAAGCAAGGTTACACCTCCAAACTTAAAGTTTCAGACTGGTCGAGACACATAATATGAGTTCGATTCCTAGTGCTCCCGCCGTAGCAAAATGAGATGTCATATGACATCTCATTTTGGTATCATATGAAGCAGCAAACATAAGGAGTGGTCCATGATTCTTTCGTGGAAGAGAGAAGAACTTTTTCACCTCGGAGAAGCGGACCTGCGACTGGCAATTCTCGAACGGCGACGGAGTATTCGAAAGGAGCATCGCGATCAGCGAGGTGACGATCGTTGTTTCCTCGACGACTATGTCATCTGGTGCTGGCTTGCCGATTCCCCTCCGATACCTGAGTTCACGATGCAGCGGGGAATGGACGAGTGTCTCTTGTTTTACGAACATCGCAGATCGGACACACCCGATCCAGTTCCGGAAGGTGCGCTTCGGGGCCGTCGGTTCTGGGACAAAGACATTGAGATGATGAGTCAATCAGAACTGCTCGATCAGCTTCTTCGGATTCAGGAATCAATTCGGGAGCATCGCGACGTCACCGGTCGCCCGCGCACCATCGATGATGATCGGCGGCTCTATCGGG
>Ga0207952_1001433_pt1 | contig 9999 bp, 10 predicted proteins | sample SubbioR12Aug_8Ca_FD_184831 | JGI IMG/M metagenome (GOLD analysis project Ga0207952, IMG submission 184831) | Serpentinite rock and fluid subsurface biosphere microbial communities from McLaughlin Reserve, California, USA - CR12Aug_8Ca (SPAdes) | ecosystem: Environmental > Terrestrial > Deep...
ACAGCTACAACGCCGATCTGCGCCGCATCGCCCTCGACTGCCAACTGGCAGGCGGCGACGATTACGAACTCTGCTTCACCGCCCCCTACGATCAGCACATCGCCATCGGCCGCATCGCTGCCGACCTTGAACTGCCACTGTGGTGCATCGGCGAAATGGTGGCTAACCCGGTTGCAGGCCCGGCCAGCCAGGTCACTGTCTTCGATCCCGATGGCCAACCGATCGAATTCGACCACAAAGGCTTCGACCACTTTGGCTGAAAAGTCGAAACGCCCCAGCCTCAAGTTTCTCTTCGCCAGCCCGGCCCATTTTTTCGCGCTCGGTTGCGGCAGCGGCCTCGCGCCATGGGCCCCCGGCACTTTCGGCACGCTGTTCGCCTGGCTCAGCTTCCCGCTCTTTCGTCCCTACTTCCCGGATTTTGGCCTTTTATTGGCGTTGACCGCAGCTTACCTGCTCGGCATCTGGATCATCGACATCACCGGCAAGGCCATCGGCGACCCCGACCACGGCAGCATCGTCTGGGACGAAATCGTTCCCTTCTGGCTGGTCTTGCTGCTGACGCCCGACACCCTCCTCTGGCAAGCCGCCGCCTTCGCCCTTTTCCGCTACTTCGACATCACCAAACCCCAGCCTGCCCGTTACTTCGATATCCACGTCAAGAACGGCTTCGGCGTGATGGCCGACGACCTGGTGGCAGCCGGCTACACCTTGCTCGCCCTGGCCCTGCTAAAACTCGTTTTTCCCTGACTTAAATTTCGCCGAAGCATAAAATGGAGGCGCCTGAATAATTGGGAGTTCCGCCATGAGCCACAAGCACGCCAGCCTGATGCGCAGCATCTTCCAGGACCCGCTGAGCGCCAACATCCACTGGCGCGAAATCGAATCGCTGCTCCACCACCTCGGCGCCGAAATCGAACCCGCCCACGGCGCCCGCTTCAAAATCACCCTGAACAAGGTCGAAGGCTTCCTGCACCACCCGCACAACAGCAGCACCTGCAGCAAAACGGATATCAAGGCCCTACGCGAGGTTCTGACCCATGCCGGCGTGACGCTGGCGGGCTACGAAGCCGAAGATCGCTGAGGGCTGACTCAGACGCGAAAATGGAACGGGCACCTTGCCGGTGCCCGTTTTTATGGTACTTGCCGCTGTAGCGATGTCAGTTCAAACGCGGCGCTGTCCAGCTGACTTTATTCCGCGTCCAAAAAGTTATTAATTGCTGTCCCGCTGATCGCGATGAATAAAGTCTGTCGGAGCCATACCTTTGGAAGCCAGTGTTTCCGTGAAGTGAGAAATTAGCGAAAGTTGAGCAAAGTCTGTCGGGCCAATCGGAATATGCAGAAACCATCGGTGTTTCTGGAATAAAGTTTGTCGGAGCCTGATATGGCCTACATTTTGAGCGCCTGCTCATCTGCCTTTGCGGTCGTTGGCCTCCTGCGAATTGTTCGGCAGCAATGCGCCGGTCACCTGCCGTTCAGTCGTAGATCGAGTTCAATGACCGCTTTCCAATTCAGGCTACAGCAGGACTCGACCCATTGCAGTCAGTCACGCTTTGGAAAAGCGGACGCTCAACGTAGAGGTGACCGGCGCTGCGCGGCTTTATCGCGCAGCGTCCAGCAACCGAAGGGAACGAGGTCGACCGCCATGTTAGCCAGCACTTTCATCGCGGACGAAGTAAATATCAATCCAAAGTTCGATACCCAACTCACCAAGCTGCGCCATGTCCGGATTAAACGTCGGGCCACCATGGCCATAGGAATTCCAGCGAACGCAAATGTCGACTAAATTGCCTTGGTGCTTGAGTGTGGTGATGGCGCCCTCCTTACCCTGTAGCTATGCGAGTAGCCAGTCGAGATGGCGACGCGCGTCGCGGCTCTCAACATGGACCTCTGACTCCAGAAACCAGCCGCTGTACTTGTGTTTCCGTGTCGATTTTGGACCACTCAGTTTGCCGCGAACCTGCGTGTGCGTTGGAGTGATGTCCAGCAGTGACGTGACCGAATCCGGCCGGAGGTCTTCGCTCATGACGCGAAGCCACGCGAATGTGGACTCGCAGGTCGCGTAAGCGTCATCGTAGGCGGTGTCGGTACGCATCATGCTGGCTAATGTTTGATTAAGGGGCGGGCTTTCGCCCGTCCCAGCGAGCGGTGCGAGCGATTTGAAGCATTTGTTAGCTTTAGTTGAACTCGAATTCTTTGTCGCCGAGTTTGATGATGGTTTTTATTCCTGAGTTCATAAGCTCGAATCCGAGATAGTAAGGTGTTTTTGCTTCTGTAGGTTGGTAAGAAATATAAACATCGACATTTTGATAAAAGCAAAGCCGGCCAAGGTAAAGGCCGAACTCGTCAGCATCTGTAAATTGATAATAAAATACTTTCGGGTTGTCGCCGTATTTTGGTTTGTCGGCTAGCTCAATGCGCGCTTTCTCTTTAAGGAAAGCCTTAAAAGCTTTGGGGTTTGGCTCATTTGTGTAGAGGAAGCCAAGATATGGTTTTATGATTCCACTGAAATTTTTACTGAAATGATGTCGGTGGATTCCATGCGCGATGTGTCTGAAGCAGCTTATTAGCCTCTCATGGTCGGGGGTTCCCCAGAGAAGCTCAAGAAACTGGTTCTCATCGCCAATTCGAATTAATTCTTTTCGTAAAAATACTTTTTCTAAAAGTTTATACGAAGTTCTTTTGAGGGCTCTCTGGATTTTTCCATTGTAATGCTGGTAGCCAATGGAGTTATTTCCTAGTATCCCAGCAATGCTAACCATCAAGAATTCATCATCGTGTGATTTATTGCAGTTATGCTCTTCACATGATGGTACGGTAATCAAGTTGACTCTAAGGTCTATTCCTGAGTCTTTGTTTTCGGGGAATAAGCATTTTGGAGGCACATGCTCGACCGAGGTCGATACGCTGTCACACATATAGCACTGTTCTCGAGGCATGCGGTGCTCTCCCTGCAAGTGAAGCTAACAGTTATTCAACGGACCCACCCGTCCGCATATTCATTATCGGAAAACATGCCAATTCAAAATAACCACTTGATTCAAGGTGAGCATCGTCAAGCAGACTGTCCGCATATGCAATGATAGTACGAACCGACGGGCATTTGGCATGCCGAAAGTAAGAAGTTTTGGCGAATGGCAGCTATGGAGGAAAAACTCGAACGACCGCTCTTGGCCGGGAGTACGCTGTCAGAGTCTTGCTCCAAAGCAGACATCGCCAGATTCGTGGTTTCGGGGAGCGACCACTTTCGAGCGCTTGGTCGAACTCACCCAATCGGCTAGGAGCGGCCCTTCGTTAGAACTTTTCGGGTTTGAATTGGCTCACCAGTTCGAATAAATCTGGTAGCTGGATTATTACGGTTCCAATTTTGTATTGGCTTGCCAATTCTTTACGATGTCGAGGCTTTTCCGGTAAATCTCGTTTTCACCGAAAAAGCCGTCAGAGCAACCCAGACAAGGTTCATCAACGCGGTCAAGATAAGGACGATATTAAAGGAAAGCGTCCTTGACTTTACCAAGGCGTTATCAGAAAACACCCCGAATGGGTTCATGAATGAATTTAAGATTAACGTGAATGACCGACTAGCTTGCCCAAGCGGTCCCTGATCACAGAGCCCGGCAATCCAAGAAACGTCTTTACCGTTGCACACCTTCGTAACAACTGCGAGATCGAAAGCAAAAGCGACGTAAGAGCAAATGGCAATGGAAAATAACATCCATACCAGTGGCCGGCCTGGCCTCGTGTTGTAGGCAGAAAAAATCCTATAGCAGAAACTGACCGATCGGAGGAAGCTTGGCTCACCTTTCCTCTCAAGGTGAAAAATTGTTGCAGCCACAAGCTGTTGCGTAAATGGACTTGAATGATTCCGAATATGAATGAGAAGGTCTCGGTAACTGCCAACTTGCTCTTCCCCGACATGCCTGGGTGCTTGATGTAAGACAACTGCGTCGTCGATCTCGAAAGCATTTATAACAGGGGGCGGCAAGCAGGGCGGTGGACATATGATGTGTTTAACCCCTCCTTGACGCATTGAGAATGCCGAGCATCCGTTTGATCCCATATCTAAATTGCCGATATAGCATCGACTCAAAGACAATCGCGTGGATGGTGTTGATTCGCGTGCTTTGATTTGAAAGGAACCTATCCAGCAATCCTCAAAGTATAAGAATCCATGGAACGATTCATTTACAACAATACGACTGATTCGTGCTCCGCGTATGATGACAATAGAGTAGTTCGAGGGCTTGGGCTCATCGAGCGTGACTAGATCAATATGAGGGAATAAACACGAAAGTCCTTTGAATGGTCCCTTTGTAAAAACAAAGTCGCCCTTCTGGGGAAGTTGTAGAAGGTTAATGTCAAGAGAAGGCTGGGGCGAGGAAATTTCTAGCGCGGGACGCTGGCTGGATTCGACGCACTGCTTAACGGCGGCAGCAAAGTTTAAAGCCGCTGAATAAGCATGGCCGTCTGCAATGACAATGGGCTGGCCCCCATGTTCGCGGGAGAAATCGTCAGCAAAGTTTGAAAAGCGAAGTGTCGTTTGTTGCCCAATTGCCGGATAACTCGTGTTCGTAAAGATCTCGAATTCTCGCGGCAATTGACGGAGATCCGCCCTATATAAATAACATGCGAATAGTAATCCTGAGAGCCCTACTATTGAGACAGGTAGGACGTAAGCACCCCAATCGTATCTTGTTAGTGCCGGAATTACTTCGGTTAGGTACGCTGAGAAATCCATAAGCCGCTTTCGCAATTTCGAGAACTAATGGCTTCCACTCGTTAGATGAGCTGAATAAGTCAAGAACCCCGTCCAAGCAATACGGGGGGCTATGGGTACAAAATTGCCAGAAGGCTACTCTCGGTCGATGCCGATGGCAATAAGTGGCGTGTAGCTGCTATGGGCACAGAGTACCCATTCATCGAATGAGTAACCTGCCATTCGCCCGGCTTTGGTCCTGACCGGCAGGTATCCGGCTCATTGCGGACCGCCACGGAGCAACCACTGAACGGCGGCAATGGCCGAACAGCGGAAGGCCCAAAAACACAAAGCCCGGCAAATGCCGGGCTTTGTTCATCTACTGTCCGACAGACTTTATTCTCGCCCGGCAGACTTTATTGTTTCCGATCACCGCTTTACCAATTCGATTCACGTTCCGGTGTCGAGGTGATCTTATGAATACTTAAATCAGCCCCTTGGTATTCTTCCTCCTGATCGAGACGCAGACCGATGGTCGCTTTCAGAAGGCCATAGACCAGTACGCTTCCAACCAGCGCGACGCCAATTGCCAGACACGTCATGATTAGCTGCGGCATAAAGGCAACACCACCCACACCGCCGAGCGCCTTGCTTCCGAAGATACCGGCGGCGAGTCCGCCCCATGCGCCGCACAGACCGTGCAGCGGCCAGACGCCAAGTACATCGTCGATCTTCCAGCGGTTCTGGGTCAGCGTGAACATAATGACAAACAGTGCACCAGCAACGCCACCGACAACTAACGCACCGATCGGGTGCATCAGATCGGATCCGGCACAGACGGCAACCAGTCCTGCAAGAGGGCCGTTATGAACAAAGCCGGGGTCATTTTTGCCGACAATCAGCGCCACCAGAGTACCGCCGACCATTGCCATCAACGAGTTGAGTGCAACCAAGCCGGAAATCTTGTCGAGGGTTTGGGCGCTCATTACATTGAAGCCGAACCAGCCGACGATCAGGATCCAGGCGCCCAGTGCCAAGAAAGGGATGGAGGAAGGCGGGTGGGCTGAGATACGACCATCCTTGGTATAGCGACCATAACGGGCGCCAAGCAGGAGTACCGCCGGTAGCGCAATCCAGCCGCCCATGGCGTGCACGACAACAGAGCCGGCAAAATCGTGGAACTCGGCACCGTAGGTTGCTTTCAACCAGGCCTGAACGCCGAATGCCTGATTCCAGGCGATACTCTCAAAGAGGGGATAGACGAAGCCGACGAGGAGGAAAGTGGCAATCAACTGCGGATGGAATTTGGCTCGCTCCGCGATACCACCGGAAATGATGGCGGGAATGGCTGCTGCAAAGGTGAGCAGGAAGAAAAATTTGGTCAGTTCGAAGCCATTTTTTTCCATTAGCGTATCGACGCCGGTGAAAAAATCGACTCCGTAGGCGAGGCTATAACCGACAAAAAAGTAAGCGATGGTCGACACGCCAAAATCAGTCAAAATCTTGACCAAGGCATTGACCTGATTTTTCTTGCGCACGGTGCCGACTTCCAGAAAGGCAAAGCCGGCATGCATGGCCAGCACCATGATGGCACCGAGCAAGATGAAGAGCACGCTGCTGCTCGATTGATATGTTTCCATGAAAACCCCAAAATGAAAATTCCGGGGCAACAAAGCAAGCACCATTCCAGTGCAAGCAATGCGTTATAAATCAGGGCATTGCCGAAATCATAGATACAGTATTGCACTTTTTTAGTGCAATAACTCGATACCGCGCTCCGGTGCGGTGCATCCTCGCTTTATTTCGGGGCGGCCTCCGGTGGCAGCAGCAGCCAAAGCCGACCGCTCTGCTTCATTCGTCCAGCCTGCTCGCCAGCCTCCTTACCAAAACCCCAGAAAAAATCGGCACGTATCGCCCCTTTGATCGCCCCGCCGGTGTCCTGCGCCATGACCAGGCGATTCATGGTCTGCAAAGAATTCGGCCGCGTCGTTGCCAAAAAAACCGGCGTGCCGAGCGGGACGGAGCGCGGATCGATCGCGATACTGCGTTCAGCCGTCAACGGCACACCCAGCGCGCCGATCGGGCCATCCTTGCTGTTCGGCATTTCCCGGAAAAAAACGTAACTCGGATTGGCGTTCAGCAAAGCATCAAGGCGCGTCGGATTGGCTCGCGCCCAGGCCTGAATGCCTTGCATCGACGCCTCTTCCAGCTTCATTTCGCCACGCTCGACCAGCAACCGGCCGATGGATTGATAAGGATGACCGTTCTGGTCGCCGTAATTCAAGCGGGTCATACTGCCATCGGCCAGCTTGACCCGCCCGGAACCTTGTACCTGCAAAAAGAACAACTCGACCGCATCGTCGACATAGAGCAGCGTCTTGCTCGGCAATTTTTCACCGCGTGCGCCAATTTCAGCCCGCGACCAATAGGGCACAACCTTGTTGCCCTCCAGCCTGCCGCGCAGACGCTTGTCTTTCAGTTCGGGAAAAACAGCCGAGAGGTCGATGGTCAGCAAGTCATCCGGCACGCCCCGCACGGGCTGCTCAAAACCCTTGCCCGGGCTGCGACTGCCGTGTAGCAGTGGCTCGTAATAACCGGTTATCAGGCCGCTGACCGTCGCATCGCCAGCAACAACGGCGTAAGGCTTCAGGTGTTCTTCGAAAAAGCGCCGTGGGTCGTGGGCAGATTTGCCGTCAGCAACTTTAGCCAGCTCGCAGACACGCTTCCAGGCAGATCCGTGGGGTTTGCTGACCATGCCGCGGCAGGACAGCATGAACGCCGGCCAGGCGGCGGCCTGGTCATCTTCCAGCCAACCAGGCAGATCCGCCCAACTCGCTGGCTGCAGTGTTCGTGAAAAGACCGGCGGTGGCGTGAGCGCTGGTGCCGGCGGACATGTCGGACAGACAGCGCAGGGAGCGCAGACACCCGCCGGTTCACTGACCTTGAATGAAGAACAACCGACCAGGAAAGAGGCGGCAAGAAGGACAGCAGCTTGGATTTTTTGCATGGGTTTCGTTAGAGTGCCTGAATTTACGCCAAAGTATAGCCGCCCAAATGCCCGATGCACTTCAACTGGAACACCTGCTTGCCCGCGCCGAGGCTGTTCTTGGCCGTTTCGAGGCCAACCTGCCGCCCGCCCCACCCTTGCCCGACTGGAATACGGCAATCGCCTTCCGCTGGCGCAAGAACCAGGGTCGCGGCTGGCTGCAGGCCATTCGTCAGCCGCACCCGATTCGACTGGTCGAACTCAACAACATCGACGACCAGAAAGATCGGATGGTCGCCAACACCCGGCAGTTCGTGGCGGGCAAGCCGGCCAATAATGTATTGCTCACCGGCACTCGCGGCTCCGGCAAGTCGTCGCTGGTCAAAGCCGTGCTCAATGAATTCGCCGGCCAGGGACTGCGTCTGATCGAAGTCGACAAGGAGGATCTGGTCGACCTGGCCGATATCGTCGATCTGATCGACGGCCGCCCCGAACGTTTCGTTATCTTCTGTGACGACCTTTCTTTCGAAGCCGGCGAAACCGCTTACAAGGCACTGAAGTCGGCACTTGACGGTTCGGTCTCGGCACCACCCGACAACGTGCTGATTTACGCGACCTCCAACCGCCGCCACCTGATGCCCGAGTATTTTTCGGAGAATCTGGAAACGAAACGGGTTGATGACGAAATTCATCCGGGCGAGGCGATTGAGGAAAAAATCTCTCTTTCCGAGCGTTTCGGGCTGTGGATCTCCTTTTATCCTTTCAACCAGGACGACTACCTGAATATCGTCAATCACTGGCTGCGTTATTTGGGGGTCAGCGAAAAGGTGATCGCCGATAGTGAACGCGACGCCCTGAACTGGGCACTCGGCCGTGGCTCACGCTCGGGCCGCGTCGCTTGGCAATTTGCCCGTGATCTGGCCGGCCAGCAAACCCCTCTCCAAAAGTCAGCCAAGTGAACAAGATCGTCGAAGTAGCCGCAGCGGTGATGTTGCGTGCGGATGGCCAGGAATTCCTGCTCGCCCAGCGCCCGGAAGGCAAAGTCTACGCCGGCTACTGGGAATTCCCGGGCGGCAAGGTCGAAGCCGGCGAAAGCGTGCGCGATGCCTTGATCCGTGAGTTGCAGGAAGAGCTCGGTATCACCGTCACCGCATGCTCGCCCTGGCTGACCCGGCAATTCACCTACCCGCATGCGACCGTCCGCCTGCACTTCTGGCGCGTCACCGCCTGGGACGGCGAGATCGGCGTCACGGCACCGCTGGAGCATGCTGCGGTCGACTGGCAAAAATGCGGTAAATCGGCAACCGTCGCCCCCATCCTGCCGGCCAATGATCCGATTCTGAAGGCCCTGGCACTGCCGACCTCGATGGCGATCACCATGGCTGAAACAGAAGGCACGGAAGCCTTGCTGGAACGGCTGGAGACTGCGCTGGCCAATGGCCTTCGTCTGATACAGGTGCGCGACAAAACCTGGCCGACGGCACAGCGCCTATGGCTCGCCGAGGTGGTAACCCGCCTCTCGCACGAATACGGCGCGCTCGTGTTGATCAACGATAGCGAGGAAATCGCCCGGCAAGTCGGCGCCGACGGCGTGCATCTGTCATCGCCAAATTTGCTGACCAGGGGGCAGCGTCCGGACTTCAAATGGATCGGCGCCTCCTGTCACGATACGGCCGAACTGGCGAAAGCCGTCGAACTGGGCTGCGATTACGCTTTGCTCGGGCCGGTCTTGCCGACCCAGACCCACCCCGATGAGGCCGGTATGGGCTGGTTGGAATTTGCCCGGCTAATTGATGTCTGCCCGATACCGGTGTTCGCCCTCGGCGGTATGCGCCGCGACATGATGATCGGAGCGCAGCAATACCGCGCCCACGGGTTGGCCATGATGCGGGGCTGGTAGCGCGCTGAAAAAAAAGACCCCGACAAGTTTTACAGCGCCGGGGCCTGAAATTTCAATGCCTCTTAAAATTCGCTGAAACTATAGCGAATTCCCACCCAGGCCGCCCGCGGCGCCCCCGGCGCAACGAAGGTTTCGCGACGCCAGTCATCCGGGTTGGGCCGGAACGACCCATTGGCCGCAAAAGGATTTTCAGCGAGGGCGCCGGCGGTTTCGTAACGTTTGTCGAAGAGGTTATTGACCTTGCCGAAGAGCTGCCAGCCGCGACCGAGATCGGCATCCATATTGAGATTGAGGATGGCGTAACCAGGCAGCTTGCCGGCGCCTTCATAGGTTCGTCCGTTGACGGTGCCCGCCTGATGCTGGTTATTTTCGTTGCCGCGAACGTAGCGGCTCGAGAACGCCTGCACGTCGCCGCCCAAG
>Ga0207952_1001434_pt1 | contig 9998 bp, 12 predicted proteins | sample SubbioR12Aug_8Ca_FD_184831 | JGI IMG/M metagenome (GOLD analysis project Ga0207952, IMG submission 184831) | Serpentinite rock and fluid subsurface biosphere microbial communities from McLaughlin Reserve, California, USA - CR12Aug_8Ca (SPAdes) | ecosystem: Environmental > Terrestrial > Deep...
CGTTCCCTAGGCGTGCAGCAAGACGGAGTCAACTTCGGCCACCAGCCGTGCCCGGAGAATCTGTTCGGCTTCCGCAGCCGTGGCGGCACGCATCGCCTCATTCACGGCGTCGGTGGCTACGGTGGTGCGCATCCCACGCACGATGAGCTTGACTCGTGCCACAGCAATGGGACTGACGCTGAGCTGACGTATGCCGAGCCCAAGAAGCGCAAAGGCCATGATGGGCTCTGATGCCATTTCCCCGCACACGCCGACAGCGACGCCGTTCGCGTTGGCCACGTCGCAGGTCATCTTGATCAGCCGAAGCACAGCCGGATGCAACGGGGTGTACCGCGAGGCCAGAGCCGCATTGCCGCGATCCACGGCCAGCGTGTACTGCACGAGGTCGTTGGTGCCGATGGAAAAGAACGACACATCTTTCGCCAACGAGTCGGCAAGCACGGCCGCCGCGGGGGTCTCCACCATGATGCCGATCGGCACGTCCGCCCGGTGCGCGACTCCGCGCTCCGTCAACTCGGCTGACGCTTCGGCAATGAGCGCGCGTGCCTGGCGCACTTCGTCAACCGTCACGACCAGGGGCAGGTTGATGCGGACGTCGCCCAAGAGCGCGACCCGCAGCAGCGCGCGCAATTGGGTCTTGAAGATGGCGGGCTGATCGAGGCACATCCGGATCGCGCGCCAACCAAGGAAGGGATTTGGCTCAGCAGGCCATCCACCAACCGGCAGCTTGTCGCCACCGATGTCGAAGGTGCGGATCACCACCGGCTTGCCGGCGAAGGCCCGCACGACGTTTGCATAGGCTTCGTACTGTTCGTCCTCGTCCGGCATGGTCGTGCGTCCGACCACCAGAAACTCCGTGCGCATCAGGCCAACACCCTGCGCGCCGCTTTGCGCTGCGGATTCCGCCTCGTCGGGCAGGTCAACATTGGCGAGGATCTCCACGCGCTGACCATCGCGAGAAATGGCGTCCTGCACGGCGATCTGCGCGAGCGCCTCACCTTCCACCTTCTCCTGCTTCTGGCGCGCCATCGCCTCGGACAGCTCGGCCTTGGTGGGCTTTGTGATCAGGAGGCCTGCTGTGCCGTCGAGAATGACCTGTTCGCCACTGCGCAAACGCTCAGTCGCATCGAGGAGGCCGACCACCGCGGGGAGTCCGAGCGAGCGCGCCAAGATCGCGACGTGTGACGCGCGAGTGCCTGCGTCCGTGGCGATGGCCGCGATGCATTCCCGGTCGAGCTGAACCGTCAGGCTCGGCGTGAGATCGTGCGTAACGAGTACGGCGTTCGCGCCCTTGGGCAGGTCCACGGGGTCATGATCTTCCAGCCCCATCAACACCGTGAGGACGCGGATATGGACATCGATCAGATCACTGACGCGCTCGCGGAGCATGGCGTGCGGCGACCGGGCGAAATGGTCGCGCTGTTCCAGCATGACCACGTCAAAGGCGCGCTCGGCGCTGAAGTTCTGCCGGATCACGTCCTCGACACGACCGCCGAAGTCGGGATCCTCGACGATCGAAATTTGCACTTCGAAGATCGCCGCCTCTGCCGCGCCCGCTGCCTTCAGGGCGCGCTCACGCACGGTCCGTAAACGTTCCGTCGTGCGGGCAAACGCGATGCGCAGCCGTTCGACTTCTGCCTCGACCTCCGTAGGATCGATCCCAGTGGCCTCAACCTCGGGGACCTCCCATCGGAGGAGGTGCACCGGTCCCACCACAATGCCGGGCGATGCCGGGATTCCCTTCAGTTTGGAGGGCATCGTTCAGCTTTCTCCAAATTTGTTGGCGAACAACTCGGCCAGCGCCGTAAGCGCTTGTTCCGCGTCGTCGCCATCGGCCTTCATATGAATGGTGGAGCCGCACGGTGCGGCGAGCATCATCACTCCCATGATGCTCTTTCCATTGACGTCGAGCCCGTCCAGGGACAGCGTGACCGTTGCCTTGAATCGCGCGGCCGTCTTCACGATTTCGGACGACGGCCTGGCATGGATGCCGGCTTCATTGACCACCACCACGGCGCGTTCCGCGATCATTTAACCAGGACCCCCGCTGTGATGAATGCCGTAAGGACCCAAATCGCCGCGCGCCACCCGGCGACGCGGCCCTCGAGCTGCACAAGGGCCAAGCCACCGGCCGCGCCAACTGCGACGATAATGGCAACGCCGAGCGGTCGAGCGCCCGCTGCGCGCGCGACCATGAGCGGAATGGCGGCACCGGCGATGCAGGCAAAGGCGCGCGTGAGCACAGATGGACCATCGCGAAAGAGCGGTGCTCCAAGCGCGCTGGCGACCCCTAGACCGTGCGTCCAGCCGGCATTGAGCCCCCAAATACGCAACCCGATATGGCCCGCGTTGTACACCAGGAGAAACAAAAGCGCGACGGCCGTCCAGGAAAGCCCGAGCCCAAATGCGGTCAGGGCCGTCACCGAGCACGCCGGCAGCCACGCCGCCCAGACGAGCCGATCACCCACGCTACCCAGCGGCCCGCACGAGGCCGTTCGGAAACGCTCAATTCGCGCTGGATCCTCCAGCGACAGCTCCGCGCGAGCGAGCGCGCCCACGGCGACGGCTGCGAGATACGGATGCGCATTGAAATAACGGTTCTGTCGCGCGATGGCGTCGCGGTACGCCGCGCCACTTCGCCCGCCCGGCAGCAACCGCAACGCCGGTTCCATGGCGAACGCGAGACCGTTACCGATCATCGTTTCATAGTTGTACGATCCCTGTAGCGTGAGCAGGCGTGCGAGCATCAGGAGTCGCACACGCGGCGGCAGCGGCGGCGGTGTCATCGTCATGGGCGCACCGCCAACACTCCGGCGCCCGCCGCAGCTCCCGCGAGCAGAAACCACCCTGCCCCACGCGTGCCTTTCGCCGCGCGGAAGGTGGCGGACGACCCGACGGCTACCGCGACAATCACTGGCACGGCAACCGATGGTCCGTAGCCAAGACGCCAGGCTTCAAGGATGCGCGGCGTCACTGCGACTGCGGCGACGAGCCCAGTGGCGGTCACCACGCCTCCACGCCACAAATCCGAGGCGATACCGGTGATGTGCAGGCGCGTGACGGCGGCGGCCGAACCGGCGGCAAGATCGTCGCGCAGGTCGCCCGCAACCTTCGCGACAAGCTTCCGGTGCCAAACCATTGAGGCGGACCCGATCCAGGCCGTGCCGAGCCCAGCAAGAATCGCGAGGGCGAGCGAGCCGGACACATCGATGCCACCGGCGACGAAAGTCGCACCCGCGACCACGCCGGCCGACCCCCACTCTGGATATCGGCTCGCGCCAAAAGGCAGCGTCTCCAGCGCAAACAGTTCGAGCACGGCGCCAACAACGAGACCTTCCCACGGACGCCCCAAGGCCGCTGCGCCGAGGGTCGCGCTGACGATCGGGCGGGAGATCATCGCCTGGGCCACACTCACGGTATCGAGCGAGCAGAGCGCGCCGATCACCACGAGCATCACGAAGGACGCGACGTCGGTCACGCGCCTTCCTTCGACAGGAGATCGCCAAGTTCAACAGGGTCAGATGCGGGCAGATCCTGCGCGATGACGCGCACCCCGCGAGCCGCGATTGACTTGAGCGCCACCTCATCCTCTGCGGACAGGAAGACATACGGCAGGCAGGGTGAACGACCTGCCCGATGATGCAGCCCACCGATGTTTACCTCGCGAATCGCCGCACACCCGTCGCAGAGCCGCGCCATCGTTGCCACGTCCGCCGTGAGCAGCAGGCCCGGATCGGGGCGCGCGGCGAACTCCGGCATGCGCGCCACCGCGGATGCGGTGGTCTCAAAGTAGAGGTCCACTTCCGGCGGCGTGCCCATGCGGTACAGCTCGCGCTCCCAATCGCTGCCGGCCACGTTATCGTCGACGAGTACGATAAATCGCAGCGCGAGCGGGTGGCCCCACCCGATCACGACCTGCCCATGAATCAGGCGGTCATCCACGCGGTAGAGTTCAATGGCCACCGGTTGCCCCGGCCGCTGGAAACACCATCATCGCTTCTCGCCCTCGCGAGACGGCGCGGTGTAACGATTCCGCACTGACATCGGGGCCCATCGCAAAGTCGAGCAGCAGGCCGACCGACGCTCCCGTCACCACCGAGATGGCTGGATCGGCGCGCATGATCTTCCTCGCCGCCATTGTGCAGCTGCCGGCCGGAAGGTCGGTGAACACCACGGTTGCGCCGTGATCCGTCAGGGCGGCACGGATCGCCGATTCCACCTCCGGCGCGCCCAGGCCCTCATTGCTCACGGCGCGAAACACGTGGCCGAGCCCGGTGATGCGATGTACTGCCGCCACGAGGGCAGCAGCAAAATCCGCGTGCCCCGCCACCACGGCGCGCGGCCGGGCGACGTCCGCCCCGGAGCTACTCGTCGTCATCCTGCAGGTACCGCCCGATGTTCGTTGACGAGCCGCGGATTCGCGACTTCAACCGCTCGTTGAACGCTTCGGCCACGTTCACACCGCTGTACTTCAGCAGATGGTTCAACGCGATGACTTCGGCGATCACCGTAATGTTCTTGCCCGGATTGAGCCCCACGGTCACCAGCGGGAGGTCAACGCCGAGAATCGTGGTGGTTTCGCCATCGAGACCCGTGCGATCGACTTCACCCTTCACCGCATCCCATTTTTCGAGCGAGACGACCACCTCGATGCGCTTTTGCTGCCGCACGGCGCGAATGCCGAAGATTTTGGAGACGTCGATGATGCCGACGCCCCGGATCTCCATATGGTGATGTGCGTGCTCATGTGCCCGGCCGATGACAACATCGGTGCCGCGACGCCGGCAGATGACCAGGTCATCGGCCACCAGGCGGTGGCCACGCTCGACCAGATCGAGCACGCATTCGGACTTGCCGATTCCGCTCGCCCCGGTGAACAGCAGCCCCACACCAAAGACATCGGCCAGCGACCCGTGGAGGGTCGAAGTCGGCGCAAAGGCCGACTCCAGGAACGGCCCGATGTGCCGGTAGAACTCCTGGGTCTTGAGCTGCGAGCGGAGTATCGCGACGCCGGCGGCCTTCGCGAGTTCTTCCATCCCGTCCGGCAGCTTCTGCCCCTTCGTGATCATCGCACAGGGGATCGGGAACGAGAAGAACTGTGTCAGGTTGCGGTGCCGCTCTGCTTCTGAAAGCGCGTTGAGATAGCTGATTTCTGTTTCGCCGAACACCTGGATGCGTGCGTGGACAAAACGGCCCACGTACCCGGCGAGCACGAGGCCGGGGCCAGAGGCGTCGAGGCTGGTAATCTCCCGCTCGAGGCCGGCAGGATTGCCGAGCAGGTCGAGCTTGAGCGTGTCCTTGAGGCGCTCATAGAGCGTGGCGACGAGCAGCTTTGGCATATCAGGTCAGGATGAAGTGAGGCGCGTCACGTCCATCAGGTGCTCCTCAGTCTGTGCTGCGGCATTGTCCCACGTGAAAGTATCCGCAAACACCCGTGCATCGCGCCCCATGGACGTGACCAGCGCCGGGTCGGCGGCCAGGCGGTCCATGGCAGCGGCAAACCCGTCCACATCGCCATGGTGCACGAGAAAGCCGGTCACGCCGTCGCGGACCGACTCCCGAATGCCAGGAGAGTTCGACGCCACCACCGGCGTCCCGCAGGCAGCGGCCTCGACGTTGGTCAGCCCCCAGCCCTCCTTGGGCGAAGCCAACAACATGGCCCAGGTGCGGCGCAACAGCGCCAACTTCTCGGCTTCGCTCACGAATCCGAGAAAGCGGACGCGGTCGCCGAGGGCGAGCGAACGAGTGAGCCGTTCGAGCGCGGGCCGATAGTCGCCGGCGCCGGCGATCTCCAAAATCGCATGTGGCGCCTTGAGGCGCGCAAAGGCGCGAATCACGATGTCGACGCCCTTGTACCGCTTCAGCCGGCCGATGTACGCGAAGGTCGGCACTGTGGCCCGATCTGCCGGTGACGGCGAGAAATGGACAGAGTCGACCCCAGGGTAGATCACGCGCACCTGCTCGCGAGAGATTCCCCGCGCGACGAGGTCATCGGCGGTACTCTCGGAGATTGCCTCGAAATCGGTATCGCGATACGCCATGGGCAGCGGCCGCTCACTCAGCCATACGGCTGCGGCCAGCGGCCAGGACAGTTCCTGGAACACGGTCGCACCAAAGAGGTGCGGCACGCAGGCCACGATGGGGCAGTTCGCGCCCCATGCCGGTGTGTACAGCGGCGCCTTGTTGATGTCTTCCACGATCACATCCCAGCGCTGCGCGGCGAGGTGCCGCTTCCAGAACGCAAATACGCGCAGCGCAAAGGTCTGTCGCGTGCCGACCCGCAACACCTCGACCCCACCAAGCGTTGCGGTAGGCGAGCAACCAGGCCAACCGCCGCAGAGCAGCGTGACCTGATGTCCGCGCTTTGCCATCCGTTCGAAGATTTCATGAAGGTGCAGTTCAGCACCTCCGGCGAGCGGATTTTCCCGGTCCTGCCAGTTGATGACGAGAATCTTCACCGGGGCGGCGCGGCGAGGGCACCCACGCGTCGGGCGTGGGCATCCAGCACCCCGTTGACGAAGCTCGCGCCCCGTGCGGTGCCGTACCGCTCCGCGAGGCGCACGCACTCCTGGATTACGACCTTGGGCGGCGTCACACCCTGCGCGAGCTCCGCCGCGCCAAGGCGCAGCACGCACCGCTCGATGGCGCCAAGCCGTTCGATGCGCCAGTTCGTGGTCACATCCATCAAATCGGCGTCGAGCTGCGTGCCATTCGCCGCGATCCATCGCACCAGATTGGCGGCGAACTCCCGTTCAGGCGGAGGTACGGCGAGATCATCCCACGCGCGCTCAGCGATGCGCACGAGATCTTCGCCGGGCCGCACATCCCATGCGTACAGCGCCTGGAGTGCTCGTGAGCGACCGCGAGTTTCAATGCGCGGCATCAGGCTCCCCGTCAACTTCCGCGGCCCGTTCCAGGCGGGCATAGAGGTCAGCCATTTCCAGCGCCGCAAGCGCCGCGTCCCAACCCTTGTTGCCGTGAGCGCCACCCGCCCGCGCCTCGGCCTGCGCATCGGTGTCCGTCGTTATGACGCCAAAGCCAACGGGAACGCCGAACTCACGCTGCAGCTCGGCGAGCCCTCGCGCAGATTCGCCCGCGACGTAATCGAAATGAGGCGTCTCGCCGCGAATCACCGCGCCGACGGCAACAATGGCGTCGTAGCGTCCACTCGAGAGCAAACGTTCCGCGGCCGCGGGAAGTTCCCACGCGCCGGGCACCGTGACCACGTCAACGTCTTCGAGGCGTGCGCCGTGCTTCAGCAGGCATTCCACGGCGCCGTTCAACAGCTTCGAGGTGATTTCCTCATTGAAGCGGCTGGCGACGACAGCGATCCGGCGTCCCTCGCCGGTCGGGGTTCCACTGAACTCAGCCATCAGAGCGCCCGGAGGTGGCCGAGTTTCCGGCGCTTGGTTTCGAGGTAGTCGGCGTTGTCACTTGACTCGGGCGCCATCAGCGGCACACGATCGTGCACCTGCAGCCCATAGCCTTCGAGCCCGACCAGCTTCTTGGGATTGTTGGTGATGGGCCGAATGCCCTTGAGTCCGAGGTCGAGCAGGATCTGCGCGCCGATTCCATAGTTGCGCAGATCGGGGGCAAACCCGAGCCGTTCATTTGCCTCGACGGTGTCCGCACCTGAATCTTGCAGTTGGTAGGCCTTGAGCTTGTTGAGCAGCCCAATGCCCCGCCCTTCCTGGTCGAGATAGACGATCACGCCCCGCCCCTCGCGGGCAATCAATTCCATGGCGGAGTGCAGTTGCCAGCGACAGTCGCAGCGGACGGAATGGAAAACGTCGCCGGTCAGGCACTTGGAGTGCATTCGCGCCAGCACATCGCTGCGGCCGGCAACGTCGCCATAGGTAAGGGCGACGTGTTCGTGCGCATCCACATCGTTGGCATAGCCGATGATGGTGAATTCGCCGAACGCCGTGGGCAGCCGCGCTTCCGCCACGCGGTGCACGAGGCGCTCGGTGCGCAGCCGGTGCGCCACGAGCTGGGCGACGGTGATGAACGTGAGTCCGTGCTCAGTCGCAAATGCCTCCAGCGCGGGGCGCTTGGCCGTCGCGCCGTCCTCGTTCAGGATCTCGCAGATCACGCCGGCGGGCTGCAGGCCCGCCAGACGCATGAGATCCACCGCCGCCTCGGTGTGCCCCACACGCTGGAGCACACCACCCTCGCGGGCGCGGAGCGGATGTACATGGCCGGGGCGACGAAGGTCCGCCGGCTGCGCGTGCGGATCCGCGGCTGCGCGAATCGTGGCGGCCTGATCTGCGGCGCTGATCCCCGTGGTCACGCCAAACCGCGCCGCCGCGTCGATGGTCACCGTGTAGGCCGTGCGCATCGCGTCGGTGTTCTCTGCGCCCATCATCGGCAGCTCGAGCGCCGCGACCTTCTCCGGCGAGAGCGCGAGACAGATCATCCCCTTCGCGCGCATCATGAAGTTGACGCGATCGGGCGTGATGAACTCCGCGGCGGCGATCAGGTCGCCTTCGTTCTCGCGGTCTTCGTCATCGGCTACGACAATGAACTTGCCGGCCTTGATGTCGTCGATGGCTTGTTCGATGGTTCCAAACGGCATGAGTGCATTGGCCACGCCGTGAGGCGCAGCCGTTCCTGTGCTAGGGTTGGTCGGTCAAAAAACCAGCGAAGCTGCCGGTGAACGCCCCGGTCGTCGCGCCCGGCACGGCGCCAGCCGCGAGACGTTGGACGTACTTGCCGATCACGTCGGCCTCCACGTGCACGTGGTCGCCGATTGCAAGCTGGCCCAGGGTTGTGTGCCGCAACGTAAAGTCGACAAGCGAAAGCTGAACGCCACACGGTTCGAGAATCGCATTGATGGTCAGGCTCACACCGTCAACCGTGATCGATCCGTGCGGCACGGTGAGTGGCCCGAGGGTCTTGGGCAACGCGAGGTCAATCAACCAGGCGTCGCCCTCAGCGGCGGAGGCCGTGATCTCGGCCACCGCATCAACATGGCCAAGCACGAAATGGCCACCCAGCCGATCGGAGGCGCGGAGAGCGCGTTCGAGATTCACGCGTCGCCCCGGCTGCCATGATGCCATGGTGGTGCGACCGAGCGTCGTGGTGATCGCCGCGGCCGTGAACCAGCCGGCAGCGCACTCGCGAACTGTCAGGCATGCCCCGTTCACCGCAACGGATTCTCCCGCAACGAGATCGGCGTATACGGTGCGAATGCGAAGCTCCCGCCCCGCCTCAGTGGTAGAGACGCGATCGAGTGTTCCGACATCGGTGATCAGGCCAGTGAACATCAGGTCGCGCGCGTCTTTGGGTCGTAGATGGTCATTTCATCCGCACCTAGCCGGCGACGTTCCAGCACGCTGAACCTGTCAAGAAACGATGCGTCGGCGAAGGCGGCGATCGCCCCGCGGCCAAGCCGGCGGGGTGCCCGAAAGATAACGACCCGATCCACTACGCGGGCCTCCAAAAAAGCCCTGGCGAGGGTTGGGCCGCCTTCGAGCAGAAGGGACCGAACTTCATGCCGGCGAAGGAGTTGGAGCGCCTTGCCAATCGTCGCGGCGCGAAGGACTTCAACCCCGCGGTTGAACAGCTCGAGCTCTCGCGTCGGCGTCGGGTGAGCGGCCACCACGATCGTGGGTACCGTGCCCGCGGACGCGACAAGCTTCGATGACAGCGGGACCTCCGCTGCCCGGTCGAACACGACACGAATCGGCGGCACGCGAGGCGCAGCACCGAGCCGGACAGTCAGGATCGGGTCGTCTGCCTGCACCGTTCCGAGCCCGACCGCAATCGCGTCGGCCTGAGCGCGGAGCCGGTGGACGGCCCGGTTGGCAGTGGGACCGGTGATCTGTGTGCGAGCGCCGCCTGGCCCGGCCACGGCGCCGTCCTGCGTGAGCGCAAGCTTCAGCGTCACCCAGGGACGCTGGGCTCCTCGCGCAGCGAAGAAGAACGGGGCATTCAGCTCTGCTGCGTCAACCTCGGCGACCCCAAACTCTACGCGGATTCCTGCGCGGCGGAGTCGC
>Ga0207952_1001435_pt1 | contig 9985 bp, 8 predicted proteins | sample SubbioR12Aug_8Ca_FD_184831 | JGI IMG/M metagenome (GOLD analysis project Ga0207952, IMG submission 184831) | Serpentinite rock and fluid subsurface biosphere microbial communities from McLaughlin Reserve, California, USA - CR12Aug_8Ca (SPAdes) | ecosystem: Environmental > Terrestrial > Deep...
GTTGTTCTTGTTCGCCCCAATGCTCGATGCCGCCTTCGCAATAACGCTGGCGCAATTTGGTTTGGGTGGGCGCATCTTCGGCTTTGGTTAACGGGATGATCTTTTGCCAAGCCGCATCGGACTTACACAGCTGGTTTTTAGCCTGCTTTCCGGCGTTAAAAAAGCTTTTGACGGCCTGTTTATGCTCGTTTGCCCAGCTCTGCTTGAACACATATCCCAGGCTGGGCACATCTTCCTGAACACTTAAGCCTTTTAGAATGCCTTTGCCGTCGATGATCTGGCGATAGCCCTCGGCTTCAAGCCGGGCGGCAAAGTGCCAATAGGTGAGGGCGGCATCGACGCGGTTTTGCTTGATTTGTTCGTTGATCAGCGGCGGTGCGCCGAAGACTTTTTCCACCGAAGCATTCAGATCCAGTTGTTCTTGCCCGGCCAAGGCTTGCAGGAACAGCCAGTTTTTGTCCAGTTCGCCCCCGGCAATTCCCAGCCGTTTTCCTTTAAGATCTTTTACGGTATGGATAGGGCTGTCTTTTGCCACAACCAAAGCGCCCGAGGTATTTGAATACGGGTAAAAGGTAAAATCGGAGCCGGTGGCGCGCAGCCTGGAAACCCAAATCCAGTCAGATACAATCATATCCACAGCGCCGGATTGCAGCGCAATCTTGCCCGCTTCCGCATTGGCTACGTGCTGAATTTCCAATTGAAAATCAGCCTGGGGATTATCCTGAACAGCGGCCAGTTCCCAATCGACGGTGCCAAAAGCCTGAACGCCGATCCGAATGACGGTTTTTTCCGCAGCATAACTGCTGCATGAGGCAAACAGGCACAGGCTGATAAAAAAGGCATTAAATTTCATAATAGCAATTCCGATGGCTAAATAAAGTCGTCTATTCTATCCGTACGCGGGGCTGGGCGCGAGTAAGTTAATGCAGCACAATGCTTATAACTTGTTTTTATTACCATGAAGGACTTGAAGATAATGAAGGGAATTATCTTCAAGTCCTTCATGATCTTCATGGTAAAAATAAATGACATTTTCTGGAGTCAGCACTTACAAGGATGGCGCGGATTTTTTAAAATATGAGACTTCGAATTGTTATGCGCTTTTAACAGTGATTATCCGTCCTATCTGTGTTATCCGTGTTCAATTCATCATGCGTTAAATAGTATTACGGTTCTTCTTTGGTATCACCCACGATAGCCTCAGTTTGCCAGCCGCCGCCCAGTGATTTGTACAGGGCAACCAGATTGCTGGAAAGCTGGGATTCGCTGGCGACCAACAAACTCTGGGTTTGATAAAGCGCCTTTTGGCTTTCCAGTACATCGAGAAACGCGGTCAAGCCCTTTTGATAACGCTCGTCGGCTAATTGAACGGCCAGCTGATTGGCGGCAACGGCTTGTTCCAACGCTATATGCCGCTCCTGCTCTTTGCCGTAGGCGACGAGCGCATCTTCCACTTCCTTAAAAGCGGATAAAACCGTTGACTGATAGCTCAGGAAGGCTTGCTCGAATTGCGTTTTTTTGCTGTTGATATTGGCGTTCAGTTTTCCCCAATTAAAGATCGGCATCGTTAATGAAGACGCTGCCGACCATGATTTTCCGAGCGGTGTGAAGTCGGTGATGGTCGTGTTTTGCAAGCCGATAAATGCCGCCAGATTGATTTTTGGGTAAAGCTCGGCGGTTGCAATGCCGACGGATGCGTTAGCCACGGCCAGTCGCCGTTCGGCGCGGCGAATATCCGGTCTGCGTTGTAATAATTCGGAGGGGAGGTTGGTTATCACTGTTGTTGAATTAGGAACAGAAGCCCCTTCTTCCTTAGGGAGAAGGTTGGGATGAGGGGATTTTAATAAGTTTTTTGCCATGTTATTTCCCCTCACCCAACCCTCTCCCTCTGGAGAGGGTTTTTTCATCGAGATGGTTTCTTGTTGCTCAAGCCGAACGGCAAGCGCTCCGGGTTCTTTGCCGAGCAATACGCTAAGTGCGTGTATCGATTGTTTGACTACCGTTTCATAGTTCGGCAATTGCGCTTCTGTGGTGGCAGCCTGGGCTTGCGCCTGCGTTACTTCCAGCATGCTTGCAAGCCCTGCCTGTTGCCGGATTTGGGTCAGTGTTTGAGTCTCCTGTTGCGCGTGTAAATTTTCACGGGTTATTGCGGCCAGCCGTTGATTGGCGCGTAGTTCGATGTAGTTGCGGGCGACATCCCCTAGCAGGGTAACCAAAACATCCCGGCTGTTTTCCACTTCGGCATCGACTGTGGCATCGGCGGCTTCTACCGCACGCCGGATGCCGCCAAAAAAATCCAGTTCCCATTGGGCGTCAAAGCCCATTTGAAAAATGTTGATGAACTGATTACCGATACCAAAACCGCCACCCGCAGAAGATGTGCCGCCGGTTTGGGAAGCCGATGAAGAGGAGTTGTTGAACCGCCTGCTGACATTGCTCTTGGCGGTCAAGCTGGGCAAACCGGCTGCGATAGTCGCGGAGCGTAGGACGCGGGCGTCTTTAACCCGCTCCAAGGCAAGCTTCAAATCCAGATTGGAAGCAATCGCGTCGCTGATCAGTTTGTCGAGTACCGGATCATTAAAAGTCTTCCACCATTTATCCGGCTGCTCCGCGCGGGAAGGTGCGCCAACAGTCGCTTCACTCCATTGCTGGGGAACCGGTATTTTCGGCGGCTCATAGTCGGGGCCGACTGCAAAACAGCCGGGTAGCAGCGCGGTGACCGACAGCACAAGCATGCGACGGATCATAAAGGCGCGCCGCCATTGCCTGAATAATCCTGAGCTTCAATGAATACGTCCATCTGCTGCCCCACATAGACCGGCAATTGACTGCGTTCAAAACTATACAGCGCCTGCAACACACGGGTATCGACCCGTTCGGTGCTGTCGCCGGTCAGGGATTTTTTAGGCACCACGTAGGGCTCTACATAAGCCAGGATCAGGTCGGCTTTGAAGTTCCGGTTGCCGCGCAGGAAAGCCACGGCCTTGCTGTTTTTGTCGAAGCGCCAGGCATCATTCTCGTCGATGTCAACCCGCACATGAAGCTGATCCAGATTGCCCAGTACCAGCAGCGGTGTGTTCAGGGCTCCGGCCTGGGCGAATTCGCCCGGCCGGATGTTGACTTGCAATACCTCGCCATCTACCGGAGCCTGAACGACTAGCCGGGCCAGCGTAGTTTGGGTATCGGCCAGCGCGGCTTCGGCCTGCTGCACTAACGCCTTGGCGCTGTCCAGTTTGGCGGAGCTGATCAGCAGGGCATTGCGCCGTTTAAGCAGCTCCTCGGAGCTGATCGCGCGGCGGTCGGTGACGGCTTCGGCTAAATCACTCAGCGATTTTGTATCGGTTAGCGACGCATTTTCGATACCGACATCCGCCCTGGCTTTAGCGAGATCGGCGAGCTTAACCGCCAGCTCGGCGCGGGTATCGCGGTCGTCCAGATAAAAAAGCGGCGCACCAGCCTTGACTTTGTCGCCAACCTTGACGTCCACGGTCTTGACGATACCGGCCAACGGCGTGCCGATCGCAATGTTCTGGCTTTTCGGTTCGACTATCCCCGCCCCGGCAATAAACGATTTGAACGGCGCAGAGGAGGGCGGCGCAACGGCGGGCGCAACCGGTATCGGCTTGTTGCTGCTGATGACCGTATAAGTCGCAAAAAGGAATCCTGCAGCGGCCAGTATCGGTAATGTGTATTTGACTTGCATATCACCTCTTGGGGATGGTTTTAAAGCAATTGTAACGGGTCAGACCTATCACTGCGTAACTGTTTGCATTCGCGTTGCCTGACTAAAAAACGACCAAAGCCAGCTTTGGACTCCAAAAAGTTACAGATGCCGGAGTACAAAGCTGGCTTTGTACGTATAAACATCAGGCTTTGAGGCATTTAGCGGGGAAACGACTACGGGTGAGAGTACAAAGATCATGGAAACGATTAAAGCCTATTTTTTGCACCGTTCACCTTGCCCCTTTAACCTCAACAATATGCCCGTCATCCATTTCGGCAATGCGGTCGGCGAAGTCGAAAATCCGGGCATCATGGGTCACGATGACCAGTGCCCGGTCTTTATGCATAGCCACTTCCTTGAGCAAGGTCATTACATTGCGTCCGGTTTCGTGATCCAGCGAGCTGGTGGGCTCGTCGCAAACAATCAGTCGCGGGCTATGAATCAGTGCTCGGGCAATGGCGACACGTTGCTGCTGTCCGCCGGAAAGCTCCGAGGGTAAAGCCGTCACCCGTGCGCCCAAGCCTACTTGCTCCAGCACGGCGATGGCTTTGCGCTCGGCCTCGGCGCGTTTCATGCCGTTGATGATCAGTGGCACCGAGACGTTTTCTGCGGCACTGAGCGCAGGCAGCAGGTTAAAGGCCTGAAAAACAAAACCGATATTGCGCGCCCTGAAATTCAGTTTGTGATGGTTGCTCATGTTCAGCAAATCCTCGCCGAACACCTCGCAACAGCCGTCATCCTGATCGAGTATGCCGGCGATGACTGAAATCAACGTGGTTTTGCCGCAGCCTGACGGCCCGACCAGCATCATCAGCTCGCCAAGCGCAATTTCCAAATTGACGCCGTTCAGCGCGGTCACTTTTTGCCCCCCGGTATCGTATACTTTGACCACATTCTGACAGCGCACGGCTAATGATGACGACTTCATGCGTTAGAGATTTTAAAGAAATTCATTATTAGCATAAACTAAAAAAATAACCACGAAGCACATGAAGAGCATGAAGTTTCAATGCGTTGAATGAACGGGATTATTCTCTTCGTGTCCTTTATGTTCTTCATGGTGAATATTTTTTTGAGGCAATTTTTCATAGTCTTGCTAGCTTTTAAACACAATAGCCGGTTCCAAACGGATCACTTTAAGGATGCTGATCAGCGCCGCAAACACGCAAATCAGGCTAACCCCTGCGCCGCTAAACAACAACAGTTGCCAGGGAAACTTAAACGCCAGTATTGTATGACGCATCGAATAGCCGAACACGGCGGTCAAGCCCACGCCCAAACCGTAACCGATAGTGCCCACTAAAACCGCCTGTAACAAGATCATGCGCAGCAATATCCAGTTGCTGGTACCCATCGCTTTCAGCACGCCGAATTGACGCAGGTTCTCCAGCGTGAAATTGTAGAAAGTCTGCCCTGCAATGGCAGCACCGACGATAAAACCCAACAGCACCGAAATCCCGAAATTAATCGGGATGCCGGTGTTGTGCATAAAATATTCATAAGTGAGGGACATAAACTCCTCCCTCGTATAAGCCGCCAGGCCGGTAGCGGCACGGATACGACGGGTCAATTCGGCGGGGTCTTGTCCTTGCTTGGCTTTCACCAGCACAAAGGACAACAGCTTGCGTTCCTTGGGCGCGTAGCTCTTGGCGCGGGAATAAGTGGTGTAGACCACGGGCTGGGACTGAAAAGTACGGGTGACCTTGGCGATACCGACCACGATGGCGCGATGATCGTTTAATTCCACACTGTCGCCGACTTTAAGCGGAATGCGTTTGCCGCCGGATGTTGGAGCAGGCTTGCCCAGTTTATCTCTCGCACCGTCTATATCGACGATAATGCTGTCGCTGCGGCGCAGATCTTCAAGCTTGCCTTCCAGCATTACCGGCGGGCCGCCGATTAAGGTGGCGTCGTCCAGGCCGACGACATTGCAGGTTTGGAAAGTGCCGTCGAGCAGTCTTGCTTTTAACAGCCCCTTGTACATCGGCATCGCCCATTCCACACCGGAAATGCCGCGCACCCGGTAAAGCTCAGTGTCCTGCAGGGGCTTGATGTCATCGACGAATTGCACTTTCGCGTCCATCACCCAAATATCGGGTAAACCGACATCCGATATGAAGCTGTAAGAACGCGACATCAACCCCAAAAAAATAGCCGGTTGCTGGGTCATGATTAACGAGGCAAACGTCAGCCCCATGACAATACCGAGATATTTGCCTTTATCCCCCATCAGCATTTTTAAGGCGATGTGATTCATGGTTCTAAGCTCGTTGTTGGCTGGATTAAAGGAATTTTATCATGCAATGCAAATTGACAACGTACAACTGTATTCATAGAATAGAAACCATGAACCAGATACCTATGACCTTATCTCTAAAACTCAACGCACGATGGCTGCGAAAATTACTTTACTTTCGCCGCAGTGCTGTTTTTCTGGTTCATTAATTCCATTTTAGCTAAGCAACTGCGGGTCTTGTCCCTGTTGCTTTGGTAGCCTTTCCGGCAAGATTCGCAGTTTTTCCATCTTAAGGAGAAGTTTGTGCATCAACCCGAATCCGTTATACCGCAAAACAATCGGCAGGCAATTTTCGGCTATTTGTTTGTCTTGCTGGGCGCATTTGGCTTTTCAGCCAAAGCGGTGCTGGTCAAGTTAGCCTATGCATACAGTCATCAACTGGATGCGATCACCTTGATGGTGCTGCGCATGGCGATTTCCTTGCCTTTCTTTCTGGTGGTTGCGTTATGGTCGGCCAACGATTCGATAAAAACAAACGATGCGCAACGCTTAAACAAACAAGACTGGCTGATGATTTTCGGCTTAGGGCTGCTCGGTTATTACATTGCCAGTTTCCTTGATTTTGCAGGGCTGCAATATATCTCGGCTGGTCTTGAGCGCTTGATTATATTTCTCTATCCGACCTTTGTCGTTTTGTTCACTGCGGCGCTACAACGCAAAGCCATTAATCGTCATCAAGCGCTTGCGTTGGTTTTAAGCTATGCAGGGATGATTTTGGTGTTTGTCGACAAAATGGCGGCAATGGCGTCATCGGGACTGTTGTTAGGTTCTGCATTGGTTTTGGCTAGCGCCATCGCATTTGCCTTCTTTTTGATGGGCAGCGGCATGATGGTTAAGCGGATAGGCTCGACGCGTTTTACCGCCTATTCAATGACCGTCGCCTGTCTTGCGACCGGCCTGCATTTTGTGATTCAGCATGGCGTTAAATTGTTGGATTTGCCGACCCATGTTTATTGGCTGGCGCTGATCATGGCGATTTTTTCCACCGTACTTCCGGCATTTTTAATGAATGCCGGGATCAGGCGCATCGGTGCCGGTTCCGCATCTATTATCAGTTCTATAGGGCCGATAGGTACGTTGGCGCTGGCCTTTTTGTTGTTGGGCGAGACCTTGACGATAGCGCAACTGGCCGGGACTGGCTTGGTGTTAATCGGCGTTTATGTGGTCAGCCGGACTAAGTCATAAGCAGATTGAACCGTGAACGGAAAAGGCGCTACTGCAACAGAAAACCTTTCAAAGATCAACTACGCTTCGTCATCGATAGCAGAGTCCCATTCGCTCAAGGGGCCTTGCAGCGTTTCTGTAAAGGCTGCATCAATGAGTCCAGTAGGGTGCGCACCGCGCACCATTTGCTGATTTTAGAATATCAGCCACATCGGAAAGGGGCGCGATGCACCCCCTACATGGCTCTGGATCATTTTGCCTTAAGTTTCTCTAATAGTTGGAGCGTCAAAGTATCTTGCTCTCCATTAAAATACTTATCAAGGATACGGACAAATACGGAGTATGGAGCCGCCACATATGCAAACAGGGTCATGGAAGATTTAAGCTTTAAATTGTCAGGATAAGCAAGGATTTCTGAAATTGATCGCCCTTCAATGATAGAAACCGCTTCTGCGCATTCCAACAGTCTTTTTCCAAGAACAGGATGATTTAGGTATTGCCGGGCTTCTTCTATGCTCTTAATGGCATAGTGTTTTGATGTTGCACTGTGTCCCAGTCCATCAATTTGCGGGAATATATACCACATCCAGTGAGTTCGTTTCTGGCCGTTTCTTAATTCTGCGAGGACATTGTCATAGATGCTTTCTTGCGCAGTCCTGAAACGACTTAAGTCGACGGTGTCGCGTGCGTTTACCATGCTTGGCTCCTTGTTGTCCTACCCAACAGGTTATGACCCAGTTCAGGAACGCCTGTAATACAAAGCCATCACTGTTTTGACGTAATTCTGGGTTTCGGGGTAGGGCGGAATAGAGTGGTTGTACCGAATCACCGCATTTTCACCGGCGTTATAGGCGGCAACGGCCAGATTCAGATTTGAATCGAACATCCTGAGCAAGTCTTTCAAATAATGGGTGCCGCCGTCAATATTCTGGACGGGATCATTCCGATTACTAACGCCATAGCGTCTTGCGGTATCGGGCATCAGCTGCATTAAACCGACGGCCCCGGCTGAGGATATTGCAGTTGAATTGTAAGCGGATTCGGCCTGGATGACGGCATGCACCAGCCTGACATCAACCTGATGGCGGTTGGCCGCCGCGGTAATAAGGTCGGTGAATTTCTTTTTGTTGGTGCCCATATAAGGCAGAGCTGCTTCATAGTGCAGCGCCCTGGTGCGGATGATGCGTTTGTACAGGCTGTTTTTAGGTTTGTCTGTATAGTAGATGCGGCCGTCAGTATCGATAAATTTGTAGATGTCGGCCAGCACCTCGTTTGAGATGAGTAATGTGGTTAAAAAAACGGCACAAATCTGTCTGGAACAGATTTGCATTAACCCGAAGGGCGGCAGGCAGGATAGCCTGACGTGACAAATCCGTCTGGAACGGATTTGCATTAACCCGAAGGGCGGCAGGCAGGATAGCCTGACGTGAATTCTCATCATATCGTCACCTATCGGTCAGGTTTAATAACGATCATCGTTGCGGCTTTGACCGCTCTGTTTCTGGCTTCATCGACAGTTTCAGCGGTAGCTAACGCAACACCCATGCGCCTGTTGGTAAATGCTTCAGGCTTGCCAAACAATCTGACTTCGCTGGTCGGGACGCTAAGCGCCTTGTCCAGCCCTTCGTAAATCACGCCTTGTGCATCCAGGCCGCCTAAGATAACGGAGCTGGCACCTGTGCTGTGCATGCCGGTATCAACGGGCAAACCTAAGATGGCTCTGGCGTGTAATTCAAATTCGTTTTGTTTCTGGGTGACCAGGGTCACCATGCCGGTATCATGCGGCCTGGGGCTGACTTCGCTAAACCAGACGGCATCGCCCTTGATAAACAGCTCAACGCCGAACAGACCGAGTCCGGCGATTTCATTGGTTATTTTAAAAGCAATGTCCTGTGATGCTTTTATCGCGGCGGCACTCATGGCTTGCGGTTGCCAGCTCTCCCGGTAATCGCCGCTTTCCTGTCTGTGGCCGATGGGGGCGCAAAAGCGGGTCTCGATTTCGCCGCGTTCATTTTTGGCGCGCACCGTCAGCAGGGTGATTTCAAAATCAAAGTCTATTTTTGCTTCGACGATGACCTTGCCGGTGTCCACCCGGCCGCTGGATTTGGCGTAATCCCAGGCCGCTTTAAGCTGATCGGCGCTTTTAACCATCGACTGGCCTTTGCCGGATGATGACATAGTCGGCTTGATAAAGCACGGATAACCGATGCCGCCATCAACCGCCGCTTGTAGTTCATCAAAACTTTGTGCAAACGCATAGTCCGAGGTGTGGATTTTAAGCTGCTCGGCAGCCAGGGTTCTGATGCCTTCCCGGTTCATGGTCAACTGAATCGCCCTGGCGTTGGGTACAACTATACACCCACCCTCCGCCTCAATGTCAAGCAGCGCCTGGGTCGCAATCGCTTCAATTTCCGGGATGATAAAATCCGGCTGTTCCAGCGCAATCAGTTTTTTGACTGCTACCGTGTCGGTCATATCGATCACATGACTGCGATGCGCCACATGTTGCGCCGGTGCATTCGGATAGCGGTCTACGGCAATCACTTCCACGCCGTAGCGTTGCAGTGCAATAGCCAGTTCCTTGCCCAGCTCGCCGCTGCCGAGCAGCAGGGCTTTGGTTGCGCTGTTTGATAATGCGGTGCCTATTTTCATTGTGAATCTGCCAGATAGTTGTCGATGTCTTGTTTGGAAAAGCCGATTTTTTTCGCCACGCGGTCGGCATGGCTGACTCGGGAAATGCCTGGAACCAGTTTGTAGGTTGGTGCGTCGTTGGCAAACTCGACCTGTTTTGGCAGGCCCGT
>Ga0207952_1001436_pt1 | contig 9976 bp, 3 predicted proteins | sample SubbioR12Aug_8Ca_FD_184831 | JGI IMG/M metagenome (GOLD analysis project Ga0207952, IMG submission 184831) | Serpentinite rock and fluid subsurface biosphere microbial communities from McLaughlin Reserve, California, USA - CR12Aug_8Ca (SPAdes) | ecosystem: Environmental > Terrestrial > Deep...
CGACATAATTGCCCAGCTTAATCTGCACTGGCAAGCCAGTGAAAAAACATTGTTAGCGCTGTCCACAAGACGCGAAATTTCTCAAACCAACAGCCGGTTTGCCAGCTTTGTGCTTACCCAGGGCGTGTGGTTTAACCTCACTTGGCAGCCCACCCCCAAAATTGTCCTGACCTTGCCCTTGTCCTACCAACAACAACAATATCTGGGAGGCACTGGCAGTAGCGCCGTCGTTGGTTCTGAGCAACAAAAAGACAATGTTGCCGATATTGGCTTAAGACTGATGTACCACCCAGTGGAAAGTATTAGTATCGGCCCCGTACTGAGATACGAGAAGCGTGATTCCAACATCCCAATTGCATCCTACGAAAGCAAATCGGCCGGGGTTAATTTACAGGCGGATTTTTGAATAACTCTGTCTCGGGGCGCATAAACACGCTCCTATAGGCCGTTACTCCCAGTTGATTTAAAAATCGTCTACCTTTAAGTTAGTGAAGCAGCATCTGAACGATGAATTCAGGATGGAGTCTCCAAGACGCGTCGTTAAGTCGACGCGTATCCGGAGACTACCCGTCCGTATTCCGAACCCACCGGCTAGGCGGTGGTTGTTAAGCATAAACCCAGACTGTGAGACTAAACAAGTGACTCATACAAGGTATTCTAATGAAAACACCGCTTTTACCCCTCATGCAATTCAAATTAATTTGGTCAGTGATCGGTTCGATACTGGTTGTTTCGGCGTTTTTAATTGGCGTGGTAGTGCTGTTACATTGGTGGAAACTAATTCCATTCGGTGTCTTAACCCGTGATGCGGCGTCTACCGTTGGTTTTCCAATCTATACGGGTTTTTTGTCTCAGGTAGGCGTCTTATGCTGGGCGGCTTCAGCAGCAGTTTGTTTATTTTGTGCCAAAATCCTGTCAAAAAATCAAGAGGATTCAGAGACAAAATCTTTCTTATTTGCTTCAGGTTTGCTGACGCTGGTTTTGGGTCTTGATGATACATTCTTGTTTCATGAAGAATTATTTCCCTATTTTGGTATACCTCAAAAAATCGTAGAAGTGGGATATATCGTATTTGTACTTTTCTACCTTATTAAATTCTTTTCGACCATATTGAAAACAGAGTACCTCTTGCTAGTCATGGCGCTAGGCTTCTTTGGCAGTTCGGTTGCTCTTGATTTGTTTGCTGATCATTATGACTTACATGTCATTTTAGGAATGGATGAAAATCTACTGGAGGATAGTGTGAAACTAATAGGTATCGTGAGCTGGCTAACGTATTTCTTTCGCACCGGAACAGCTACACTTTGCCATTTATGACCTTTCAGCGCATCCTCTCCGAGACAGGAGTCGCGAGTAGTTGGAGGGATTTCTGCCGCCGCACTCCTGTTTTACTCGTTTAAGTCTGCGAGCCTCTTCAGGTTTGAATGCAGCATTGTCAACTATTTTCCTACCGCCACATGATGAAACATGAACATGCCTCATCATTGCCCCAAAAAAAAAATACCTGAGACCTTGGTGAGCAAGGTATTTAGCTCAATAGCGGGGTGCCTCAGATAGGTAATCGCACTTATTGATTGTAGAAGTTGAACCTTCTATCCTTCATGCTACTTCAACCAATTTTTGAGGGTTAACGCAATTGGTTATATAAGTGATTGTGTTGTCTAGCCTACAATACGGAACAAACAAACTCTTAATTTTAGGGGGATATAAAAATGGGCTTGTCTGATTCATCAATCGAGTTGTCAGAGCCTCCCCAAAAATTGGTAACTGAACCGTTGCCAGAATTGGTAGAGCTAAAACCAGAAATGATTGAGTCGATGGAACAGTTGCTAGATTATTGGAAGATTCGGCTGTCGGATGCGCCAACGCTGGAATTGCCCACCAATAGGTCGCGCCCGGCGGTACTGTCATTTCGCAAGGCAACTCAGCAATGCAGTTTGCCGCGCGACTTGGTCGATGGACTAAATACCCTGAGCCGACGCGAAGGTGTAACCTTGTTCATGACCCTGGTGGCGGCTTTTCAAGTGCTGTTGCACCGCTACAGCGGTCAAGACGACATTGTGATCGGTACGCGGAGCCGTTTAGGGCGAGAAGGCTTGAACGGCTTGTTCGTCAACACCTTGGTGCTGCGTGCGGATCTTTCAGGCAATCCGAGTTTCTGTGAACTGCTGGCACGGGTGCGGGAAGTCACTCTTGGGGCTTACGCCAACCAGGATTTACCGTTTGAACAACTGGTCGAGGCGCTCAATCCGCAACGCGATCTCAGCCGTAATCCGCTGTTTCAGGTCATGTTCGTATTTCAGAATGTCCCTGATGACAAGTTGCAGATAAACGAAATTACCTCGGAATTCCTACAAGTTGATAACGGAACCACTCAATTCGACCTTAACCTAGAACTGTCAGAAACCTCGCATGGCTTGGCAGGCGTGGTGAAATACGCCACTGACTTGTTCGAGGCCGCGACCATAGGTCGCCTGATCGGTCATTTTCAGATCCTTCTCAAAGGTATCTGCGCTCACCCGGATGCGCGGCTGTCCGAATTGCCCTTGCTGACTGAACCCGAACGCCAGCAACTGTTGGTGGAGTGGAACGACACTTCCGTAACATTTCCCCATGATCGGTACATCCATCAGTTGTTCGAAGAACAAGTCGCCCGATCTCCCGAGGCTGTGGCAGTGGTCTGTGAAGACCAGCAACTGACCTATGGTGAACTCAACGCCCGAGCCAACCAACTGGCCTATCATCTGCGCGACATCGGAGTGGGACCGGAGGTGCTGGTGGGTATCTGCCTTGAGCGATCCCTGGATATGGTGGTTGGATTGCTCGGTATCCTTAAGGCTGGGGGCGCCTATGTGCCACTCGATCCTGCTTATCCCAAAGAACGCTTGGCATTCATGCTTGAAGACAGCGCCCCATTGGTATTACTGACGCATGGTCGCTATGAAGCGCTGTTTGTTGGTGTGAGGGAAGCCATACGGGTAATAATCGACCTAGAGGCCGCCTCCCGCCCCTGGGAAAGCCGGCCTGATACTAATCCGGATCACCAGCAGGTGCAGCTCAGTCCTGAAAATTTGGCCTATGTGATGTATACATCCGGCTCCACTGGGAGACCAAAGGGGGTTGGCATCATGCATCATGGTTTACAGAACCAGCTTTCCTGGTATATACACGAATCTCATCTTTCATCTGACGACAAGGCTTTGGTGGTGACATCATTTGCTTATGCCCTTACGCAAAGAGCGAGTTTTGGCCCTCTGCTCGCGGGCGCCCGGCTGGTTTTAGCGAGCGAGCCATTTGATTCGCAGGCAATTGTGAAGCTTGTGGCAAAGGAACGCATCAGTATGATGATTCTTACCCCAAGCGGGTTTACTGCTCTAATTGATGCTAGTGTTTATGGAGAACTTGGCGGATTGAGGAAGGTTTTTTTGGCAGGTGAGCCTTTAGAACCATACCGGTTGGCAGCGTTGCCGGAACTTCGACCCGAGTTTGTCAACAACTATGGAGCAACTGAGTGTACTGCTGCTGCTATATATTACCGCGTGCCTCCTAATCTGGAGCGATACCGTAATAGATCGCTGCCTATTGGAAGGCCAATTTGGAACGCCCGTGTTTACATCTTGGATACCTATCAGCAACCAGTGCCAATTGGAGTGAAAGGGGAAATTCATATAGGCGGAGCACCTGTCGGGCGCGGCTACCTAAACCAACCTGAGCTGACAGCGGAGCGCTTTGTGCGCGACCCTTTCGCCCCAGAAGCCGATGCGCGGATGTTTAAAACTGGTGACTTGGCCCGCTGGCTGGCTGATGGCACCATCGAATACTTGGGACGAAATGATTTTCAGATCAAAATCCGGGGACTCCGGATCGAGCTAGGCGAAATCGAGGCGGCATTACGCCAGCACCCGCTGCTATGCAAAGTGGCGGTGGGTATGTATCAGCCCATTGCGGGAGACAAACGTCTGGTGGCTTATTTGGTACCCAGCGGTGATTCTTTGCCAACCGCTTCGGAGCTGCGAGACTTCCTTAAGCTAACATTACCTGAGTTTATGCTGCCTTCGATGTTTGTGTTCCTTGATACACTGCCAATTACCCCTAATGGCAAGCTGGATCGAAAGGCCTTGCCAGTGCCCGATTTGAGTCAACAGGTTTTGGATGCCGGTTTTATTGCTCCACGTAATCCGATGGAAAAACTGCTAGCCGAGATATGGGTCGAAGTTTTGAGGATTAATCGTGTCGGCATTCATGACAATTTCTTCGAGTTAGGAGGACATTCATTGCTGGCTACACAGGTGATCGCCCGCGTTGGAGAACAACTATCGGTGGAAATTCCGTTGAGTGCCCTGTTTGAGGCACCGACTATCGAGGCATTGGCAAAGCTGATTGAAAATATTAGTGCAAAGGCGGCAAACCATTTCAAACGCATTACCCCTCAACTGCGGTCGGCTTATAGGGTTTCGGCTTGGCGGTAGTAAGTTATTCTTTCATTAAATACGGTTTTTGAAAAAAGTCTAGCGCAACTTGATAAACAGGAATAAGTATGAAAGCTTTTGAAAATACCTCATACAGTCACGTCGGATATTCGACAGAGAAAATTGATACGGCTACCGACCTGTTCGTTTTCCCCATATCCTTTCCACAACAGCGTCTGTGGCTTTTGGATAGGCTGATGGGTACAACCACAAACTATAACATCTCCAGAGTATTCCGGCTTCTGGGGAAACTGGATGTAGGGGCTCTGGAAGCGGCGTTCAACACGATTATTCTACGCCATGAACCACTGCGAACCTGTTTCGCCCAGCAGGATGGCGCGCCGGTGCAAGTGATCAAATCCTCGCTTTCAATTCCGTTGACCATGGTGGATCTTCGTGGCTATCCAGAAGAACAAAAAGCACCAGAGTTGGCACGGCTTATTCAGGCCAATGAGACGACAGTCTTTGATTTGGAAAGACTCCCACTGCTACGGTTTCAGTTGTTGCGCTTAGGGGAGGAAGAATACATTTCCTTACTCGCCTTCCATCACATCATTTCCGATGGGTGGTCGATGGATGTGTTCGCGCGCGAGTTATCGGCGCTGTATGGGGCGTTCAGTCAGAACTTGGCATCGCCGTTGTCGGAACTGCCGATCCAATACGCCGACTACACCATCTGGCAACGGGAATGGCTGCAGGGCAAGGCGATGGAACGGTTGCTGGATTACTGGAAGCAGCGGCTGGCGGATGTGCAAATACTGGAACTGCCCACCGATAAGCCGCGCCCGGCAGTGCAGTCATTCCGCGGGGCAACTTGGCAATTCAACTTGTCGCCCGAATTGACCGATGGTCTCAAAGTCCTGAGCCGACGCGAAGGCGTGACCTTATTCATGACTCTGTTAGCGGCTTTTCAAGTGCTGTTGCACCGTTACAGCGGCCAGGACGACATTGCGATCGGTACGCCGACCGCCGGGCGGAATCGTTTAGAGCTCGAAGGCTTGATCGGCTTTTTCGTCAATACCTTGGTGTTGCGCTCTGATCTTTCAGGCAATCCGAGTTTCCGTGAACTGCTGGCACAGGTGCGAGAAGTCGCGCTTGGGGCTTACGCCAATCAGGATATGCCGTTTGAAAAGCTGGTCGAAGCGCTCAATCCGCAACGTGACCTGAGTCGCAATCCGCTGTTTCAGGTCATGTTCGTGCTTCAGAACACCCCCGATGACAAGCTGCAGTTAAATGAAATTACCGCAGAACTTATACAAGTCGATAGTGGATCTACCCAATTCGACCTTAGCCTCGAACTCTCGGAAACACCGCGTGGCCTGGCAGGCAGGGTTGAATACGCCACTGACTTATTCGAGGCAGCGACTATAAGCCGCCTGATCGGCCATTTTCAGACCCTTCTCGAAGGCATTGTCGCTCAACCGGAGGCGCGGCTGTCCGAATTGCCCCTGCTGACCGAACCCGAACGCCGACAACTGTTGGTGGAGTGGAATGACACAGCGGTTCCGTTCCCCAGAGATAAGTGCATCCACGAGTTGTTTGAGGAGCAGACAGCAAAAACTCCACAAGCAGTGGCGGTGGTATATGAAGCTAGCCAACTTACTTATGCCGAACTGAATGCCCAAGCCAACCAGTTGGCGCATCATCTTCGCGAGTTGGGGGTTAAACCGGATGCGCTGGTGGCCATCTGCGTCGAGCGCTGCTTGAACATGGTGGTGGGACTGCTGGCGATTCTTAAGGCCGGGGGCGCCTATGTGCCGCTTGATCCTGCCAATCCCAAAGAACGCCTGGCGTTCATGCTCGAAGACAGCGCTCCGGTTGCCTTGCTGACGCAGAGCCGAGTCAAAAATCTGTTCGAAGGGATGGAGAAAGTCTTGCCGGTAATTGATCTGGAGACCGAGTTTCCCTCTTGGGCGAACCAACCTGACATCAACCTGACTTGCCACGAGATAAAACTTACCCCCAAGCACCTGGCTTACGTGATCTACACCTCCGGCTCCACAGGGAAACCCAAGGGGGTGATGATCGAGCAGAGGGAGGTGTGCAATATGATCACGGATCTGAGTAATCGATACAAGATCTGTTCAGGGGATCGAATTTTACAGTTCGCCCCTATAGCCTTCGATATGTCTGTAGAGGATATCTTCGGTGCTTTGCTGTTGGGCGCCGCATTGGTGTTGCGTAGCGACGATTGGATAGCTGGCGCGAGCAAGTTTTGGGCTCTGTGCGAAAAGTATAGTGTCTCGGTTGTTAATCTTCCCACTCTTTTCTGGCAACAATTGGCCCAAGAGGATCAAGTTGTCATCCCCGCCACGATACGCCAGATCATGATAGGCGGCGACACCGTTAACAGCAAAGTATTAGCTGATTGGTTTGAGCGCGAAAGTTATCGCCCGAAGCTATTTAACGAGTATGGGCCAACGGAGACGACGGTCTATTCGACGAGTCACGAGCCGTCTGCCGACTCCCTAAGCTGGCAATCCATCGGCCGTCCAATTGCCAACACCCGTATTTATATTCTCGACGCCAACAACCAACCTGTTCCCATTGGGCTGGCGGGAGAGATTTACATCGGCGGGACCGGGATAGCGAGAGGCTATCTCAATCGGCCGGAACTGACGGTGGAGCGGTTTGTGGACGACCCGTTTTCTGCGGAAGCGGATGCGCGAATGTACAAAACCGGCGACTTGGCTCGATGGCGGGCCGACGGCACCATTGAATTCCTGGGTCGCAACGACTTTCAGGTCAAGATCCGGGGCTGTCGGATCGAGTTGGGCGACATCGAAACAAAGCTGGCGGAACACCCGGCGGTGCGTGAACTGGCAGTGGTGGCACACGAAGACCGCGACGGGTTCAAACGCGTGGTAGCTTATTTGGTATTGGAAGACAACTTCATGCCTAGCGTTTCTGAGCTACGGGATTTTCTTAAGAAGAAAATACCAGAGTACATGGTGCCTTCGGCGTTTGTGCGCCTTGACGCCCTGCCGCTCACTCCCAATGGCAAGCTGGATCGAAAGGCTCTGCCGGAGTCTTTGGATGAAAGCGTATCTGAGGCATATTCTGCGCCTCGCAATGAGATCGAGCGCAAACTGGTTGATATCTGGAAAGATGTGCTGGACCTGAAAAATATCGGCATTCAGGATAATTTCTTCGACTTGGGCGGACATTCCTTGTTAGCGATTAAGCTGTTGGTTGATGTTAATAAACTGTTCAATACTGACTTACCCTTGGGCGCAATTTACCAGTTTCCGACAGTTGAAGAACTGGGAATAATGTTATCGTCCGGCAATAAGCAACCTTCATGGTATTCCCTTGTTCCAATTCAGTCCCAAGGTTCACGCCCCCCACTATTTGCGGTTCACACAATAACGCTACTGGATTTACCGCGACATCTGGGAAAGGATCAACCACTCTATTTTCTACGATATGGCATGTCAGCAGAGATTAGTAATCGTTCTGTCCGTCTACCGCCATTGGAAGAACTGGCTGGCCACTATATTAAGGAAATGCAACAGGTGCAGCCACGTGGTCCCTATTATTTGATGGGGTTTTCCTTTGGTGGCGTGATTGCCTATGAAATGGCTAGTCAATTACTTGCAAATGGACATCAAGTTAACTTTGTGGGATTGCTGGACACATATCTGACAGTGGAAAAGCAGTTGCTGCCCTTAAATCGGATTATCCAAAACATTTTTAGGAAAACCCCAAGTCGACTCTTGGCGCTAGTCAAAAATAAAATCACTGATCTGACTGTATCATACAAATATGGCACGGATTTCTGGCCTCACATTTATACGCCAGCACCTGACTTGGCTTGTCGCAATGGTTATCAACCAAAAACTTATACCGGTCGGGTAACACTATTTCAAGGACGGAAGTCGGAAGGTAATTTTTTTAGCCATACCCATGGAGAACAAGCATGGACAAAACTTCTGGGTGATAGGTTAGAAGTCCAGCAAGTTTCCGGTGGACATATCGAAATATTGAAGGAGCCGTATGTCAAAATACTAGCTGAAAAATTAGTCGCATGCATGGATAAAGCAATTAAAGACGAATTACGTCTTATCTTGTAATGTTGCGTATGTTTTAACTGCATGATAAATAAGTACATATTTTTGGCAAGGCCAGAATACCAAGTTCTTTATCCACAAGTTCCAATGCGAGGAAATTCGATGTCATTATACTATCCGGTTTTGTCAACAAGATGAACGCAATAGCCAGTCTATTAGACAGAAATAAATCATTCGTCATCATCTCGGCAAGCATGCTAATGGCAATCTTGTTTGGTTTGATTTCGTCTACAGGCAACTTCATAGTCGTCAGTCTTGCGGTAGCGGTCTTTGCCGGGGCGTTTTTGCTGACCCGACCCGCATGGATCGTGTGGATTGTTTTGTCGGTGGGTTTGCTGGTGTTGGGCTTCACCTCCCTCTATGATGGATTGGAAAAGGCGGGATGGGGCGTCTCGATATTAGGTTTTGTCCTGATGCTTTTAGCATTTTTTAAAGTCGCCACAGTCCCGAGTGTACGAAAGAATACACCTGCTTTTATATGGCTTTTGCTGGGCTTTTTTATTTTTGAGGAGCTCAACTCGCTTATTCATTGGCACTCTGCGGCAGAGTTCTTCGGTAGTTTCAAACGCTACTTTCAGATGTGGGGGCTCTTGTTTGCCTTATGCTGGTTGGTTTTCGATGAACAGTATATTCGTCGATGGCGGATGCTCTTTCTGATCGTCGCTGTAGTGCAATTGCCTTTCGCGATTTATGAGCTCATTGTATTGGTTCCCCTGCGCGAAGGACTGCGCGGCTTCCTTCCCGGCATGGTGCCCATTGATGCCGTTGCCGGGACTTTTGGAACGAGCATCTACGGCGGCGGCCGCAGTGGCGACATGTCCACCTTTCTCATTATCGTATTGGCATTCCTGCTGGTCAGGGGCATGCAAAAGGTGCTGCCGGTCGGATGGCTTGCCCTCCTGATAACCGGGGTGTTGGCTCCATTGTTCGTGGGTGAGACCAAAGCTGTCATTATTATGTTGCCGGTGATGTTCATCGTACTTTATCGGCGGGAATTGCTTGCCAGGCCGCATTATGCGGTGATGGCGCTGGCTGTAGGCGGCCTGCTCACGGTGAGCATGGGTTATGCTTACATAAACATGATGCACACATCCCTGGAAAATTTATTTGCGGATACCCTTAGATACAACTTGTATGAACAGGGCTATGGCGGAATTTACCTAAACCGTACCACGGCGCTGACCTTTTGGGCCGATAATCAAGGAGCCCACGATCCGGTTTCTTTTGTGTTTGGGAACGGCTTGGGCAGTTCGCACATAGCTACTGGCGGTCATGTGGACATGCGTTACCCTAATTACGGCATCGGAGCGACTGCGGCTTCGTCCCTGCTTTGGGATACTGGCGTGTTTGGCTGTAGTTTGATAATCGCTATTTTTGTCATGGCTTGGCGCACTGCCGGCCGGCTATGCCGGGAATCAACCGAGCCGATGGTAAGAG
>Ga0207952_1001437_pt1 | contig 9972 bp, 10 predicted proteins | sample SubbioR12Aug_8Ca_FD_184831 | JGI IMG/M metagenome (GOLD analysis project Ga0207952, IMG submission 184831) | Serpentinite rock and fluid subsurface biosphere microbial communities from McLaughlin Reserve, California, USA - CR12Aug_8Ca (SPAdes) | ecosystem: Environmental > Terrestrial > Deep...
GACAAAGCGGTGACCTCTTTGCCCTCGGCTTCGAGCCGGTTGGCGGTCTCGAATACCTCGTCACGGTCAATTCCCACTGTTCTAGCCATTTTCGGCACCTCTCCGGCGGTTACTCGGTAATTATAGCATGTAATGCTGTAATAATATTACGTAATTACATCATTATTATTACACTTTTCCGCAGGGAGTGTATATATCGCCAGAAAGCCCGCCAAGGAGCCCAAAGACCTCCGGTGGCTACGAGGACCTCCGGCAACACAAAAAACGGTCTTAAATCGCCTCCCAGATGGCGCTATTTTCAAACAATGACCAGGGCTGCATTTGCGGTCGGCGGCACTTGCTTATCCCTTTGCAGCCAACCACAGCAAAACATCTCACCCTGCGATCGATCACAAGGCAACGAGTTGGCACCAAATACGGTGGTACTAGATGGTTGCTGTAAGATTGCGAGCTAGAAGCTCCATAAAAAAATCCGCCGAGGAATACCGGAGCGAACGAAGTGAGTGAGGATATGCCGCAGGCGTTCCGCTAAACATGCGGTTGCGCAGCAACTGCGCCAGTGATTGACCCCGTAGCTAAACTTGGAGTGAGAGGCGGCGACAAAGCACTCAGGGACTTAGTTGCTGTTGAGTTGTTCGCCGTCGCTCCGGAAAGTTTAAAAGCGTAGGGAGTCAATCACAAAAAAGATGACCTCGCTTGGCGAAGTCAAGCGTACCGTTTTGTATGCTCTATGTTGCTCTAATACTGCTCTAGGGAGCCCGGAAACGCAGACAGGGTATTGGCTAGGGGGGTTTCAAAGGGGGGTTCCTACCACAATAGTTGGGGGGTTCCTACCACAATAGTTGGGGGGTTCCTACCACAATAGTTGGGGGTTCCTACCACAACCCCAAAAATACTCAAATCGCAACTGAATATATACAGATGGTGTAATTGACACGAAATGCTGTGCCTGTCATTCTCACAGCGGTTGACAGGAGAGCGTTGAAAAGATGAAGCGTGTTGGGCATACGAACGAAAGCTGTGATACAGCAGGCTTTGATGGGCTTTTCTCTCAGGTCAAGGCAGAACTTAACTTCCTCCGTCTTCCTTATTTTTCGACCTGTAAATCAGCCCAAAATAGGTTTCTTGAACTAGTTGAAACTGTAGAACGTGACGGAGTAAAAGAAACTATTGAATGGCGGGTTGTACCAGATCCTAGACTAGGACTGCCTGGCGCTATAGAGCGAAACGTCATGCTCTGGATTCTGAAACGAGCCGATGAACTAAGACCAAGCGCTAATGCACCGGTACCAGCCTGGATAGAGATAGGTACCTTCTATTCTATTTGCACTGAACTTGGTATCAAAGCACATGGCGAATCGTTTGCAAGAATCAGAAAAGCCATTGAGAAGCTAGGTTCAACGAATTGTATAAGCAAGGGTGCGTTTTACAATAAAGCGACCAGACAGTATGTGACTTCGGGCAAAGCCTTTTGTTTCCTAGAGGAGTGGGGATTCAAGGGAGAAAAAAGGCACGAAGAATTACTAGGTAGTAACTACATTTCACTACACCCATATGTGCGGCAAAACCTAGATGCCTTCTACGTTAAAAGCATCGACTGGGCACTATTACGCTCTTTTGACTGTGAGATAGCAGCCCTGCTGTATCCTCATCTTTCTTGTGTCTTCCATGGAATGCGCAAAGAACAAGACTATATCGAGCTTGGCTATTCATGGCTTGCTCAGCGCCTCGGCATTAAGATTTGGGATGAACTAAAAGAAGCAAAAAAACAACTAAAGCCAGTCCATAAGGAACTTGTAGAAAAATGCTATCTCGCTAAGGCTGAATGGTTTGAGGATCGCATACGCTACTATCCAGGTTTTAGAGCGGCTTCTGAGATAGTTTCTCAAAAGAAGAAAAAACGCGCCGCCACTGTTAAACGACCGAAAGCAGTACAGCTAGTCATTCCGTCGCTTGAGCCGCTAACTAGAGAAACAGATGTAAGGCAAAGCGAAGTTGCAAGACAAGCTGCTAGAGTCAATCTCAAGTTACCCATTATGCCAGAGCGTCTTGCCATGTTTGATATTGCAGAGGAAGAAGTAGTTACCTTGGCAGCTACCATAAAGGCTACTGTATGAGCCTTAACAGACGCTCTAGTGATTCTCCATCTGACCACGTTTTAGCGGTCGATGTCGAAGATATTGAGATTTTCGAGTCACAGAGCCATTCTGATAGCCTGTTAACAGGTCATTACCAGGCTAGTAACAGCCCATTACAGGGGCTAACTATCAAGGAAGCATGCGCCTTTTACAAAGTCAGCGAATCTACCATGAGAGGGCGCCTCAAGCGCGGCGAGGTTTCGGCTACCAAGGTCAAAACACCCACCGGTGAGCAATGGCGAATTTTCCCGGAGGGGTCATTAACAGGTCATTACCAGTCCATTAACAGCCTAGTAACAACCCCTACCAGCCCTACCCCTGACAACGGACTGATTGCCCTTCTTGACCGAAAGACAGAGCGTCTTGAGGCGGCAATGCTTGAAATTGGATCACTTCAGGCGCAGTTGCAGGCGACCAGGGAGCAAATGAAGCTACTTGAAGACCGTAGTAAACGCCCATGGTGGCGGCGGTTGTGGGAAAGCCTGAAGAGTTAAGCCTGTATGGCTTAAAGCCCCTGAAAAAATTCACCAATGGAAACACCGAGAGCGTCAGCTATTCTGGCTATTTTCTTGATTGACGGGTTTACTTCTGCGCGCTCGATTGCACCGATATACGACTTGTCTAAACTGGCTTCGGCTGCCAGATACATTTGCGACCAGCCGCGAGCCAGCCTAACCTTTTTAATCGTTTTGCCGATGGTTTTCAAAACTCGTCTTTCCTGATTCATAGCTCAAACTGTGCTGAATCAGGCGAATATTGGCGACCGAAAATATTCGGTCACACAGGAGCGAAACGAGCCAAAGAAGCATCATTACAAACCTAGAAAATTAATGTGCATTTTTGCTATTTGCAACTAACAATTAACTGTACTTGCTAAATGTTGGATAAGTGATGCTCCGCACATTGCCAGTTCTAGTAGTTGACGATACCGAGATATGTCGCATGGGCACAGCGCTCATGCTTGATCAGTTGGGGTTCAGTTGTGAACTTGCGCACAATGGCTTTGATGCGCTGGATCTGTTCAAACCGGGCAAATATGCGGCTGTCATCATGGACTACGAGATGCAGGGCATGACGGGTGCGGAGTGTACAAGCGAAATTAGAAGGCTGGAAAGCTCTACTGGGCGCAGGGTGCCGGTGATTGGCATGACATCGAATGACAGCCGGGAAGTGAGAGACAAATGCTTGTCTGGTGGCATGGATGCGGTGCTGACAAAAGACTGCCGAACAAAGGATTTACTGGATGTTCTGGAACCCTTGCTATTACAGGGGTCTTAAAGCCTGAGCGTCTCATAAGGTAGCTTATGTTTCATCCTAGTTAATGTGACAGTGGCTGGTCATGCCGGTTTCCGATGTTTCAGTTAAGGAGCCGCTACTTTTGGGGTACTCGATCTGCTGCGATCTCGGGCTTAAACTCCTGGATCTTCCTCCCCGGATTTATCACCGTCATTTGCTCTAACAAGATTGAAACCACACGCTCAGAGATGACTAATTCTCTTGACGGCTTGCCTCCGAAATCATCCCGCCCAGCTTGACCGGTTATCTTGAACCAGTACCATTTACCTAAAGCTGAGTCTGGACGCCCTTCTCGCCACACATGCTTAAATTCTTGCTCGTCTCCCGATATCTCGACCTCGCCAAATTCAATACCAGTGACCGGCGGTACAAGAGCTTGCAGTGCCAACCTTAGCCTTTTAGTTCCAATCAAATGAAACGTGCTGCCCTGTAAATCGTCTTCTGGCCAGTAGTTAAACTCATAGTGAAAATGTTTGACGATGCAAGGGTGATCAGACCGTAGACCGATATATTCGGTGTTTTCGCCATATCCACCAGAATATTCAGGTTGATAAGTATAGAATTTCATCGCACTCCTTTCTTGAGCGGTGGCACGAAGTACCGCCCGTACTCTTCATCTAGCTCGTGCATATGCTGCATTATCTGTTGTCTAGTGGCTGTCGGATTTTCATACTTAAATTTCTCCCAACTGTCTGTAATTAGCTTATGGACCCATTCTCCATTGACCTTAGCTGTTCTGGGAATACCGCTTAAATATTTTTCCGAATGAATTTCCCTAGCCTTAAATAGCCCTGGGTACTTGTCTCTCAGTGATTGCGGCAAGGCATGGTGTATAACAAGCCCGGTTCCCTTAAGCTCAGGGTGTGCTCTATAAAACACAGTCCTATAGCTGGCTTCGATACGCTCAATACGCAATGCGGCTAGCTCTGCTTCCGTCTTCGTCATCAATTCTTTTTTCGTCAAACCGTACTCCTGACGAAGCTTTCTATCTGTCAGTATCTCCTTACCGCGCTCTGGGAAGAACTGCACCATTTCCATAACGTGGTCCATGATGTCTTTCTCCTGGGCATCTTTGACCACATCACTTGCCTTTACTACTACTCCGACTCCGGTATCAGCTACAGGCTCCGCTCGCCTAAAGAGCTTACTGATAGCCTCTATCGCCTTCCTTTCAGCTTCTGGATTTTTGGGAAGTGACTCTAACCCCTCCTTCAGAAACTCCATGAAAGCCCCCGGCTTCCTCAGTTTGTTTGCTTCTACTGCACCTGCACTCAAACCAAACCCGGCGCTTACTTCCGCTACTATTGCCATCTGGTCTGCTGGGCTCTGTTTGTCATACCAGCGGTTTATTCCCTCTGATATGTGTTTCAGAGGCAGGCTGTAATCCCCGCTTTTGCTTACCTGGTCTGCATATCCAACCCCGCCGGCGGTAATACTGACGCCGGCAACAACTAACACCCCTAACGCTTCTCCTGCCTCTGCTGCCTGCTTTCTCGCTTTCTCTGGATTGAATAGTAGATCTCGGTCATACTCCAATAGCCCTACTACCAACTTGATACCGGCTAGAACCGTGTCACGGGTGCTTTCACCTGTTCGCCTTAGTATCTCGTCTGATGTCTCCTTTATCGACGCCTGGGCGGCTCCTGGACCTGCCTCAAACGCCTTTGCCAGCTTCTGTAAGTCTTCCGGCGTTAGTCTCCTTACTCCTTCTATTTCTCTCTCTGGATACTGCACTTGTCCTTTCAGTGCCTCTTTCGGACCATTCGGCACTTCATGGACGCCACAATCTTCTTGCTCTGCTAGCCGCCGCCTTCGGTCCAGGCGCTCTAGTTCTTCCTTGGTCTGCGGCTCTGCCTGTACTAACTGCTCTCTCGCTAGTTGCCTGTGTGCGTCTCTTTCCGGTCCTGGCTCTAACTTGTTCGTCCAGTCATAGTGCGCCTTTACTGGTGCTAATACCGGGTTCTTTTCTGCTTGCCTGGATATTATCGCGCCCGTGCTTGTTTGACTTTGATTCTCTTCCACTGGCTTCGGCTGTGCCTTTCCCTGGTCTCCCGGTCGAAAGATCACCGCCGCTTTCTTCAACACGTTTTCTAGCTCTTGGTCCCGTATCGGTCCAATCGGTAGCCTTTCCGCCTTGTCTATCTCTGGTAGAAATGACCGCGCCCATATGTCGCCGCCTTGTGCCTTGCCTCTCAGGAAGTCCGCTGTTAGCACCTCCGGCTCATTCTTCCTGCTCGGTAGCTTCTCTTTAACCTCTGGCATTTCTCTAGCCGCCAACAGGTCATAACCGCCCTCATCCTTGAAAGCCACTAGCTCTATGCTCTCGTTCTGGTCGCCTCCTGCGCTCCCACTGTGCGCATTTCTATTTAGCGCCTGGACCGCCTTAACATCAGACGCCCCGGCATGTCTTGCTGCCTGGGCGTCTGGTTGCGCTAGCAATGTTTGTCTCTCGGTGCCGACTAGCTGCCTCTCTCCCTTCTCGTCAATGTCAGCCATTCGGCGCACCTCTACCAAGATTGCCCTATTATTCCCCTCCACGACCGATAAAAAACCGCCGCTCACCGCTGCCTCATTTCGGCTCTGCCTGCTCGTCCGTTGGCTTCACGCCCAATGCCCTGAACCACGATTCTTGCGCTATTTTCACTGACGCACTACCGAACCTGTCTATCAATGCCTCTTTTGCCTCGGTATCCAAGACTTTGCCCTCTATCATCAAGCTCTGCATGTCCATGGCATAACTCGTCATTAGTTCGCCGTAGTAGCGGGCTCTTGTCGATTCAGTATGCATTGCCGCTAGCACAGAACCGAACCCTTGCAGGTACTCTATCACTAGCTCATTGCCCGCCTGGTCTGGCTTCTTCAGCCCTTGCAAGATTAGCTCTCTTGCCACGTCTGATACTTTTTGCCTACGGTCCTGGGCGAGCTTTTCTAGCTCTGCTAGCGCTTCTTCCGGTACTCGTATGCTCAGATTCTTAAACGCCATGCCTTACCACCTTCCCCATGAGTCACGCTCAAATGGGCTCCTGTCCTTCTCTCTCTTGCGTTCTTCTTCCTTCTCTCTTTCCTTGGCTTTGCGCTTCTTGTTCTCTTCTATCGCCTTCTCTACCTTCTCCCGTTGCTCTCTGTCTCGCTCTTCCTGTGCCTTGGCTATGTCCCACGGCATCTTAACCCCTTCCAGTTTGCGCGATATCTCCCGCTCGTCTAGGTTCTTTTTAGCCTCTTCTAGCCCGTCTCGCTGTTCCTTTGTGTAATCTCTGTTTCTGTCATCGAGCGTTATTGACCTTACTACCATGTTCGCTAAGGACGCTCCCTGCATGAATAGCCCGACTATAGGATTTCTCATTACCTGTTCTTGCACTGGGTCTATTACTCTGCCGCCTTCTTGCGCCTTCAGGTCTGCTGCCGTTTTGCTGCGCTCCGTGTCCTTTCTTGCATTCTGGATGCCTTTGTCCAGATATCCGCTAAAGCGCTCCCGGTCTTTGTTCTCTATCCAGCCTCTAAGCTTCTGGTAGTCATCGAACGGTAGCCGCTCGTTATTCTCCCGAAGCTCTCGGCTAAGCCCTGTCAGCTTTTCGTAACTGTCACCCTTGCTGTACTTCTTGCCTTCGTACTCAATTAGGCTATGCCGGTCCTTGTCCTTAGCCGGTTTTGCTTCCGGCTTGCGCTCCTGGTCCCTCTCTTTGTCCTTTATCCAACCTGACAGCCTGCGGTAATCTTCCTTCGGTATGCGCTCGTCAATGTTGTCCCACAGGTATTGATTCAGTTCCCGCAATTCCTTGAGGCTGCTGGCTTTTGACCATTCCTTACCAGCCGCCTCTAACGTATCCTGGTGATAGGGGCGCTCGGCTTCGTCTCCGCCGGGCTCCCTTGCTTTTTCCTTCTGGTCCTGCTTTTCACGCCAGTCTTTGTACGGCTCTAACTGCTCTCTAATTATCTTTTTGTGCATCCATGGAAGCTCTAAACCTTCCCTTATTCGCTCTTCCTTGGCTAGTTCCCGCTCCTTGTTCCTCTCAGCTATGCGCTCCTTTTCTCTGTCTGCGCGTTCCTTCCTGGACCTCTCTAACTCCCTTGGATGCCATCTTTCCAGGTATCTATCGCCGTGCTCTTTTGCTTTCTCTATGTCATTGAGCCCTATCTTAACCTCTGTCCCGTTGCGGTCTTTGCCCAATACGACAACATGGATATGGTGGTGCTCCGTGTTGTTGTGCTCCACTCCGAACCACCTCAAATCGCGCCCCATGTCTTGCCCTAGCTTACTCATCACTTCACGGGTAAATGCCTTCTTGTCCTGCGGGTTTATCTCCGGTGCAAGTGTCAACTTATGCACTACAACCCGGCTATCACCTAACTCTTTGATGGCTTTTTTCATTTCCTTAGCGTCTAGTCGGTCCTCTTGTTCGTTGAACAAGTCCCGCCCAGCTCGCTCTTTGTCCGGTCCTGGGCGCTGCTGGATGTATTTGACGTGAGCTATGGCTTTGCCGATAGATACGACATTACCGCCTCTATTGCGTCCTGGTATGTACCTGTGTTTGATTACGACCATGGCTTGCTACTCTGCTAAAAACTCGGCGGGGCAGTCGTGGTCCTCGTCTGCCGGTAGCTCATACCCGCCTTTCCATTTCTCTATTAATTCCTGGTCCCTCTCAAGGCTCTCTGGGCAATGCTTCATAGCCTCATCTAGCGTATTGAATATTTCCTCATAGCCTGGCTTCAAGTACACCGCATAGCCCCCAGCCAGCCATAGCACTTGATGTTCTCCCTTGCTGAACGCATTTGCTACTTTCAGTTTCATGACGCCTTCACCTTTTGCGTGGCTTCTACTGTGCGTTTCATCCCCTCTACTAGCTCTCGCTCGTCTTTCTCTACTGCCTTCGCCATCTTCTGCTTGGCTGATGTCAGCGCCGAATCAAAGGCAGCCTTGCCCTCTTTTGTGCTCGCCATGTTGGCATAAGTCAGCTCAAACAAGGTGCCGATCAACCGTCCTTGCCTGGCTAACATCGCGCACACACGGTTAGTCATCGCCTCTATCGAGGTCGTGATCATGCTGTCTCTTGGCTCGTTCCGTAATTCGTCCCTGTTCGCCAGATACCACAAGACCGCCTCCCTCACTATCTCTGCCTTGGTTACTCCGTCTTCTTTCGCCAGGTCGTCCACCCGTTTGAAGTCTTGGCGGCTTAGCTTGGTCTCCACACGGGGCTTGTATTCCGGCTTTTCTGCCGTTTTTTGGTCGTCCATTTCAGCCAACGCCTCCATACCTATTAATACTACTTCTACCATTATATAGCCAGCTTTTTTAGTCTACCATTGGCGGGCAGCCAATGCGTACACGCTGCATTGCTGGTCATCCTACGGATGCCAGCCAATGCTTTCATCTTGCCTTACGTTTGTACCGCTGCAAGGGACAAATCGTGCCCTGCATGGGTACTCCGTTGGGCGTATACGTTTTTACCATAGGTGGGATGATATCATGCCCTACCAACTATTACCGTGCGGCACATTTCGTATACGCTCGGTCACTGTTGCCTTTTGGGCACCGCACACTATTTTGCCGAAGGCACCACTAACGGCATTGTTATTGTGATAAGTGCCTATCCATCAGATGTTAACCAATTAACCACCCCTGCTCTATCAAGCATGGTCAAGTCCGCTATTGCTTACCAATTGGACGTATACGCTGTCTGTCACAAGCGCCATACAACTATTACTGTTTTTATATCATGACTGAAAAGGCTTACAGTAGAAGCGTTAACAAGGATATGCCACTATGCCGACCAGCGCTTACGCCTATCAGTTCTAGGATATTGGCAATCTTTCATCTATTCTTGACCATCTTGAGACAGCTAAGGCTTACTGAGCAGGCGTATACGTTTCTACGGCTTAAGCTTCTTTGTGGGCTTCTCGTCGCCGCCGAATTTCGCCATAAGCTGCTTGTTCTGGTCTTTTAGCGCCTCTGTCAACCCTTTTAACTCTGCGGCGGCTTTCATGGCGCTGTCGCGATCTGACTGCAGGGCTTTGAGCTGGTCCCGCAGTTCGTCCGCTCGCGCCCGCTCCGTTGCTGCTTCCGTCTCTAACTTGGCGTTCTCGGCGTTCTGCTCAGCGGCGATTTTCTGCAAACCCTCGATCACGTCGGCATCAGATTCCCGGTCTGCTTCTAGCTTTGCTATTGCCTCTAGGGCTCCATGAAACTGTCGGATCGCTGCGTTCACTTCCTCTGTCGCTTTTTCCCGCATAACCATGGTTTCTCTTGCCGCTTCTTCTGCTGCAACCCGCCAGGCTGTCGCAAAAGCCGTCTTTACCGGTTCCGGCTGTTCGACCTGGACGATTGGATTCTTGACCGGCTTCGACTCTTTCCATGCATCGAGGTACTTGTAAATCGTGGTCAGACTGCCTCTTCCCAGCGCCGCTAGCATGGACAAAGCGGTGACCTCTTTGCCCTCGGCTTCGAGCCGGTTGGCGGTCTCGAATACCTCGTCACGGTCAATTCCCACTGTTCTAGCCATTTTCGGCACCTCTCCGGCGGTTACTCGGTAATTATAGC
>Ga0207952_1001438_pt1 | contig 9963 bp, 8 predicted proteins | sample SubbioR12Aug_8Ca_FD_184831 | JGI IMG/M metagenome (GOLD analysis project Ga0207952, IMG submission 184831) | Serpentinite rock and fluid subsurface biosphere microbial communities from McLaughlin Reserve, California, USA - CR12Aug_8Ca (SPAdes) | ecosystem: Environmental > Terrestrial > Deep...
GGCCCTCGAGGGGAATCGAACCCCTGTCCGGGGATCCACAGTCCCCTATACTAGCCACTGTACTACGAGGGCCACAAGAATAAAAAATTGTTTATCCCGTAATAATCTTTGATTTATCTCATTGAAAATTAGCCTGTAGATTTATTATTAACTAACAGAATTTATAGTCATGAGATTTTGGTGGATAGCTATGGGAATAACAATCGGGCTCACATGGATTGGCGTCAATTTCTTTCTTCCATGGAAATAGCTAAAATTCTAGAAAATAATCTAATTTATGAGAATTATAAAAAATAGGCAAAACAAGCGATCGCTTTAAATTTGTTAAATCGAGCTACCATTCAACTTGAAAAAAGGATTCATCACTAACAGGCTACATGTTGGGAAAAAACCCCAAGCGATACCTGTAGAAAGAAAAATTGAAACCGTTGAGGGTAAGAGGTTTTTGTGGATTGATTTACAAAATCCAGATAGAAGTGATATTGAAAAACTAGCTGAGACATATCGTTTGAATACATTAAACATTGAAGATTGTATGACTAAATCCGAACTTCCAAAATTAGATAGTTATCAGGATCATTTTTTTGTGATATTACATTTTCCATCTCTATTAAGACAACCAGGGATTTCAAGAAATAGTCAGCTATCAATATTCATAGGAAAAGATTTTCTCATAACAGTTCATCAAGGAGATTTAAAGCCATTAGTAGATTTAGTAAATATTTGTAAAAATGATTTAGATATACATAGAAAAGAAAGAATATTAGGAAAATCTGCAGAATATCTTCTCCATGAAATAATAGACATTCTAGTGGATGAACTCTTACACATATCAAGAAAAGTAATTGCAAATTTAGATGATCTTGAAGATGAAGTGTTTGACGAAAAGATATCGGTTGCAAGAAGTATAGCATTACTTAGAAGAGAAATTAACGTAATGAGACGAATAGCGAATCCATTAAAGAAATTTGTATTAGAAATTACAAAAAATATCAAAAAATTTTCTGAGGAAGATGATCTATCACTATATTTTGATGATGTAATAGACCACATTGACAAAGTAATTGAAACACTGGAAGAATCTAGAGAAACAATGGAAATATACAAGGATACAGACTTTATGTTAAGTACTGAAAAAACAAATAAAGTACTTGCGGCATTAACAATAATTTTTACATTTGCAATTCCTGGAACAGTGATTGGTACATTTTATGGAATGAACATAAATTTACCAGGTGGGCTAAATGAGCAAGTATCATTTTTAGGACCGTATACAGTATTAATATTAATTATTTTGGCATCAACAATACCTGTTGCATTGATGTTTATTTATTTCAAAAAATTGGGTTGGATTGGTAGATAAAACAGGATAATATTCACGGTAGAGTATTATAAGAAATAGTTTTCAATTTTCAAAAATATACTAGACAAGATTAATTACTGTATATCAGTCAATACTAAATTTTATGAGCAATTGTAATAAAATAGGCATAATTACAAGCGAATTAATTTTACATGATTATGACTATAGATGATTTTAGAGAAAATAATTTTTGTATAATGCAAACTAATTAAAAAGGAAAATTGAGGTTCTACGATGAACCTTTGTTAGTACTCTTTCTTGAACCTGTTCCTCTACCGGTAATTCTGGTCATGCCCTCAGTTGAAGGTCTTGGTTTTGAATCTGGTAAATCCCCCAGTCTCTTTGAGCCAGTTCCTCTACCGGTGTGAACCATTCTATTTGCGGCTTGTTTTTTCTTTTCGTCTTGAATTTTTTTGTATTCGTCGCCTGCCCAGCCTTTTTTATCGTCATCAATTTCTCTGGTTCCAGTTCCCCTACCGGTCCTAATCTTGATTTTTCCCATAAGGTTAGTTAAGGTATCTTATATTTATTTAAGCTCATCATATCAAGCAATTGTACTTCATATAATTTTAGATATGTAAATTTTAAATTTTAATGTCAGAATTTCCATCTTTTAGTTTTTTCCAATCAGATAGAAAATTTTCCAGCCCAATAGTTGTTAATGGGTGTTGAAGCATTTTATCTAAAACATTTGGAGGTAAAGTTACAACGTGTGCTCCAATCTTTGCTGCATCAATTACATGTAACGGATGACGAATACTTGCAACAAGAATCTGTGTTTTAAAATCATCCTTATAATTATCAAATATTTCCTTAATGTCTTTAATCAATTTCATTCCGTCTTGACCAATATCATCCAATCGACCAATAAATGGACTAACGTATTTTGCACCTGATTTTGCAGCTAGTAATGCTTGGTTTGGAGAAAAAACCAAGGTAACATTTACAGGGATTCCTTCTGATGAAAGAGATTTGCATGCTTTCAAACCATCAGAAGTCATTGGGACTTTAACAACAACATTTTTACCATATTGACGTAAACGTTTTCCTTCTTCGATCATTTCAGAATATTCAGTACTTACAACTTCCAAGCTAACATCGCCTTTGATAATTTTGGTGATTTCTTGCATAACGTTTTTTGGATTACCTCCTTCTTTTGACATAAGAGATGGATTTGTAGTAATTCCATCCAACAAACCCATATCATTAAATTTTCTGATGGATTCCAAATTTGCGCTATCAAGAAAAATTTTCATAATTTTCTACTCCTTATTTCTTTTACTTGTTTTGCCATATTAAAAGATGTTATTCCGTGTTTTTCTAAAAGTAACGGAATTTCGTTATCTCGTGCAGATTCGCCAAACATATCTTGAGCGCCAATTCTTTTAATTGGAACAGGATATCTTTCAGAAACAGATTCTGTAACTGCAGAGCCCATACCTCCTAGAATATTATGTTCTTCACATGTAACTATGCATCCGGTTTCTCTTGCTGCTTTTTCTAATATATCGCCATCAATTGGCTTTATAGAAAACATGTCCAAAATTCTACAAGATATTCCCTCTTGTTGTAAAGATTCAGCTGCTTCAAGGGCCATCCTTACAGTAATTCCACATGCAACAATAGTACAATCAGAGCCATCACGAATTGTAATTCCTTTACCAATTTGAAAATCTTGAGATTCTGAATGAACTACTGGCGTGTTTGATCTTGCCATTCTCATGTAAAATGGACCATATTCATTTGCCATCAATCTAGTTAATTTTGAAACTGCAATTGTATCAGCAGGGATAAAAACTCGAAAATTTGGAATCACTCGCATGATTGCAATATCTTCAATTTGTTGATGTGAACCACCATCAGGTCCAACTGATAAACCACCATGAGAGACAACTAACTTTACATTAAGACCTTTTTTATTTCCAGGAGAAGGATAAGCTATTCCGTTTCTTATTTGATCAACTGCACGACCAGGTAAAAATATGGCATAAGTGCTAGCAAAGGATATTTTTCCAGAAGCTGCAAGTCCTGCAGATATTGAAACTAGATTTGCTTCTGCAATACCTACATTAAAGAATCTATTTGGAAACACTTTTCCAAAACCAGAAGTTTTGAGTGAATCAGTTGTATCTGCACCCAAAACTACTATGTTTGGATTTTCTTTTCCTAATTCAATTAGTATTTTTGAATACTCTGAACGCATGTCCGTCATAGTAGGTGGATTCAAAGATGTCTTGCCTCTTCTGCTATTTGTTTAATCTGTTCTTGTTTTTCTCCAACAACATGTAGTCCAATCCATTTTTTAACAAGTTCAGAACCTCCTAATTCATTTGCTTTATCAAGTAATAATTTTCGTTTAGTTTTAAGAACTTGATTTCTAAAATCTCTAATAGCACCACGTACATCTTGTTTTCCAATAATTGCACTGCCACCCACAAAAACCCGGGCACCATCTGCAAAACAAGAGCCAATATTGTCAAAAGTTACACCACCGTCAGCCTCAATATAGCCAGAAAACTTGTGCTCATTTAGAATAGCTTTCAATCTAGTCATTTTTTCATGGGTTTCTTCAATGTATTTTTGACCAGATTTTCCAGGGACAACAGACATTACAATTAGTTGATCCAGAGAGGGAATGAATTTGTAAGACCATTCAGGAAGTTCGGTATTTGGATTAATTGCAAGACCTACACCAACTTGATTTTGTTTTAGATAATCATGTATTTCACTAAAACTTGTTTCATCACAAACTTCAACATGTACAGTGATTATATCACTACCAGCTTCAACATAATCTTTGATATGTTTTACAGGTTCATTGATCATTAGATGTGTATCAAATGGGAGTACTGTTAATGATCGTAATTCTTTGATTTTTGCATGATCAAAAGTTTTTGTTGGAACAAATTGGCCATCCATAACATCAAGATGAATAAAGTCAGCTCTGCCAGATATACACCGTTTAATCTCATTTTCAAGATTATTCATATTACCAGCAATGATTGAAGGAGCAATCATAAACTGAGAATCAAGTTCTAAATCAATTATCGGTGTAACATCTGAATCAGGTGCTTTTCCATGCCATTGTGGATTATCTTCCATGTGTTCAACTCCTTTTCCTTTAATTGTTCTAGCGATGATTATTGATGGAATACCTTTTGTAGAATTTGCTTTAGTAATAGCTGCGTCAATTTGCTCAATTCTATGTCCATCAATTTCAATTACATTCCATCCAAATGATCTCCATTTGTCACCTGTCTTCCATCGTGAAGCATCTTTCCACATTTCAGAGATATCGTCGCCTTCTAATTTTTTATCTAATGGCATAATTTTTTCTGTGTATGAGTCCTGTTGTATAAAATTTCTATCTAAAAAAACTGTAAGATTATCGACTTTGTATTTTGCAGCTGTCATTGCCGCTTCCCATATTTGTCCTTCATCAGACTCACCATCACCTATTATGGTGTAGACATGATAATTTTTTTCATCAATTTTACCAGCAAGCGCAACTCCAATAGAATATGATAAACCAGTTCCTAAAGAACCACCACAAAATTCAACTCCAGGGCATTTTAGATCAGGATGGCCCTGTAATTTACTTCCAAATTGTCTTAAAGTTTCAAGTTGAGACTCAGGAAAATAGCCTGCAACTGCCATATTTGAAAATAAGCCAGGTCCTGCATGTCCTTTAGATAAGATTAATCGATCTCGATCTTCCCACTGAGGATTATTTGGATCATATTTCAAATGATTGTAAAATAAACATCCCAAAATTTCAGCCATAGAGAAAGAGCCACCTGGATGACCAGAACCAGCTTTGCTTACTCCTTTAATTACTAATTTACGAGCACGAAGAACATTTTTTTTGATTAGATAGTAATTTAGTCTCATTTCACGATTGCGATAACTAGAAATTTAATAAAAATCTACTTCTGCAAAATTTTAATCTAATGAAATCTATTGGTAAATGTGGATATCAAAAATGAATTGCCAATAATAGTTTACGATAATCAGTGTTATTTGTGTGTAAAATTTGCAAAAATGATCGAATTTCTTTCAAGAGGTAATTTGACAATGATCGGACATTATTCAGATTTTGGTATAAAACTTAGAAAAATGTTGGGAGAATCGGCACTAGAGATGTTTTGGCTAATAGATAAAAAAACAGCGTATGGTGGAAGAGCGGCGCTTTTACCATTGTTAAAAGCAATAATTATAACAAAACGAGTAAAATCAAATAAATCGAAAGTAGATGTGCAATGTGAACAAGATTGTAAAACTGTAAAAGCTGTTTTCATAAGATCGGCAAGTTTATTTTCAAATAGTAAAAAAATAGATCTTTAGTAAATCTAAATAACACATCAAAACCCATATGCATAATGAGGATACAAGTAGAAAACCCAAGTAATTCTAAAAAGAAAACACAAATGCTTTGCGGATTTGTATTAGAAAATTCAGATAAAATACTAGGACTGCAAAATATTAATTCAAAAATTATCTCATCAGTAAAACAATCAATAAATGACATGGGTGGAATATTTGGTAAAATATCAGTAATTCCAACTAATGAAAAATCAACTCAGAGGATTCTGTTAGCAGGATTAGGTAAAAAAGAAGATTTTACAAATGATACGATCAGGTTTGTTTCAGGCAAAATTGCTCAAAAGGCTAAAGAATTGAAACTGAAAGAATTTACCATAGTAGCACCACCAAGTTCTCTAATAGAACCTGTTTCACTAGTATCTCAAATAGTAGAGGGATGTAAGATGTCTCTTTATAAATTTGAAAAATATAAATCAAAAAAAGAAAACGCTAATCCAAATCTCACAATATTAATTTCTAAATCAAAGAAGATCTCAAATTCAATAAAAACTGCAGAAATTATTTCAGAGGGGGTAATTTACACAAAAAGTATTGCAAATCTACCACCGAATGAATGTACACCAACAACATTAGCAAATTTTGTAAAAACCATAGCAAAAAAGAACAGTATGAAATGTAACATAATATCAAAACTAGAACTCAAAAAAAGAGGATTTGGTGGAATTTCTGCCGTAGGACAAGGCAGTAAAAACGAACCAAAATTAATTATTTTAGAACATTTTCGTGGTCCTAAAAACGAAAAACCAATTGTGTTAGTTGGAAAAGCAGTGACATTTGACACTGGTGGAATTTCATTAAAACCGGGTGAAAAAATGGATGAGATGAAATTTGATAAGTGTGGAGGATGCACAGTTATTGGAATCATGAAAGTGGTTTCAGAATTAAAATTACCAATTAACTTGGTAGGGATTATTCCATCTGTTGAAAATATGCCAGGTGGTGAAGCATATAGGCCAGGAGACATCATAAAATTATACAATGGAAAAACAGCGGAGATTTTGAATACAGATGCGGAAGGTAGAATCATTTTAGCTGATGCATTATCATATGGAGAAAAACAATATTCACCAAAGGCAATTATCGATTTTGCAACATTAACAGGAGCTTGCATAATTGCTTTAGGAACAAATATTGCAGGTATGGTTTCAAATAATAAAAAATTGACAGATATGATTATTGAATCTTCAAAAAGAACAACTGAAGAAATTTGGAATCTTCCATTAAATGAAGACTATATGGATATGATAAAATCTGAAGTTGCAGATATGAAAAATGTTGGAATTGGAAGAGCGGCAGGCACGATTACCGCTGCGGCGTTTTTAAGAAATGCTATTGAAAAAACACCTTGGGTTCACATCGATATTGCAGGTGTTGCGTGGACACAAATTGCAACAAAAGATAAACCATACAATCCAAAAGGAGCTACAGGTTTTGGAGTAAGATTGATTTTGGATTACTTACAGAATTAATTTAAAAATAATTTAGGAGTTTAACTGAAAGTCTAAAACAAGCGTAGTAGATTTTCTAAATTATTAAGGATTTAGAAATAATAATTTGGCAACAATGGTTTACGGTTTAAAAAAATAAAAAAAGAGATAGTTGTTCTATGGCAGTGTTGAATCAAACAGTGCACCTTGGTTACCAATGCCCTTCTTTGATTGATCATGTGGTACTACTGGCAGTTGAACTAATCCGCTACATGTTCCGCCGTTACCATCATCTGCAGTAAAGCCGATATAGTATACCCTACCATCACCGTTTCCAGATCTTTCAGATCTTACTTGAGCTTTGTCTGTTCCAACTCCAAAGCCGTCTGGTGATTTATCGCCATCTCCAAGTCCGTTTGTCTTTTCATCTTGGAAGATGCTAATGATCTCAATTGTTATTGGATCACCGTCAGGGTCTGTAGCTCCGCTAAGAGTCACAGTCTTTAGCTTGTGGTTTGGAGGCCAAAGTTTGGTAATATTTGGTTTCACATCAGAGCAAACTGGATTTGCATTATCACATGCATCTCCTACTCCATCACCGTCAGTGTCTTCTTGTCCTGGGTTTGGTGTTGTTGGACAGTTATCGATAGGATCGCCTACTCCATCACCGTCAGTGTCTGGAACATCACATGCATCGCCAACTCGGTTATTGTTGGAATCTGCTTGATCTGTGTTTGGTGTTGTTGGACAGTTATCATTCACATCAGGTACTCCATCATTATCGGTATCAATAATTGGTACACCGCCAACTTTGCCAAATGCAAAGATGAAAGTTACTGGAGTTCCAAGTGTTGGACCATCTATAGTACTAGATTGGCCAAGTGAATACAGCTCGGCACCTACTGCTCCAAGTGCAAGTAATGCTTCTGATTCATTTGGTGCGCTACCATAAAATGTTGTGATCTCTGTCTTTTCACCTGCCTTTATTGGACCTATTTCAAAGTCAAATACTGCACCGTGATCAGATGGACCCAAATCTACAAAATCAACATCTTCTGATCCTCCAGGAAAAATATCATATGTTCCCCAGAAATTAGTTGAACCAGGTTCTGATGTCAGGAATCCGTTGTTTCCACTTTTGATTAGTTTTGCAGTGGTTGCAGTTCCCTGAATCGTAACATATTCACTAAAGTATGTTGGTCCCACATCCCAATCCATGACACGTCTGTAAAGTACACTGTTCATGTCTACTCCACTTAAGTTCTCAACAGTAACAGTTACTTCGTATAATCGTGATGTATCTGGTGAAGGTTTGTAATCATGCGTTACACGTAGCACTGGTGTTGCAAAACTATCTGGAACTTCAACAACAGACGTTGCAGTAGAGCCACCATCAATACCAGTAAGGGATACAACATCTAGATTGTAAGAGCCGATTGCATTATTTGCATAACCAGTAACTCCAGTATCTACTACCTTGACACCCCATCCTTCACAGAGACATCCAGGTTCGGTAGATGCAAAATAGCTTCCACTATTTCCCTCACGAAGACCTACATATCCAATGAATTGGGGATCAAATGCAGGAAGTCCTGCAACTCCTCGGTATGGTACATTAAGTTGTCCTGCGTTGTCAATTCCCATTATCACATCACCATTTCCAATTATTACGCCCGTTCCACTAATTGGCAGAAGTGCTTCTGCCTTCTGAGCTGGAATGGCAATTGTCAGAGGCGAAAGCAATAGGATTGTTGCTAACAGTATCGGTAAAGTCATTTTTTTAGAAAGTAAAGTCATTGTCAATACATAATTGATGAAATATTTGAAGCAATTGTTGTAATCCGATGATCGCTATGTTTTATCATAATTATATACAAAAAATAAAAAATAATTCAAAATTATACAATCCTTAGACATATTTGGTTATTCAAAAAGTAAACATGATCAAAAAACAAGTAAGAATTAGAATATGATCCTAAACATGTTGTTAGAAAATTAATGATTTAGATGCTTGCGATATGATATGTGTACATAGATTACAAACACCTGACAATGTAATGATAGGATCATACCTTGACATGTATAACAGAAAAAATGTAGAAAAACTGGAGCTGTACTTGCAAGTAGAACCATCCCTTGCAATAACTAACATTTGAGAATCACTTACTGTCTCTTACAATCTCTTACAAATTTGTAAGAACTGTAAGAGAGGGATGTCTCATTTTTTATGCGTGACAAATTTATTTTTTGACTTATTGTCACGAACAAGTTACTTACAAAATGCCATAGTAAGAAACTGTCACGCCTTCAAAAGCTAACTTTCAGTAGGCTTAGAGCTAACTTTGTAAAATCAGCTCAAAGATAACTTACTGTAGGCATGAAAGTAAAAGATACTCACTTGAGTGGAAATTCTTCTTATTACACACCCTATTACACACCCTATTACACAACATTAGTGTAATTAGAGGAATGAAAGTATTGTAAACAATACTTAAATTTTAAAAATATATGAAATTAGTATCCACGACTATTTCTATCAGGTTTATCGGTGTTAGGATTTCGAAAACCATGTTTATCCATCATATGATTTAGAAAACGTATATCGTCTAAAAATGATTGTCCACAAACAACACAGCTAGGCATTGAAATCATAATGCAAATCGTAAATTCCATATTAAAAGATTGATTGAAAGAAGATGCCAGCACTGTTGCTTCCCAAGAGCTCTCGCATCTTAGTAGCACAACAGCGACGTTAGGTTTGACTTCCAAGTTCGGAATGGGATTGGGTCG
>Ga0207952_1001439_pt1 | contig 9960 bp, 8 predicted proteins | sample SubbioR12Aug_8Ca_FD_184831 | JGI IMG/M metagenome (GOLD analysis project Ga0207952, IMG submission 184831) | Serpentinite rock and fluid subsurface biosphere microbial communities from McLaughlin Reserve, California, USA - CR12Aug_8Ca (SPAdes) | ecosystem: Environmental > Terrestrial > Deep...
AACACAGCTCACCCTGCCCCTCAACGACCACCAGGACACCCTCTTTTGACTTGGTCGGATTGCCCGAATGAACATTAAAAATTCTGCGCATTCTGATAACAGGTAAATATTCATTGCGTAGGCGGAAGGTTTCTCCTTTGCCTGCAACTTTGTTCAGCATTCTTTCCGTAATATTAATGGATTCAATAATAGAAACTAACGGCACGATATAGGTCTCATCACCCACGGCAACGGATTGTCCATCCAGAATTGCCAACGTTAACGGCAAGTGGATTGCAATAGTTGTTCCCTTACCCAGTTCTGAAATAATTTCTATATTGCCGCCCAATGACTGGATGTTTCTTCTCACAACATCCATACCCACGCCGCGACCGGAAATATCAGTCAACTGCTCGGCTGTTGAAAAACCTGGCATAAAGATGAGTTCAAATATCTGTTTTTCGGTAAGCAGGTTATTTTCTTCGATCAAGCCTTTTTCTATGGCCTTAGCCAGCAGTTTATCTTTATCTAATCCGCGACCATCATCAATAATCTCTATGACAATGTGGCCTCCGCGATGATACGCCTTCAGCTCTATAGTTCCTGTTTCAGGCTTACCGGCTGCGACCCTGTCCGCCGGCATTTCTATACCGTGATCCAGACTATTTCTAATCAAATGAACCAACGGATCATTGATCAGCTCAACAACGGCTTTATCAACTTCGGTATTTTCTCCGACCAGTTTCAGCACTATTTTTTTATCTAATTTACTACTGATATCATGAACTAAACGTGGAAAACGGCTAAAAACAAAGCTAATAGGCAGCATTCGAATGTTCATGACGCTTTGTTGTAGATCCCGAGTGTGTCGCTCTAACTGGGCAAGCCCTCTTTTAAGTTGGCCCACCTTATCCATGCTGAAGTTTTCACCAACTAAACCCAACATAGACTGTGTGATTACAACTTCGCCAACCATATTGATTAGCGTATCAATTTTGTCCGTATCTACCCGAATCGAACTGGCTTTTGCTGTGGTTTTTGCTGCTTCATTATCTAAATCTTGTGCATCGGCTTTTTTGGTTTCTGTAGCCAGCTTGGATTTAACCTCAACAGGTTTAGGAGCAGGTTTATCAGGTGTAATTACTGTGGCGGGTTCAGGATCGACTTTCTTTACAACGGGGGCTGATTTTACGGCTTTGGTGAGCGGCTGAATTTCCATTTCACAGTCGCCTTCAACCCAATTAAATATTTCCCTGATTTCATCGCCGGAAATGTCCCCGACAACTTTTAAATCCCAAGAAATATTGCATTCCTCTGGATCTAATTCATAGAAACCAGGAACATCCTGAATATTAGCAATGCTTGTTAAGTCACCCAGCTCATTCAATTCTCGAAACAATCTTACCGGATCATTGCCGGTTTTAAGCAAATCTAAATAAGGGCAAAAAGCTATTTTCCAGCCCTGTTCGCCTAGTCCAACGGGTTCTTCTTCAACAGCATCGGGGACAACACTGACAACAGCCTCTACACTTGCCAATTCCTGTTCAACTGGGGATACTGTTTCTTCCGCCACCACACCGCCATTAAGCACAACTTCCAAAGCTGCTTTATGCTTTGCTACGCTGGCATTATTAACATCCTGTTCATTCTGTATCGCAGTCAACATCTCTCTGAGACAGTCAACCGATCCAAGCAAGACACTTACTGCAGGCTGGGTTACCTGCCGACGACCATCTCGCATTTCATCAAGCAGGGTTTCCATAATATGAGTGTAATCAGCAACAACGGTAAACCCAAAAGTTCCACTGCCGCCCTTAATCGAATGTGCCCCTCTGAAAATGGTATTGATTATTTCCGAATCGATATCACCCATATCGAGAGTTAGCAATCCAGACTCCATTGCTTCCAGGCCTTCGAAACATTCTTCAAAAAAGACCTGATGGAATTGTGACATATCAATAGACATAGACTTACCTGTATGCGCCTAAATTCATTTAAACAAGATTAAAAACTTTCTTTATGATTCCTATCTGGATAAACGACTAAACCATTCATCCAAACATTCAGAATAAAGTCGCATGGGGCTGGACATATCAATAGGCATAGCCCCCCCCTGCATGCGCTTAACACACTTAGGCACGATAGTTCAACTAACCCAAAACTTTTAGCAAGGTTTTTAATAATTGATCAGGATTGAAAGGTTTAACCATCCACCCCGTTGCACCGGCAGCTTTACCTTCTTGCTTTTTTTCAATCCCTGATTCGGTCGTCAGCATCAGCATCGGAATAAATTTATAATCCGGGAGTGCTCGCAAATCTCTAATTAAAGTGATTCCGTCTTTATTGGGCATGTTGACGTCAGTTACCACACAATCAAACTTCCTAGCCTGCGCTTTTTCTAAAGCATCGACTCCATCCACTGCTTCTTCGACATCGTATCCAGCAGCTCTTAAAGTAAATGAAACCATTTTCCTCATTGAAGCTGAATCGTCAACTGCAAGAATACTTGCCATTGTTTTCTCCATTAATCTCTAATTTTCAAAGCAAAACCCAGTACGGATATTACAACATCCTACGTATAATTACCTAAGTATAGTCTAATTATTTTGCTGTATCGCACTTCTAATATAGAAACTTATCTCTGCATTTTCATTGTGATAAACAAAAAAACACCCCACTAGAGAAAACCCCTAGCAGGGTACATTTGGTGCCGATGGCCGGATTTGAACCGGCACAACTTTCGTCACCACCCCCTCAAGATGGCGTGTCTACCAATTTCACCACATCGGCTAAAATATGATCGTAACGATACTATGTAAAGCGCACTTTTCTACCGCATAGTTACTTGTGCCATAAACCGTATTTGTTTACTTTTTCTCAGCTGCCTGCTCGGTTTTGGAAACCGCCGGAGCGGCAACGGGCACTTCTTCAGATTTAAGATCAGGTACTGGAGAGGTACTGCTTGCCCCTTTTGCGCCACTCACATCAGGAATGCCCAGTGTATCCTGCTCAACCTTGGGAGCACTCATTAAATCATAAGCTGCACCCTGCTTGCCGTTCAACACAGCAAGTCCCAAACTGGTCATGAAAAACAAGGTTGCCAGAATTGCTGTGGATCGAGACAGAAATGATGCCGCACCTTGTGCTCCAAAAACAGAACCTGAAGAACCTGTACCAAAAGCGGCGCCAGCATCAGCTCCTTTGCCTTGTTGCATTAACACTAATCCAACAACCCCTAAGCCCAACAGCACATGAATTACAATAATTACCTGATACATGAAAGTTTTAACTTCTCTAAATTGAATGATAAATCTTTAAAAAGGATTCCGCATCCAACGAAGCCCCACCAATTAAACCGCCGTCAATATCCGGCATTGCAAACAAACCTTTTGCATTATCCGGCTTGGCGCTACCGCCATATAAAATTTGTATTTTATCGGCAATGGCCTGATCTTTAGCAGCAATATACTGCCTTATGTAGCGATGAACTTCTTGAGCCTGCTCGTCGGTTGCGGTTTTTCCTGTTCCTATAGCCCAGACCGGCTCATAGGCAATCACTGCTGCACCAAAAGCCGCAATACCTGCTAAATTAATAACAGCATCAAGCTGAGTATCAATCACCGCAAAGGTCTGATCTTGTTCGCGTTGCTCCAGCGTTTCACCTACGCACAGAACAGGAATAATGTTTTGTTCTTGCGCCTGACAAAAACGCGCAGCTACCGACTCGTTGGTATCGCCGTAATAACTACGCCGTTCAGAATGCCCTACAAGAGCATATTTGCAATTAAATTCACTTAACATCGCCGCCGAAACTTCGCCGGTATAAGCGCCTGAAGATTTATCTGCAACGTTTTGCGCGCCTAATGCCAATGTGGAATTTTTAACTAACTCGCTTACTTTGGGCAAATGCACATAAGGTACACATACTGCGATATCCGCACTATTCTCCACTAACCCGGCAATGATGCCTTTTACAAGCAACTCGGCACTGGCAAGAGTTCCATTCATCTTCCAATTTCCTACAACTAGAGACCGACGCATCACCACTCCTCACATAGAATCAAACGGGCTATAATATATATTAACAGCGTCTAATTCAAGCCCCCATTGCTTTCTTAACCTCGTCAGCTATTTGGTTCGCGTAATTTCTGACCAAATCTTCCTGCTGTCCCTCTACCATTACCCGAATTAACGGCTCTGTTCCAGAAGCTCTAAGCAATACCCGGCCCGTATCCCCAAGCTTTTTCTCGACAGCTTTTACCGCTTTTTGAATACCCTCATCCTGATCCGGATTTATTTTCTTGGAGGTTTTGACGTTTACCAGAACTTGCGGGTATTTTTTCATCCCGGATTTCAATTCATGTAAATTTTTACCACTATCTTGCATTTCCGCCATAATCTGCAAGGCGGCAATAATGCCATCCCCCGTTGTTGTTCTATCCAGACAAATAATATGCCCGGAATTTTCCCCGCCTAAAATTCCCTGGTGTTCTGCCAGCATTTCCATAACGTACCGATCACCCACCTTGGCTCTAATTAAATCAATACCCAGCTTCTTCAGGGCGTGTTCCATGCCCAGATTTGTCATTAACGTACCCACGACAGGCCCGGACATCTGCCCAGAATCCAGCCTCGCTTTAGCAATAATATAAATAAGCTCGTCGCCATCAACGATTTCACCTTTGTGATCGACCATCACCAATCGGTCGCCATCGCCATCCAAAGCAATGCCGAAATCCGCACGGTATGCTAAAACCGTTGCTGCCAGCCTTTCCGGCTTGGTTGCGCCGCATTCGTCATTAATATTAAGGCCGTCCGGCTCAGCACCTATCGTCACAACTTCCGCCCCGACCTCACTAAACACGTGTGGAGCTATGTGATAAGTCGCGCCATGAGCGCAATCGACAATAATCCTCATGCCGCTAAAATCAAGTCGCGTCGGCACACTGGCCTTGCAAAATTCAATATAGCGACCGGCGGCATCAACCAACCGTTTCGCCTTACCCAATTTTGACGACTCTACCGTAGTCATCGGCGAATCAATATGCCGCTCTATTTTCTGCTCTATGTCATCGGGTAATTTGGTTCCCTGCACTGAAAAAAACTTAACTCCATTATCATAATAGGGATTGTGAGAGGCGCTAATGACGATACCTGCCTGAGCTCTTAAGGTGCGGGTTAAGTAAGCTATGCCCGGCGTTGGCATGGGGCCTAGCAAGCGGGTATCGACTCCCGCCGCTGTTAATCCCGCTTCCAATGCGGACTCAAACATATAACCCGAAATGCGCGTATCTTTACCCACCAGGACAAAACCATGCCCTTCGTTTGCAAACACTCGACCCGCCGCCCAACCCAACTTCAAAAAAAAGTCTGCGGTTATTGGATGTTCCCCCACCTTCCCTCTGATGCCATCAGTTCCGAAATATTTTTTTGCCATGATTCTAAAACCTAAAAACAGATAAGAAGGCTAGCCGCAAAGTGACTCTGCGTCTTTAGCTTCTATGTAAGTTATATACAAAAAAAGGAGAGGCATCACGCCTCTCCTTTTGTGTCAGCCCAGGAAATTCTCAGCTTTGCTCGGCAGTCCCGCCAATCGATTTCTCATTTTTCACCTCGTCCTTGCTCTTGACATCATCTGTTACGATATCACCATGAGAAGGCGGCTTATCGTCCCAGCCCTGAGGATCCCTTACCGGCTTACGCGCCATCAAATCGTCAATTTGATGTTTGTCGATGGTTTCATACTTCATCAACGCCTCGGCCATGGCATGCAAAATATCGATATTTTCTTTCAGGATGGTTTCGGCACGCTCATAATTCCGGTCAATGAAAGAACGTATCTCTTCATCAATAATATGGGATGTCTCTTCGGCAACCGTTTTATGTTGCGTCACCGAACGCCCCAGAAACACCTCGCCTTCTTCTTCACTGTAGGACAAAGGTCCCAGACGTTGAGAAAAGCCCCATTTAGTCACCATATTTCGAGCCAACTCAGTGGCTCGCTCAATATCGTTGGATGCACCGGTACTCACCTGCTCCCGGCCAAAAACCACTTCCTCGGCGACACGTCCGCCGTACAAGCTGGAAATCATGCTGTCCAATTTTTGCTTGCTGGCGCTGTACTGATCCCGTTCAGGCAAAAACATGGTAATGCCCAGCGCACGGCCTCTCGGCATAATGCTGACTTTATAAACAGGATCGTGCTCAGGAACCAGTCTGCCCACTATCGCATGGCCCGCTTCGTGATAAGCGGTCATTTTCTTTTCTTTTTCATTCATGACCATCGAGGTTCTTTCAACCCCCATGATCAATTTATCCTTGGCTTTTTCCAAATCTGCCATGTTAACCACGCGCTTGTTCATTCTGGCGGCGAACAAAGCGGCTTCATTGATCAAATTAGCCAAATCGGCCCCGGAAAACCCCGGTGTGCCTTGAGCGATATACTTAACTTCGACATCATTATCTGCTGGCACTTTTTTCATGTGAACCTTAAGAATCTGCTCACGTCCCCTGACATCAGGTAGGCCTACGGTTACCTGGCGATCAAACCGGCCGGGACGCAATAAAGCCTTGTCCAGCACATCCGCGCGGTTTGTTGCCGCAATGACGATAATGCCTTCGTTGCCCTCAAAGCCATCCATTTCAACCAGCAACTGGTTTAATGTCTGCTCGCGCTCGTCATTGCCGCCGCCCAAACCGGCACCGCGCTGGCGGCCGACGGCATCGATTTCATCGATAAAAATAATGCAGGGCGCATGTTTTTTGGCTTGCTCAAACATGTCGCGCACACGGGATGCGCCCACACCGACAAACATTTCAACAAAATCCGAACCGGAAATGGTGAAAAACGGCACTTTGGCCTCACCGGCAATAGCGCGGGCCAGCAAGGTTTTTCCTGTTCCAGGCGGGCCGATCATCAGAGCGCCGCGAGGAATTTTGCCGCCTAGCTTCTGGTATTTTGCCGGATCCTTCAGGAAATCGACCATTTCGACGACTTCCTCTTTCGCCTCATCGCAGCCCGCCACATCGGCAAAAGTCACTTTGATCTGGTCTTCTTCGAGCATGCGGGCTTTGCTTTTACCAAAGTTCATTGCGCCGCGACCGCCGCCGGCGCCGCCCTGCATTTGTCGCATGAAGAAAACCCACACCGCAATCAGCAACAACATCGGCCCGAAAGAAACCAGCAACTGCATCAGCATAGAAGGCTGCTCGGGCGGAACGGCTTTAATTTCAACGCCATTCGCCAGCAAATCGTCCACCATATGGGGATCTGTAGGTGCGTAGGTTTTAAATATCTGACCACCCTGCATCTTGCCTTTGACGATATTGTCTTCAATCATCACCTGCTGAACCTGGCCTGCTTTGACCGCCTCGATAAATTGCGAATAAGACATCGACGAATCAGCCCTATCGTTTTGCGGACCGAAATTATTAAACACGGACATCAATACCACTGCAATGACGACCCATAGGATTATATTTTTCATCATATCGTTCAATTTACACACCCTGGGCCTGAACGGCTCTCGATTTAAAAACTGAGTAATTATATCAGGAGTTAACTTTCCTGACTGTCGTTATTTGTCTGGGTTCGCCTGCACATGGAAAACACTGCTTGCATGTTTGGCGCACCTTTTATTACATATATTAAGGCTAGATAAAATTATTTAAAGCCTTTAGCTAAAATATAAACTTCATTGCTACGCGGTCTTGACGCTTTTGGCTTTCTGATAGCCACTTTGGTGAAGGATTGCTGAACCTCCTTAAAAAAATCCTCAAAGCCTGCGCCATGAAATAATTTAACCAGAAAAGTCCCGTCCCTCGTCAACACAGTCTTGGCCGTCTCTAAAGCTAACTCCCCCAAATATATGGCGCGGGGCTGATCTACGCCCTTATTGCCACTCATGTTCGGCGCCATATCCGACATCACCAGATTGATCGGCGCACCATCAAGAACAGCACACAATTGATCCAGAATGGCTTGCTCGCGAAAATCACCCTGTATAAATTCGACGCCCTCCAGCGGATCCATCGCCAGAATATCCAGTGCAATAATCTTGTCTTTTTTACCGACCATCTGCCGCGCAAACTGCGACCACCCACCGGGAGCAGCGCCCAAATCGATAATATTCATCCCCGGCTTGATCAGCTGGTCTTTATCCTGAATTTCTTTCAGCTTAAAAACCGCGCGCGAACGATAACCCTGAGCTTGCGCCATTTTGACGTATTCGTCGTCAAAATGCTCCTGCATCCAGCGGCTGCTACTTTTACTTCGTCCCATAACTCTCTTAGTGTAAAATGCAGGGTTTTGATTTTAGGAATAAAGAGTGAACTCTGCAGATAAGAAAAAACTCCGGGCCCAGGCGCATAGCTTAAAACCCGTCATTATGATTGGCCAATCGGGGCTTACAGCCGCCGTGCTGGCAGAGATTGAACTGGCGCTTAACACCCACGAACTGATTAAAGTACGCATACGCGCTGAACGCGAAGATCGCAAGCTGATCAGCGAGAAAATCTGCGCTGACACGGGAGCAGAGCTCATTCAAAATATTGGGCAAATTGCAGTCATTTACCGGTTAAACCCGAAAAAATAGACCAGCCCAAAACACCCCTTGTAAAACAATTCAGCCACAGATTGACACAGATGCGCACGGATAAACTAGACATATAACACAGCAAAAAGTAAATACAATCTGTTAAATCCGTATGATCTGCGGCTGAATAATTACCACCCATTTAACCTATATATACTCAATCGAAATAATTTCATAGTCGACATTGCCGCCCGGTGTTTTAACCGTCACAACATCTTCTACTTCTTTGCCGATCAAGGCCCTGGCAATCGGCGAGCCGATTGAAATACGGCCTTCCTTGATATTGGCTTCATCTTCGCCGACAATCTGATAGGTCACCTTACGCTCGGATTCAATATCCTCTATTTCCACTGTCGCGCCAAACACCACTTTGCCACTGGCATCTACCTTGGTAACGTCGATAATTTGCGCATTGGAAAGCTTCCCTTCAATCTCGGAAATACGCCCTTCGGCGAAGCTTTGTTGCTCTTTCGCAGCATGATATTCGGCGTTTTCCTTCAAATCGCCATGCGCTCTGGCTGTCGCAATCGAAGCAATAATACGCGGGCGTACCACCGACTTTAACTCTTCCAGTTCGGCGCGTAATTTTTCTGCACCTTTGACAGTGAGAGGTACTTTATTCATTTTTCAAAACTCCACTAATTTCCTGGCTGTGGGGCGACTTCAGTCGCCCAGTGTGTAATCAATCTATTAGTCAATGGGCGACTGAAGTCGCCCCCACAGAGTTTTGTATTAAGTCAGGCTCTTATGCAGATCCTGCAAACAATTCACGTCGCCTGCATCCAATTCACCAAGCGCGTAACAGGCGGCTCTTGCACCGGCCATGGTCGTATAATAAGTTACGCGATGTTGCAAGGCTTCCCGGCGCATGGTAAATGAATCCGAAATGGCTTTGGTGCCTTCTGTGGTATTGATAATCAGTTGAACCTGATCGTTTTTGATCATGTCAACCGTGTTCGGACGTCCTTCGTTAACCTTATATACCACTTCGCAAGGAATGCCCGCTTCTTTAAGAAACTTTGCGGTACCGCCGGTGGCAACTATTTCATATTTTTTATCGACCAGCATTCTGGCAATATCGGGCGCCTTGGCTTTATCGGCATCGCGAATACTGATCAGCACCTTGCCGCTGTGATTCAAGTTGACGCCGGCGGCGCGCTGGGATTTAGCGAAAGCCTCACCGAAGGTTTTACCCACCCCCATGACTTCACCGGTTGATTTCATTTCAGGCCCCAATAAAGGGTCAACGCCTGGAAACTTAACAAACGGAAATACCGCCTCTTTAACCGAATAATAACCGGGGATACGCTCCTTGGTAATGCCTTGCTGCGCTAAAGTTTGCCCGACCATGCAACGCGCCGCAATTTTAGCCAGCGGATAACCGGTT
>Ga0207952_1001440_pt1 | contig 9957 bp, 11 predicted proteins | sample SubbioR12Aug_8Ca_FD_184831 | JGI IMG/M metagenome (GOLD analysis project Ga0207952, IMG submission 184831) | Serpentinite rock and fluid subsurface biosphere microbial communities from McLaughlin Reserve, California, USA - CR12Aug_8Ca (SPAdes) | ecosystem: Environmental > Terrestrial > Deep...
TTTTACCCCGCCTCTCCCCCATCTTTCGCTAGTGTTCTTAGGCAGCCACTATTTGAGCGCTTGCCACAGAGGCACCAGTCACCGTGACAGAGCTTGCCGATACGCCGGCGAGCTTCGTCGCAGCCTGCTGCAACACGGATGTTGCGAGCCTTGTGTTCTCGGCTTCGTAGCCGGCCACGATCACGGCAGCCTTACCAGTCGTGAAAGCGTCTTCGATGACGCTAATCATGGCTGTGCCCTCCGTGATTCCAGAGGCCGACCCGTAGGCCGGATACGCTAGACCCATGGCCTCGGCAGTCAACCTGTTGACCGCAGGACCACCCACTAGGACCAGGTTCTTGGCCTTCTCGGCCACACCGATCTCAGTGTCCAACTTCGTTATCGAAGTCGTGATGGGTACTAGTTGCTTTCCGCCCGAAGAGGACGTAGAGCTGGTTCCCGAGCCGCCGATGGTCACGAAGACCTGGAAGTCGTTGGAACCGTACTCAGACGGAACCTCTATCTTGTACTTGTCGGAAGGCGCGTTCGAATCCGGATTCATTATCCTCAATCCGTCCGGAGTCAACGTGTTCTCCTCCCAGCCAGAGATGTCTCTGGTTCCGTACAGGACGTCGTTCGTCTGTGTGGTGTCGGAATCCGAGTGACCGACGTAGTCGATTGCACCCGTGTTCGTACCAGTCTCCTGCACGAAGAACTTGACGCTGCTTCCAACTTCACCGGTTACGGTGATGTTGAGAGAAGACGCCGAAGCTATGTCCATGTAGGATTCGATGTTTACCGGCACATTGGAGCTTTGGAAGTCAATGCTGAACGGAGCAGTCGTTGTTCCGTTAGTAGTGATGTTCGCAAAGTTCCTGAGCTTGTTGCCATCGTTCGAATCTTCCCAGAAGAGTCTGGCAGCCTCGCCAGTCGTCAACTGGATGTAGATGTTGTCCGTGGACTTCGTAGTGGAGCTGACAGGGTCGGTCAGCGTGAACGAGTCATCGCTGCCCTCACCGGAGAACTCTATTACGTGAGCGCCGGAAGTCACTATGTTGGCACCAGTCGAGTCGCGCAGGTCCTTAATCCTGTCGGTTATCTCGTAAGCCTGGTAGTCATCCGTAGCGGCCTTGTCTAGGCTTATCCAGGCGAAACCTCCCGGCAAGTCGAGGACGTGATTCTCATCGTCACCGACCATCGGCGGGTTGTCGTCTGTGGAGTCAATTCTCTCGTTGAACGTAACATCAAGCGTCGGTGCCGATGTCGTCAAACCAGATAGGCTCCAGACCCAGTCCGGATCGTCATTGTCGCATCCGTCAGTTTGCCATAGCGTACCGCACGGGATGACGTACTCGTCACCGTCGCTGAAGGTATCGCTGGCCTCACCGCCAGTAGCGGCAGTACCCACGATGACAGTCGCGGTGTCGAACTCGATACCGTCGCTGTCGATTACGTCGGTTACCTTGATCTCAGTTCCACCAAGGTTCCTGACGCTGTCCTCGTTGACTACGGCAGAGTCACCATTCACGGTAACCTGAGCCTTGTCGGACGAGGAGCTGGATGTGGTCTGGACCATAGTCACGGTCTTACCGTCACTTGTGGTTGCGGACTCACCAGCCTTCAATACGAACCTCTCACCCGTGTCTACGGTTATGGAGTTCGTTGAAGCGTCTGTTATTCTCAACTCACGACCCATGAAGTTCAATATGATAGGGTCGTTGTCCGTGGAGTCGTTGATGTAGTTACCCGCTGTGAGGGCCTCATCGAAGACGTACTTGTACTTGACAGAACCCGTTAGGGCCTGCAGGAAGATACCGTCCTTGAAGTCCTCGTCAGGGCTAGAAGCCGTCAATCCAGTCTCTAGAGAGATGGACGTGGCGTCCGTCGTACCCAAGCGAATCTCCTCGTGTGCGTCGTAAGTGTCAGAGACACCGCCGATGCTTATGCTGACCTGGTCGTCGAAGAACGACGGGATGTCAGAGTCGTCTATCGTGCTTGTGAAAGCAGTGGACGCGTTGAGTCTGGTACCGATGTCCATGTCCTCAGTCTTTCCGCCCTCTGTTACCACAGTAGCAGTGGAACCCGAAGTCATTGTGTATGACAGGCTCGCAAGCCCGGCAACAACGTCTCCGGCTCCTACTATGTCGGCCGGCTGAGCGTCAGCGCCAACTACCACGAAAGCGTCTACCTGACCGTTGTTCCCTAGGAACGTCGGGTAGGAGCTAAGCGGTGATGCCGCCAATGCACCAGCAGCCAAGGTCGCTCCAGCCATTACGGCTGTAAGACCTGTAGCCATTATTTTCTTGATTTGCATTGTAAATTCCTCCTATTTTCGTGCTTCTCAGCATACACGAACGCTGACGTGGGCTGGTTACCACGGTTTCCTAACGCTGGCAAACTCATCAAAAACCGGTCAGTTTTGCTGGCCAGTATTCTATGGTCTACCATGTTTACTTAACAAATACTATGTACTTGGACGGTACTTATACCTGTCTAGAAACAGTTGTCGGACCATGTTTACTCTATCTAAAACGGGTTCTAATGGTTTCTATTATACCATCAAAGGTTTCTAATTGTTCCTAGGAACAAAATAAACCGATATAGACTGAAATAAGACTTAAAACGCTACTTTTTCTAAAAAGACCCATAAACTCTACGATCCGAATTTTTTCTTCGAAATGCTGACCATGTTCGTCCTTCCGCGCCTTTCGACCTCCACGACGCCCCTCTCCATGAGCTTGTGGACCACCCGGCTGACCTTTGCCTTGCTGAGGTTGGTGTCGGCGGCTATCTTTTTCTGGTTTATCTTGCCACCGGCCTTCTCAATCGACGAAATTATGTTCTTTTCATAGTCGTCCATGACCGATAAAATGACTTCCTGCGTCTTTTTGCGACTTTTGAATGCTATCAAACCGAGGCTTCCGCCGAAAATTATCCCCAATAGGACCAATATCTCCCTCGGAGGGACCACAAAGGCGGGCGCGGGCTCCGACGTTGTCTCATAGAACACCTGGAAGGTGAGAGGGACGTCCTTGACGTCCGTGAGCCTCCAGACGACGGTTATCTTCCTGCCGTCCGTGGACGTGGAGTTCGTCTTAGGCACGGTGGATCCCCCCTGTATGCCTTGGCTCAAAATCATCCCCTCTGGAAGCCTTACGGCGGCAAAGACGTTCTTGGCGGGTATTTTGACGCTGAAGTCGCCCGTGAAGACGAAATCTCCCCCAACCGACTTTATCATCTCGGACGACTGGAACGTCATCTCGAGGGTCTTCTTCTCCTCGGTTAGGTTGGCGCTGCAGGATATTATGCTGACCCCCTCCAGCTGGGTCTTGCAGTCCACCATGCCGGACGTCGAGGTGGCGGTGAAATTGCTTATCCTAAACGGCAGCAGTATGCCGAACTCCCCGACGGGCTCGGCCAGGACGAAGACCAGCTTCACCGTGGCCATGTTCTGCTTGGCCAAATCGACGTCTATGGAGTAGGAGTTCAGCTCCTGCGCCGCGGACATGGACGGGATTACCAGAAAAAGTGCCAAAAACAGGGAAATTATGGTTAGAGTGGGACTCTTCATCGTGGATACTCTCATTTCTTGCCGCTTATAATTATGCCGCCGGCCCCCGCGGACGCGTAGCGGTGCATTATCTCGGCCACGGCGTTCGCCATGGACTGGACCTCTTCGAACTTCATCCTCATCTCTTTGGGTGACATGACCTCGATCGAGCTCGGGCCGAAGAATATGATAGAGTACACGAGGTTCTCGACCGAGCTCACGACCACGTCGACCTCGCACACCTGGGAGTACGCCTTGTTCCCCTTGAACTGCTTCGGGGCGTCCTCCACCTCGACCACGTCCTCGTACTTCTCCTCCACAATCTTGATGTTGTCCATCTTCTTGACGCTCTCGAGATGGCTCTTCAGGGAGCTGCGGGCGACGTCCTCCGACCCGGCCAGCACCTCGAAGAACATCCTGGCGTGTATCCATCCCTTGTCAAGATGCTCCGCAAGTATCTCGTTGGACATAAACATCAAACTGTGTTTCAAACTAATAAACGACTATGTCTAGATCACGACGTCTATCCTAACGCCGCAGCTGTTGCACCTGTCCTTCTGCATCACGTTCTTCTTCAGGTTCCCGTTGACCCTCTGTATGAGCAGCTCGCGGCAGTTGTAGCAGAACGTGTTCTCCGCGTCGTTTGGCTCGATCATGTTCCCTATGTAGACGTACCTGAGGCCCGCCCGGTTGGCCTCCTTGGCGCACGCGTCGAGGGTCGACTTCGGGGTGAACGGGAGGTCCGAGAACTTGTCGACCGTCGGATGGAACTGGAGCAGGTGGAACGGCACCGTCGGCGCGAGCTCCGCCACCATGTGCTCCGCCAATTTCGTGCAGCTCTCGACGTTGTCGCCTATCTGCGGTATAATCGTGTTCGTTATCTCGATGTGGACCCTCTGCTTCTTGAGCTGCTTCAGCGCGTCGAATATGGGGTCCGGGTTCTTGATTACCTGGTGGCTCGCCATGAACTCGGGGTTCCCGCTGGCGCGGAAGTTCACGACCGCGGCGTCTATGTACTTGGCGACCCTCTTGATGGCCTCCTCGCTTATCACGCCGGTCGTCGACAGCACGTTCTTGATGCTGCTCCTGTGGGCGAGCTTCGCGACCTTCGCCATGTACTCGAAGAACAGGGAGGGCTCGCCGTACGTGTAGCTGATGACCTCCACGCCCTCCTTCTCCGCCATCTTCACGACCTGCTCCGGCGTCATGTTCCTGCTCACCTTGGGCAGCCTGTCATGCTCTATCCTCCAGTTCTCCGGGGCGTCGCCCGATATCGACAGGGACCTTGCGCCGGGGTGGAAGTGGAAAAGCGGCCTCTTTTCCACCGTGTCAACGACCATCGCCTTGAGCGCGCCGTTCGAGGTCAGCATGCTGTTGCCGACGTTCTTCCTCATCCCGCACACCCCGACCTTGTCCTTGGATAAAAAGCAGTTGACGGCGCACAGGTCGCACCTTATGCCGTTCCTCTCCTTGTGCCATATCTGCGCCTCCTCCCAGTTTTCCTGCGCGGCTTTTGTTTTTTTGACTATTGCCATTCCAATCCCAGAAATTTTAATACCTTAAATTAGTTTCCCTCCCTATTATAGATGTTACAGGGTTGTCTGATGTTTCCGAGGGACGATTTCGCTGAATTTGTCGGCATAGTAATCGGTGACGGTAACCTCTATGACAAGGGGCCGACCTATGTTGAGATATGTGGCGACCCGGTCTTAGACTTCGATTTCATGTCATCCCTTAGATCGAGGCTGGAGAGGTTTGGGTTCAGACCAAAAATGACGATTAGAGAAGGCGGCCTCAGGCTCAGAATAAACAATAAAAAACTTGTTGAGGACCTGAAAAATATCGGGATGCCCTCCGGCCGCGAAAAATGCACGGAATCGAAGATACCAAAAATCTTCCTAAAGGAGTGGAGTCTCACGAAAAAATGTATCCGGGGCGTTTTCGATACGGACGGTTGCATATTCTATGACAAAAGAAGAATTTACAGGACGCCTTATGTCAGAATATGCCTCCATATGAAAAATAGAAAACTCCTGAAGCAGATACAAAAAATACTGGCGACCAAATCGATAGAGGCGAGAATAAACACGGATGGCTACAATCTTTCGATAAACGGGCGGACGCAAGTTAATAAGTTCTTGAAAAACATAGGTTTCTCTAACAAGAGACACATTGAAAGGGTCATGCCTCAGTAGCTCAGTCCGGTAGAGCGCCCGCTTTTCGGCTAGAAAGCCGAGCGGAACGTAAGCGGATGGTCGTGGGTTCAATTCCCACCTGAGGCTCTACCCGACGCCGGAAAAATGCCGGCGGCGCTACCCGCGTCTCGGACGCTTCTTGGCGGCAGCCGCCTTCTTACCCGGGTTTATCAGGCTCGTCTTCAGGTGCGCCCTTATGATGAATATCCCCAATATCGTGATTATCGAGGTCACCATCACCGCGAGTATCGGCGCCGACTCCGTTTGCAGTATCATCGACATCTGTTCTCCCTGAATGAATAAGGTATATTCTATCTTTAAATCTGTTGAACATGTGCTCGACGACGACATACTCGCCGGCTATGAATATCATCATTCCCGCGAATATCGTCGTGTATCTGGCTATCTCATCCCCCGCGACGCCCTCTATGTCGAACGCTGTGCTCATCACGGCGATTCCCAGAATCACTAAGAAGAAGTGCCTCTCCTCGAACCCCCTCAGGAGCAGGAACATCAGGGAGAACGGTACCATGAAAGTGAGGGAGCTGAGATAGAGCACGGCCTTGTCTATCTGCTGGTCGCAGTCTAGGAGCGTGTATGGACCCTGATTCTGCATGTCGTAAAGCATTATGGAACCGCGGCACCCGAAGACCTGGGTGCCTACGATGAAATGCCCCGACTCGTGTAGCACGAAGGTCGCGAGGATGAAGACGGTGTTGAACAGAACAAGGTATAGGAACAGCCTGGAGTATATTTTCAGCTCCAGCATCGCCAGGCCTGCCACAATTACTAATGACAGCAGACACTTTTAAACTTTGGGCGACAATCCATTCAAATGGACATAGTGATACATCTCGCTTCGAGGGACGCGCAGGCCATCAAGGATATTTTAAACAAGGATGAAAAAGTCTCGCGCGCTAGCATGGTGTTCCGCGACGCATCGTCCCTCGGGAAGGAGGGTCAGCTCTGCCACATAGCCGGCACCGAGGAGCAGTGCAGGCAGGCGCTCGACATCGTGAAGGAGGTTGCGAAGGAGACGGACGCGGAGACGAAGGAGGCCTTCCTCAGGAAGCTCAGGGAGGAAGAAGAGGCCGCGGGGGCAGGTTTCGGCAGCCTTTTCGGCTGACCTCCGATTGCAATTTAAACCCTCACCGACAATTATTCTTCTGATGCGCCAGTAGTCTAGCCTGGTAGAACACAAGCTTGCCAAGTTTGGAGCCCGGGTTCAAATCCCGGCTGGCGCACTCGACTTATTTTCAATATCAGACCGCCAAAAGCCGCCAGAATCTGGATCTTGGCGAAAGGAAGAATATTTATACCGTCCAAAAACCGAATACTTTTAAGATATTATGGGGCTCTTTGGCGGACCTAGCAAAAAGATGGACAAGAACCAGGACATACACTCGGACATAAACGACGTCCGCAGGATGGTCGACAACTCGTCGGGCATGAGGATGTCGAACGTGAGGGTGCCGGAGGAGTCCAGCGTGCCGACTTGGAAGCCGCAGGGCAGCGACGAGTGGAGGATGCCGTCCGAGAACAAGTGGGACATAGAGCACGACGACGTGAACCAGCCGAGCGCGGCGCCGCTCTTCGTGAAGATAGACCGTTATCGCAACCTCGTGTCCTCGCTCGGGGCGATAAAGAGCTCGATGGGCCTCCTGAGGAGCTCCCTGGCGACCTTGAACGAGCTGGAGAAGGCGAGGCAGCAGAACATGATGATTGTCCAGGGCACGGTCGAGAAGGTCGAGAAGAGGCTGGCCATGCTCGACAAGGAGCTCGTGAGGCCGAGCGGCTTCACGTCCCCCTCCACGTCCGAGGAGTACCAGGACATGCACAACGTGGGCGCCACGGTGGCCGACCTCAAGGGACAGATCCAGCAGCTCAAGAGCGAACTGGAGCAGATGTAGACACCCCCTTTCTCGTAAAATCTAAGAATGCTTTTATCCTTCCCGAGCCAACTATTCCTCGCGGGGGTCGCATAGCCCGGCAATTGCGCCGCGCTCAAGATTTTCTTGAGCTTCGATTCAAGATGAGATAAGAAACGCGGTGGGTTAGTCCCTTCGTGGGTTCGAATCCCACCCCCCGCACTCCCATGCTAAAAACAGGCGATTTTTACACGAATCTGGCCAGAAATCCCATAATAATCATTTCATATGGGAAAACACGGCAATCGCCGTCAAGATGGGTCGTCGTACGGCTAGCGTTCTCATCGAATAAGCCGATTTAGGTCAAAAGAAGGTCTAGAATGCTTTTAACGAAGATTCATAAAAAATAGCTTTATATCGCCAATTCCCGAATTCAATGTTGGTGAAATGAAATGAGTCAAAGCGCAGTAGTCGCGGTCGCGTCCGCTTTCATCGTCAACGGTATACTGTCGTGGCTCAGCGTAGACACGATGCTTGGAATGACCGGCATAAGCTGGGTCATATCCGGTATAGTAGCCTTTGCCGCTGGATACGCGACAATGAATATGGGAAAGAAGTAGTTTCCCAAGGTTTACCAGACAAGAGACAAAAACCAAACCAAATGTTTGAGATTCTTTGATTTATTTCCAATTATGCGCGTCTCGGCCCCCGCGTAGGGTCGAAAACGCCTCCTAACGCCGGAAACGTGGCCAAGTTCAGCAAAAATTAGCTCTGACCAGGAACGAGACCGAAGATCAGGCTGCCTTCGAGACCTTGTGGAGGCCTATTCCCATCATCACCACCCCGACAAGCTCGGTTATGTGCCACAGCGTGTGGGTCAGCAGGCTGAACTGTATGAAGTCGGTGTGAATCGGGGTGTCTAGCACCGTCACCGCGACGAAAAGAATCAGACCGCCTATGATGAAGGATATCCCTATGGCCATCTCGCCCTCGATCTTAGGCAGGACACGGAGGGCGGAGTAGATTATGGTAATCACTCCCACGATCATTATGGAGGCCATGATTATCCACATCTCAAGCGTGGACGGCAGGGCCGGCCCGAATCCCGGCAGCTTCAGGGCGATAAGGACGAACGAGAACGCTATGACCATGCCGATCACCATGGGCATGTACTTCTTCCTCTGAGCGACGGTCTGCTCGTGGTGCATGTCATGGTACTTCTTGATTATGGCGCGCGCCTTCTCCTTAGAAACCTTCTTCCTGGACGCCTTCTTTGCCATTGTAAAATTATTGGTCGCGCTATATATTAAAGCTAACTCCGTAAAACAAAAATTATCTCAAACGTCGAGCTTATATGAATAATTCCCGAATTCTTAGTATGACATTCCTACTCGAAGGATTGGCTGGACTGGGAATTGCTTCCCTGTTGGTCGTGGCCCTTGCCGAATGGGGCAAGTTCAGGGTCAAGGCCGAGAAGGGATTCAACTGGATAGGCTTGGCCGGAGTATGGTTCCTGTTCGCAGGTGCCATAGAGGTCGCGTCTGTCAGCGCTGGAGCCATGCCGAACATCGCAACGTACTTGGGTGTCGGCGTGACAAGCAGCGTCTTCGCCATATTCCAGATAATCGGCTGGATATTCGCGTTGATCGGAACCCTGTTCGCAGCTTACGAGGTCCTCGTCGAAAAATAAGGCGAATCCTCTAAAAACAGAATCTCATTGAGGTTTCTTTGATTTCTTTCTTCATTATGGCCGCAAACCCCGGCCTGGGGTTGAAAATTCTCGGTGGACGGACGCTAGGGACAGAAAACAAGAAAAAACCAAAATGACGGTTTTCAGGGCTCAGAAGTCGTCGTCTGCGAATTCCTCAACGTCCTCGGAAGTCTCCTCGGAAACTTCCTCATCCTCATCAAAAGCTGCCATTAAAGGGTTTCACCTAAATCATGTTAACTGGATGGGAAGTATATAAACGTTATAGATTTTTTTAGAATGTTTTCAAAAACAATTTTCGGCGGCAATCGGGTGGTTTCGGGTCGGTCACGCGGACTTTTGGTGCTTTCCGAACCTGGCGAGCGCCTCGAACGCCCTGACGGCCCGTTCGGGAGTCGGGTAAATTGGAACTCCCCTGGCCTCGAGCCTCTGGGACATGCGGTTGCTGAAGCTCCCGCCGGCTGCGCAGCACAGCACGGGCTTGCCGTGGGCCTGCAGGGACGCCACTGTCTCGATTATGCTCTCCTCGAGCGTCGGCACCTGGAAAAGGGTTATCAGAATCGCCCCGTCGTACTTCCCCATCGCGGCCTCGAACGCCAGCTTGTAGGTCGAGGCGTTCGAGTCCGCCGTCAGGTCCATCGGGTTGTGGACGGAAGC
>Ga0207952_1001441_pt1 | contig 9950 bp, 4 predicted proteins | sample SubbioR12Aug_8Ca_FD_184831 | JGI IMG/M metagenome (GOLD analysis project Ga0207952, IMG submission 184831) | Serpentinite rock and fluid subsurface biosphere microbial communities from McLaughlin Reserve, California, USA - CR12Aug_8Ca (SPAdes) | ecosystem: Environmental > Terrestrial > Deep...
GGCGCGGCCTTCGCTCGAGATGATCACCAGCGAGTCGACCGAACGGCATTCCTGCACCGAGCCGAGGCGGTCGCCGTCCTTGAAGGTTACTGCCGAGAGATCGAGTCCGTGTCCCTGGCGGACGCGCGCCCAGCCTTTTTCCGAAACGATCAGCGTCACCGGTTCGTCAGTCACGGCGGCGACTTCCGAGCGCGAGGCCATCGCCGCCGGCTGGATCACCGTGCGCCGCGCATCGCCGTGTTTTTCGGCGTCGGCCTTGATCTCGCTGATCACCTTACGGCGCATCAGCAAGTCGCTGCCGAGCAGCTTCTCCAGCGCTTCCTTTTCGCCGCGCAGTTTTTCCAGTTCCTGCTCGATCTTGATGCCTTCGAGGCGGGCCAGCTGACGCAGGCGGATTTCGAGGATGTCCTCGGCCTGCCGGTCGGAGAGCGTAAAACGTGCGATCAGCGCCGCTTTCGCATCGTCCGCTTCGCGGATGATGCGGATCACTTCGTCGATGTTGAGGAAGACGATGTGCCGGCCTTCGAGAATGTGGATGCGGTCGTTGGCTTTTTCGAGGCGGAACTCGGTACGCCGCTGCACGGTCCTGATGCGGAACTGGCACCATTCGCCGACCAGATCGGCGAGCGTCTTCTGGCACGGCCGGCCGTCGATGCCGACCGCCACCAGGTTGATCGGCGCGGTCGTTTCGAGGCTGGTGTGCGCGAGCAGCAGGGCGACGAATTCGTCGCGGTCGAGGCGTGAGTTGCACGGCTCGAAGACCAGGCGGATGTCGTCGTCCTTGCCCGATTCGTCGCGCGCGCGCTCGACCTGCGAGGCGAGCAGGGTCTTCAGCTGCGCCGCCGACTGTTCGATCGCCTTCTTGCCCGGCTTCGGCTGCGGGTTCATCAGCGCGCCGATTTCGGAGAGCACCTTGGCCGACGAGACGCCCGGCGGCAGTTCCTTGAAAACCAGTTGCCAGGCGCCGCGCGCCATCTCCTCAAACTCGTAGCGGGCGCGCACGCGCAGGCTGCCACGCCCGCTGCTGTAGGCGGCGGCGATCTCGCTGCTCGACGAAATGATCTGCCCGCCACCGGGGTAATCCGGGCCGGGGATGTGTTCCATCAGCTCGGCGACGCCGGCGTCCGGGTTCTGGATCTTGTGGATCGCCGCCGCCGCCACTTCGCGCAGATTGTGCGAGGGCATTTCGGTGGCCATGCCGACGGCGATGCCCGAGGCGCCGTTGAGCAGCGCGAAGGGCAGACGCGCCGGCAGGAAGGCCGGTTCGTCGAAGGAGCCGTCGTAGTTCGGCTGGTAGTCGACGGTGCCCTCGCCGAGCTCGCCGAGCAGCAGTTCGGCAATCGGCGTCAGGCGCGCTTCCGTGTAGCGCATCGCTGCCGCGTTGTCGCCGTCGCGCGAGCCGAAGTTGCCCTGTCCGTCGACCAGCGGGTAGCGCAGCATGAAGGGCTGCGCGATGCGCACCATCGCGTCGTAGGCCGAGGTGTCGCCGTGCGGGTGGTATTTACCGATCACGTCGCCGACGACGCGCGCCGATTTCACCGGCTTCGCCGTCGAGGAGAGTCCGAGTTCGCGCATGGCGAACAGCACGCGGCGCTGCACCGGCTTCATGCCGTCCTTGACGTCGGGCAGCGCGCGGCCCTTGACGACGGCGATCGCGTATTCGAGGTAGTCCTTGGCCGCCGAGTTATGCAGCAGGATGCTCTCGCCGTCGTCTTCCTCCTCGATTGGCGGGGCAGTCACGGGCGGCGGCGGTGGCGGTGGCGCTTCTTCTGCAACCGGCAGTTGGTCGAACAGGTCGGGGGTTGTTGTATCAATCGTCACGATCAGATCTCCGCGCCAACCAGGGCGCCGTTTGCTTCCATCCAGGCCCGCCGGCCGGCGGACTCGTTCTTGGCCATCAGCATGTTCATCACCGGATTGGCCGTGTCGGCGAGCGGCATGCGCACGCGCATCAGGCGGCGCGTGTCGGGCGACATGGTCGTCTCCCATAGTTGTTCGGAGTTCATCTCGCCGAGACCCTTGAAGCGCGAAATCGAGATCGCCTCCGGCTTGATGTTTTCAAGACGCATGCGGTCGATCGCGGCTTCGCGCTCGGCGCCGTCGAGCGCGTAGATCTTGCGCGGCGGGCGGTTCTTGCCCTGGCCCGGCACGTCGAGGCGATAGAGCGGCGGCTGGGCGAAATAGAGGTGGCCGTGCGCGATCAGTTTCGGGAAATGGCGGTAGAACAGCGTACATAGCAGGACGCGGATGTGCGAGCCGTCGACGTCGGCATCGGTCATGATCACCACCTTGCCGTAGCGCAGGTTGGCCAGCACGGTGTCCGGCGCATCGGGCAGGTGCGGGTCGATGCCGAGCGCCACCGCGATGTCGTGTACTTCGCGGTTGGCGAACAGGCTGCCGACTTCGACTTCCCAGGTGTTGAGCACCTTGCCGCGCAGCGGCAGGATGGCTTGCAGTTCTTTATCGCGGCCGGATTTGGCCGAGCCGCCGGCCGAGTCGCCTTCGACGAGGAAAATCTCGTTGCGGCTGGTGTCCTCGCTCTGGCAATCGGACAGCTTGCCGGGCAGGATGGCGACGCCCGACTGCTTGCGTTTCTCGACCTTCTGCCCGGCGCGCGAGCGTGCCTGCGCAGCGCGCACGGCCAGATCGGTAATTTTCTTGGCGGCGTCCGGGTGCTCGTTGAGCCACAGTTCGAGCGGGTCGCGCACCATGCGCGCGACGAGCGCGACGGCGTCGCGCGAGTTCAGGCGTTCCTTGGTCTGGCCCTGGAACGACGGGTCGAGGACGCGTGCGGCGAGGACAAAGCTGGCGCGCGAGAAGACATCCTCGGCAGCCAGCTTGACGCCCTTCGGCAGCAGCGCGTGATGCTCGGCAAAGCCCTTGATCGCATCGAGCGTCGCCTGGCGCAACCCCGATTCGTGCGTGCCGCCGGCCGGCGTGGGAATCAGGTTGACGTAGGACTCGCGCGCCAGTCCGCCCTCGGCGGTCCAGCAGATGGCCCACGCGGCGCCGGCGCCGGGCGGGAAGTTCTCGTCGCCGGCAGCGGCGTATTTTTCGGTATTGAAGATCGGCGCGACGAGTTCGCCGTCGATCTGCTCGGCCAGGTATTGCTGCATGCCGTCGGCAAAACACCAGTTTTTCGTCTCGCCGTTTTCGATCGCCAGCGAGACCTGCAGGCCGGGCAACAGAACGGCCTTGCTGCGCAGCAGACGTTCGAGTTCGGCCTGCGGAATGTTCGGCGAATCGAAGAAGCCGGCGTCGGGCCAGGCACGCACCCGTGTGCCGGTCGCCTTCTTCGGCGCATCGCCAAGCCGCTGCAAAGGCTCGACGACCTTGCCGCCGGAGAAGATGATCTGGTGCCGCGCGCCGTCGCGCACGACCTCGACTTCGAGGCGCGTCGACAGGGCGTTGGTGACCGAAACGCCGACGCCGTGCAGGCCGCCGGAAAAGCGGTAAGCCGAACTACCGTCGCCCTTGTTGAACTTGCCGCCGGCGTGCAGCTGGGTGAACACCACCTCGACCGTCGGCACCTTTTCGACCGGATGCATCTCGACCGGAATGCCGCGCCCGTCGTCCTGCACCGACACCGAACCGTCGCCGTGCAGCGTCACCGCGATACGCTTGCAGTAACCGCCGAGCGCCTCGTCGGCGGCGTTGTCGATGGCTTCCTGGATGATGTGCAGCGGGCAGTCGGTGCGCGTATACATGCCCGGACGGTGGCGAACGGGTTCCAGCCCCTTGAGGACGGAAATGGATTCTGCGGTGTAGCTCATCGTATTGCCAATCCTCTGAGTGCGATCATCCACGTCCTGAAATGCGCACATTCGCGCTCGATTACTTCCAGAGTGATGCGCTCCGCAGCCCTGGGGCCGTGGGATGTCTTTTGATATTTTGGATGCAGCAGGTTTGCGAGTTGCCGCGATGGCTTGGTCTCAAAACCATCATTGATATGTTCGGGTGTGTCGGCGGAGGCGCGTACCTTGGTCAGCGCGCTCAAGCTTTTTGCCCAGGTCGGCTCCAGCGTACTCAATGCCTCTACATCGGAGAACAGCAACCCTTCATATTCGTGCGGTTGAATATGCGGCAGAAAACGTTCCGGACGACATCCCGCGTGGGCCACAATGGCTTCATGCAGCGCGTTCTGGAGGCAGGTTACTCGTGCATGCACGTCCGGTTTTTTCTTGGCGTCGCCAAACGCGGGAAAGTCCGTATCCAGCGCATAAAGATCGAGAAATGTACCCAACACCGCGTCAGGGTGTTGCCTTAGCGTGTTCCTCGCATTGAATTTCAGCCGGTCGAAGGTGACGGCGCCGCCTTTGGCGTTTTGCGATGTATTCAACATCTGCGGCTTCACGAATACCTGTAAAGGGCGCAGCGTAGGTGCAAGCACCTGTTTGATGAATTTCTCTTCGGTTGATCCTTCGGCAAAGACGATGACTTCTACCATGTCATGGCCTCCCGCCCAGGATGTTCCGCTTCCAGATTTCGCCCATCGCGTACTCTTCCAGCCAGCCGGCAAGCTCTTCTTCCGTGTAACGCCGAAAGGTCGAAGCGCCGTCATCCTGGTCCACCACGATCACGTCTTCAGGCGATAGCTCGTTCACCAGTTCTACCGACTGCGTGGACACGACCAGTTGCCGGTCTTCCGCCACCTGATTGAAAATGCCAGCCAGAACGGTGATTGCATAGGGGTGCAAGCCCAACTCGGGTTCGTCGATCAGGACTGTGTGTGGCAGCAGGGAAACAGGCTGCAACAGCAGTGTCGCAAGACAGATGAAACGCAAGCTGCCATCTGAAAGCATGTGAGCTTTGAATGGCGTGTCGGGCTTTCCTTTTTGTGTCCATTCCAGTTCGACATATTCCGGTTCGCCAGGGCGGTGCACGAATTCACCAAAAAAGGGCATCACCAGCCGGATGGTCTCGACGATGCGCTGATACTCCGCCTCGTGCTTTTCCTTCAGCATTCTCAGGTAGGCAGCCAGGTTGGCCGCATCGATTTTCAGCCGCAGGTTGTCATTGGCAGCGTGGGATTGCTTCACCTTGGCGGTGTCACTGGTGTCATGGAAATGGTAAACGCGCCAGTTGCTGACCGAGTCCCGCACGTAAGGCGAATACTTGTCTTTGGCTTCCTTCAGCTTTGATTCGGCATGCCCAGTTCCCAGCGTGACACTGGGTGTCGTGTTGTAAAGCACGCCTTTGAACCAACTAACTTCGCGCTCGAAAACAAGGCGGTTGTCCGCAGTCGGCACCAAGTCGAACTTGTAGCCGTTGGCAGAAAAGTAAAATTCGGCATGCAGGCGATCCGTCGTGTTACGTCCGAAATGCAGTAAGGCATCTGGCCCGCCTTGCTTCTGTACGTAAAGCTGTAACTGCTGCTCGTACATTTCATTGAGTAAACGGAACAGGTTGATGAAGTTGCTCTTGCCTGCACCGTTAGCACCGATGAGCACGTTCAGGTCATTCAGCTTGAAGTCTTTCAGTTCGCGAATGGATTTGTATCCGGTAACCGTAAGTGAGCGGACGCTAGACATCTTGCTCTCCAGCTAAGCCAATTCCAGCCAATTGCTTCGCAATTGTCGACATTAAATATCCTTCATCAATGCCATCAAGAGTCTCTCGATGGTTTCGTCGTGTTCCCCCCAAACGAGGTAAGCCGACGTGCCCTCGCACTCGTTGAATTTACTACGGGCGTGCTTCCGATGCTTCACCGGATACGAAAAAGGCCAGAGTGTGTCTGGCCTTTGGGTGTTTTGTGGTGCAGAGGATACCAGAAACAAACTTCCCTCTATAGCCCCAGAGCAACAGCGCGGACATGTGCGGAAACTTGAGGGGGACGGCTACAGGTCAGATACCCGACAACACCTCTTCGGCCGGTTTGATCACACCCGCTTCGGATTGCGGCTGTCCCATGCGTAGCAAGAATTCGCTCGGTGAAATGCGCGGCAATACCTCGGCGCGTGCCGCTGCAAAGTGGCGCAGACCGCCCCACAATCCGGCATCGCCGACCATGAAGAACCGGTGCTTGGCGCGTGTCAGTGCCACATTGAGCAGGTTCGGTTTGGCTGCCGCCCAGTCGGCCGCCCCCTGCGTACGGTCATCGCACCCCAACACCATCCAGACAATGCTCTCCTCCTTGCCCTGGAAGGTATGCACCGTACCGATCCGTGCCTTGCACCATTCCTGCAGCTTGAATTTCTTGGGTGGCTCGACATCATCTTGTGCCATCAATACCGCCCAGTTTTCCGGTTTGGAAATCCGACCGATCAACTCATCCTTGATCCGTTTGAACGGAGAGATGATGTAGATTGGCGGCAGCGCGCCTGTGCGCTGATACAGCATCACCAAGGCTTGATGTACCAGACCGATTTGCGCCGGCACCGATTGCTTGCTGTCCGCTGCTCCCGGCGCATGAACCCAGGCACTGGGCCCGATATCCAGGCTGTCTGCCGGCGGCAGACGCTTTTTCGGGTCATCGGGGTTGAAGAAAATCATCTTCCCCTCGTAAGCGATCTCGTTGGCGATGGAGAACATCGGATCGACGCAACGCCGATGCACCCTCAGAGGGCTGCCGATCCATTGCGCCCCGTCGCCAGAACCGATCCAGGCGCCCAGATGATTGGCGGCATCGGCCAGATTCTGTACCGAGACACGGTGCGGCGCGACGTCCATGTCAGGCGGCAGACTGGAGGATTTGGCCAGCGCCTCGATCAGTTTGATCGGCACGGTAAATACGGGCTCGATCTGCAAGGGGTCGCCCACCACGACGGCGCGTTTGGCCCGCCACAGCGCACCGACGGCTGCCTGCGGCACCGCCTGCCCCGCCTCGTCGATAAAAAGCCAGCCGAGCGTGTTGGCACCCAGGTCGCGGAACTGGCTGGCGAAGGACGCAAACGTGCTTGAAACTACCGGCACCACCATGAATAGGCTGCGCCAGATGGCCAAGGCGTGCTCCGGCTCTTGCAGGCGCTTGCCGGACAACAACTGGCAGACCGCCACGATGTTGCCACCGAAGCGCCCGCCCTTTTTCAGCACCCCAGACAACCAGGCCTCGTGCAGTTGCAACGCCGCCGCAAAGAGTTCTGCCCGCTTCTCGTTCAGCGCCTCGCCCCACCACAGGCCGTCGATCTGCCAGTGCTCCTGTTCCAGGTCGTCCAACTCACCCGGACACGCTGCCTGCGGAAAATCCTTGGGCAATTGCGCGAGTTTCTGCTGCTTCGCGTGCCAGTCCGCCCGCCGATCAGCGAGCGCCTGCTGCGCTTTGCCGTGTGCCGCAGCGGCGCGCTCTACGGTTTTTTGTGCGGCAAGTCGCGGCGCTTCGACTTCATATTTTCGGCGCAGCCATTCGCCCTGCCTGCGATGGTTGGCCGACAAGTCGCTACAGTAGTTTTGATAAGCAGGGCCTTTCAGCAGGCGCGCCCACCATCCCGGGCACCCCCTTTCTATGAGCCGCTCCTCGGATTTGAGCAATTCCAGCTGGCTACTGCAGAGCTTCCACTCCTCGTCGGCTGTCTGGAAAGCCGTTTGCGCGGCCATAAGCGTCTGTTGCGCCTGCTGTTCGCCTTGCGTCGCTGCTGCCGTAAAACTGGCCAGGGTTTGCCCCTGCAGTTCAGCTTGCAACTTGGCGTAGCGGTTCAGTTGCTGGATCACCGCCTTGACCTCCTGATCCGCTTTCAGGAATGCCCGTCGTGCCTGCGCGTAGTCGATGCCCTGATACCGATCGCGCCACATCCAGAGGGACTGGTGTCGCTCGGGGTCGAAACCTCTTGGCGGTTTTTTCTCCCAAGGTTTGGCTCCGGCGGAATTGATTTGATCAGCAAACGCCTTCCGGTTGGATATCTTACCGAGAGCACAGGAGATCACACCCCAAGGCTCGTCGTCAGCGAGAAGCTGTTCATATTCGCCCTTGCCGTTCCTTGCCGCTCCATTGAGGGCCACTGGCTGCAGGTAGCCGACCGTCGCTTTGCCATGTTTGTCACGCCAGCCTTTCTCGTCTGGTTCCACGGGCTTGCCCAGCGATTTGGTCTTGGGGAGATCCCGAGAAATGTTCTCCACGGCCGCATTGTTGGACGAAGCCACCACCATCTCGAAACCGGCGAGCTCCTCGCGCAGCTGCGCGATCGTGCAAGGTTTCTCGGCCCCCTTGAAGTTGACCATGACGGCATCTGGCAGAAAGGCATCACCGGGCGAATCGTACTTCGCCAGAGCCCGTACCCGACGCACGATGTTCTCGGCGAAGATGTCGCGCAGCAAGGTCGTTTTACCGGTTCCGGGAGGGCCATTGACCGAAAACACCCCTGTCGTCTTCAGCTGTTCGAAAACGCTGTTGATGGCAAACTGTTGCATCAAGCTCATCGCATGAACCGGCCGGTCCAGCCAGTGTCCGGCATTGAGGCAATTCGGCTGCAGCCCGGCCACAATCCGTTGCCTGCCCGCCGACTGGTAGAGATCGATGCGCTTCGAACTGGCCACGGGCGTCAGGTAGGCTTCGAGCGCGGGACTGGCTTCGCCGCGCTGCAGGGACGCAATGGCTCGTGCGATGTCTTGGGCGTAGAAACTGTTAAGAATGTCGATTTCGCTGTCTTCCGCCGAGGCTAATTCGTCATCCTCCTCGTCCGTGCTTGCCGCGCCTTCCTTGGGCAAGAGGTCTTTCGCCTTCTCGGTAGCACCCTTCGTCTTCTCCTCGACACTCTTTGCGCGGATGACGATCACAGGTGCCTTCGGCTTTCCGGCTTGGGGACGGTAGCCGGCCCAGTCAAAGAAGATGTCGAGCAGTACCGACAGTTCGGCAGCGGTCAGCGCTTGCGCGGGTGCCGACGGGGTGCCATCCCCGGCATGATCTGTGGATGTTTCTTTCGGCGCTCGACCGGCGCGAAAATTCTTCAAAGCCTCCTTGAGCGTTTCAAGGTCGGCCTGAAACGCATCGAAATCGAGCCCCGCAAGCCCGCGTTGCAGAATGCAGCCCAAGGCCCACGGCGCGGTGGAAATGGATACTTCTTCAAGCTGAGGCTCGCCCTGAACGCTCACCTTGATCCGGGCGAAGCAGGTCCAGCCTTCCAGTTCGCCCCGTTGCTCCTGGTCGTACTCCTCGTTCGGCGTCAACGCTCTCTGGACCACGCGCTGCGTGACCTCGGTCAACTCGGCTTTGTCGAATACGCCGAGGAAAACCTCGAAACCACTGAGCTTGCGCCCGACCGGCGGCACGACCTGCCATAACGTTCTGACATCGGCTGCACCCAACTGCGGCCCGGAGAACGTTCGCACGCTCGACTCGGCATCCTTGGCTTCGAGCACCTGCCGTTGCAGGTCGAAGGGAATGAAGAATTCGACCTTGTGCCAGAACTTCAGGATGTTCGTGCAGTGAGAAACTGCGGGGTTCGTCTTCTTGGTGCTCATCACTTCTCTCTTTGCTGAATTGTTGAGCGGTTGTTTGCCGCAGTCCTACCGCTCCCGCAGGCTCTCGTCCTTGTATTGCAGCAGCGGACTGAGGAAATATTCGATCACCCGCCGCTGGGCGGTCTTGAACTCCACCGTCACGGCCATCCCCGGCGAGAGATTGACGGTCTTGTTTTCCACCTGAATCGTCGCCCGCGAGAGATTTACCCGTGCCGGAAAGATCAGCCCCCGCTTCTCGTCATTCACCGCATCATTCGAGACGTGAGCCACCTTGGCGTCGATGGTGCCGTACTTGGTGAAGGGGAAGGTCTCGACCTTGACCACCGCCTCCTGCCCCGGATTGACGAAGCCGATGTCCTTGTTCTCGACGAAGGCCTCGACCTCGATCGGGTTGTCCTTGGGCACGACCATCATCAGCGGCTGCGCCGGCGTCACGACCCCGCCGACCGTATGCACGGCGAGTTGCTGCACCGTGCCGTCTACCGGCGCAGTCAGCGTCATGAGCTTGCCGCGCGATTCCGCCTTGATGAGTTCCTGGCGATAGGTCGTCGTTTTTT
>Ga0207952_1001442_pt1 | contig 9947 bp, 14 predicted proteins | sample SubbioR12Aug_8Ca_FD_184831 | JGI IMG/M metagenome (GOLD analysis project Ga0207952, IMG submission 184831) | Serpentinite rock and fluid subsurface biosphere microbial communities from McLaughlin Reserve, California, USA - CR12Aug_8Ca (SPAdes) | ecosystem: Environmental > Terrestrial > Deep...
CCATTGTAATGCGGGACATTGACATCACGACCGACGCGCGCTCGAACGAGCTTAGTCACATCATGTGCCGTAAAACTGATTTTGCTGCCGATAAGCGAATCGACAACTTCCCCGACGATTGATTTGAGATTTTCGCTGAGCATGGGATTGGGTTTCCTATTTGGGAGCTTCAAATTCGACCAAATACCGCAGTACATTCTGACGGGATTTGTAAACAATGAATTCGTTGTTTAGCAGGCGTCTTTTTTCCCAGCGGTCGATGATTGTCACCCCGCCTTTGCCAAACACAGAATGGTATCCTCTTGGGGGTGAAGTAAAACCTTCAGGTTCTTCCGCTACATGGCTTTTACCGAGTACAACATCGTTGAGAAAGATAAACGCCTTGCGACCAGAGACAGCACCAGAACCGTTTCTGGTGTAAACGGCTCTGGGATGCGACGTATAACCGGTTGATTTCTTGAAATCATCTGCATTGTAAATGCCTTGTCCGAACATCGCCGCAGTAGTTTGCACACCCACCAGTTGATTTGGCAACTTCAGCGTAGAATGCAGAATACCACGAACATTAACACTGCGCGTTCCATGAAATAATAGACTTGTATTTGTTTCCCACCACAATTTTTTCTGGCTAGGCGATAGATCGGGTCGATCCTTGATCGCCTTCTGAAACAAGGGTCTTTCGGAAATCGTACCGGCTGTTTCTTGAATTGTTTTTTGAATATCAGAAAAATCATCAAGACCATCTTTGCGATGAATCTCCCAGATTCCCAAAATGCGAAGATTGCCTAAGTACGAATGCACATTTCTGGTCGCATTAGGCATCCAATTACAAATCCATTTTGCCATGTCGGTTTGGGGCTTTTGTGCATTCCCCAAATATGCCAACTCGATTGGCAAATCGCCGTAGGGATTGTGTGTTGTCTCACACTCCATTGCACCAACGGCTGACGCAAAAGCATCAAGATCTAGCAACCAAAGATCGATATTGTTTTCATTCAGCAACCATTTTTCAGGAGGCAATCCACGCGGCTTTTTCTTCGGAACACGAGAGTACAGCGTATTTGTCAACAGAATCAATTCACGGTCATTGATCTGGGTTTCGATTTTATGATCGAGATTTGACAATCTAATTCGTGCCGCTTGCAACAAATCTCGTGCTTCGGAAATAGCTTTTAACGTTGGCAAGTCGTTGTTGGACATGCTAGCGCGAGTAAACGCCACAGTACCAACATTAAGATCGCTTAACAAGGAAGCCACGTCTCGTGAAACAGAAATTTTCTTTCCGTTCTTCAATGGTTTCGATGCGGCAAAGACTTCCGAAGTTATGTTTTTTGCATCGGGAAGACCAGTTGTACGAACAGCTTGATTCCGAACGAGATAAACATCTTTGCCGGGTTTAGCTTCGAGGGTCGCAACGCCCCCAACTATCACCATACGACCACGTTTATCATTTTTGGAATGCATCTGCTTGGCAAATACCTGCTGTGCAGCCTCTTTGGATGCACATTCGACGAACAGAAATTGCGGCTTGGATGTATTACCTTGACGACCCCACTCAAAATAGGCATACCACCTACCGGTACTGATGCATTGAACAACAGCCCCGTGGTAATATTTATTGGAATCAACTTCGCCTTGTTTGAAACAACCAAGATCGGCAAGCATGACGCTTTCAAACTTGCCATCTTCATCAGCAACGGGTCCGAAACATCTAAAATCTTCGCGAGTCCCGTTACCGGGAATCAAACTCTTTTCTAGCTTCGTGCTCGTACCCATTGTTCGTCCGTTCAAAGTTTTCGCAGTTGTAAAGTTATACGAATATTATCGGCGGAATCGAAGCAAAATTTAGAAAAAACTTAAACTTCTGGCAAGACCCATTTGAATTTATTGGTAATCTTCATTTTGCCAGCAATGACGCACAGCGCAAAACGCATATAAGAAGATTTATGCGGCTCATTTCCAATACGCAATGTGCCAATCACCTTCGCTTCATCATATTCAACCGGCTTAACGAAATACGTCGGCTGCATTAGATTGTTGTATTTCCATATCGTGGTTTCAACAAATCGCACATGATCTAGCCACCGCTCCAGCAGTTCCGATGCATACATGTCAGCATCATCTTTTGTTGTGAATATGCAAAAACCATTAACGTTGCCGCTAAGGGTTTCGGTCACAAAGGGACACGTATATAATCTACCAAGATCATATCTGCCGCCAGAATATGGCAGAGTATAAGAATTCTCGCCAACTCCGAACTTTACGAAAACATTGTAACCTTGACCACTTGGCTCAAAATCAAGTAGTTGTCTGCTAAATTGTAATAACATAATTACCTCAAAATATTCGGAAACGGTTTGCGGTCCATCCAGAACACATTTCCCTTTACATGATTTGCGCGTACCCACTTCGCCGTGCTTTGAATGAAATCAGCATAATCGAAACTTTCGACTATCCTAATGACATATCCTTCTGCATCACACGGCTTGAAATCGTCTGGAAACACAATGTCTTTTTTGTTGGGATCAACTGCCTCGAATGTTTCATACGTGCTTTTCTTGGGCAGATTCTTGATCGCATCTTCGTTCCATATTCCGCGATACAAAACTGGAACTGTGTCCAATCCTAATTCTTCGCACCACGCGACGGTTTCATCCCACGACAAACAGGTATTTCCATCGAACATGGAGAACGCTAGGAAATAGCTTGGAAGACCGACGTAGAGAACGCTGTGGTACGCATACAAGTTCTCTCCACAAATGCGCCAGCTATCCGGGATTTGTGGTCCGACAGCAGCTTGTATTTGTTTAACAAACGACCGACTGGGATGATGTTTGCTGTCAACGCTGCGAGCGTGAATCGCATCGCGATACATGGTGCAATTCTCACCATCCATTTTCTCGGTCACGACAACTTCTTTGCCGTTGAACAGAGAGAATGGTGACTTATGCCACACATCATCGCTCGTTGCTGATTCGCTCCAAGGAACATGAAATGTTCTTGGATATTTAACAAGACTCATCGATTTTCCTTAATCCGCGTGTACGTTTCAATCAGTGTGTCTTTTTCTGGCTTAACATCAAACAACGCAGCCCACCCATCCCACAAAACATCATTTATTGACTTAAGATGAAATGGTTTGTTTTTATTTCCAACGCCCATATCGGGTGGCGTGAATCCAAGTTTAATCCAATATGCCTCAATAGATTCCATCACAGAACCATTTTTGGCTGTTTCCGGTGGTTCCTTAAAAAACCAACTAGTCAATACAGAAACTAAAATGTTCGCTGCCGGAATCGCATAATCCAAATCACAATGCCACCCTGCGTCTCCAATACTGTAGGGTAAAAAGCTGTGATTTGTGTTGGTTACGTATTTGTGTAGAGCATATTGCAAGGCTTGATAGAAATGAATCTTGGAATTTTGTTTTAAGATGCGCACAACCAACCAAGGAATCGCTGGCTGGTTTTGACTCCAGCGATAGCAACACAAACCAGCATACATCGTATTGACGTTGCCCCGCTTAAATAAACATTCCTGCTTGTCATTTATTTTTGTATCTTTAGCCATCAGCCCATGCTTGGCACACAATCGACACCATTGATTAAATACATTATTTGAAAGTGGTGTAAAGTAATCACCATCATTAAGCAAGGGCAAACAACGAACATCGTGTTTTCTGTTAGTTCCTTCCATAACATCAGCATAACAAGCACTTTGATTGTAAGTCGCAATCTTCCGACCGCTAGAAGAAACTACATTGAACGATACGTAATCGTCATATCTGTTTTGGATACACACGTCCCGCAACAATTTAGGCACAACTAATTTCATCGACTTCCCTTAATCTGCTCGTAAGCTGCGGTCAATGCTTTCTTGTCTGGTTGGATTCGGAATAACTCGGACCATCCACTCCACAAAATATCTTCTTGATCTTGCGCAATAACCGTCGCTAGGTCCGGTGGCTTAAATCCCCATTTAATCCAAATCAGTTCGATTTCATTGATTGTCGCCCGCTTACGTTTTATGCTTTTATCATTTACAAAGAACGCTTTTGCAGCAATGGCAGGCACCAAGCTTCGACCCAAGATTGGATAGTTCAAATTCCAGTGCTGTTGATTACCATAATTATACGGTAAAAAGCAATGATTTGAATTCTGCACGTATATATTTAACGCATATTGTAACGCCTGAAAGAAATCAAGCTTAGGATTCTTCGCCAAGGCAACAACGACAGTCCAAGCAATTGCTGGCTGTTTCTGACTCCAACGATAGCAACACAATGCTGTATACATCGTGTGCGCACTTTGCTCTGCGCCATTGAAGACGCAGATATGACGATTTTTTTCTGTTGCCACGTCTGTAGTCTTAGGCATTAAGCCATTTTGGATACACAGCTTGACCCATCGTTCAAAGACAGACTTTGGAAGCGCACTTGATTCGCCTTCAACTGGGTAGCAATGAATCTTCTGATCCAAGGAACCCATGCATTGCATATAGCAATTCCAATTTTCGTAACGACTGTGTTGTCCAATTACGCCTTTAGTTTCGATGGCGAACGAAACATGATCGCCATACTCTGTGGCGTTTTTGATCTTTTTAGGAATGAGGATCTTCATTTTTTGCGATCCTTCACAATGCGATCATATATCAAAGTGATTTCGTCTTTACATGGACCAGTCTCAAACAATAATGCCCAACCGTCCCAGAGAATGTCATCAGCATTGACCGCATTCAATTTCTTAGCATTCCCCACTTCGGGCGGAATAAAACGAAGTTGAGTCCAGTATGCTTCAATCGAAGCAATTGTTGAAAAATTCACGTTGTACTTACGTAGAATTTCATCATTCCCCAAAAATAAATTAGCAACGATAGCCGGAATGAAATTAGTATTTGGAATTCTATAATTCAAATTATATGCGATAGCATCACGATTGTTATATGGCAAAAACGTATGCCCGGTTTGAAAACAATGTGTCGCAAGCGCATATTGAAGTGCTTGGAAGAAATGAATCTTTGGATTCGCCTTCAATATTGTCAGAATTGTCCACGGAATTACCGGTTGATTCTGACTCCATCTATAACAGCACAACGCCGTATAAATTTGATGTTTTTTCAAACTTTCAATCGGAAAATTGCACGTTTGTTTTTTTACAGTTATCTCGACCGTGTCTCGTGGAATTAGGTTATGTGCTCTACACAACTTCATCCAACGAGTAAACATTACGTTCGACAATACACTTTTTTTGCCGGGGTGCCAGTTCGTTTTTGCGCATGGATAACATCGAATGCCAGTCGCATCCGTGTATCTGCCATATCCACCGTCTAGAAATGTGCTATAGCACGCAGCATGTGATACGCGCGCATTTTGAGCGTCAGCACAGATAACGCTATAAGACACAAGATCATCATCTTGTGCTTCAATAATTTCTGCCGGTGGTTCCAGCTTCATGCCGCTTCACGTACTTTTGCCAACTTGTCGAAGGTTTCTTCAATCGCTGTTTTGTCGGGTTTGACTTCAAACAGTTCTGCCCAACCATCCCACAAAATATCTTCGACGGTCTTCGTGTGAAATCTCTTCGTTGCCTCAGTCTCGGTAGGCGCACCAACTTCCGGTGGTGTAAAGCCTAACTTCTTAAGATAACTCTCTAGCTCTGTGATTGTGTAGCTTTGAGCCGCTGCCTTGGCTGGTGAGTTTCCAGCATCATCTTTAGCAAAGAACCACTTCGCAACGACCGACAACAGCAGGTTCATATTAGAAACCTGATACTGAATGCCGGGAACAAGTTTGTTTCGCGATGCGTTGTGAAATGCCAAGAAACTATGAACCGGATCTTCCACGTATAAGCTGTGCGTGTATTGAACAGCCTGATAGAAATGAATCTTCGGAAATTGTTCCATTAGCTTCAGAATCATCCACGGGATTCGCGGTTGATTCTGGCTCCATCTGTAACAACACAGGGCTGCATACATTTCGTGGCGAGTCATGCCAGCACACGGAATGAGACAAGTGTGGTTGCGTTCTTCAATTTGGAATGTCGTGTTCGGAGGCAACCAATGGTGTTTGATACACAATTCCATCCATTGCTTGTACATTTCTGGCGGCAGAACACTTGGCGCACGCCCGGTCCCGACTTGCTCCGGGAAACAACGAATGTCGCATTCCATTAGTTGCGACATGACCGTGCTATAGCAAATGTTATTTTCGTAAACGCTCTCTGCCCCCCCGTTTTTTGTTGACGCAAATGAGACCGTATCCTTGGTGTAAGGATGGTTTTTGCTGACTTCGACGATCTCTTCGGGAATTTCAAAGTTCATTATTGATTTCCACAAGAATTGGTGCGTTTACCGGAATATATTGGTCGTTCATGATAGACGCATTTACAACATGCGTCTCACCAATCATGTACTGCCCATATCCGTTGTGAATATGACCAGCTACTACTAGCTTTGGTTGAATTTCCTTGATTCTTTCGAGCAAGCTTTTTGATCCAGCATGTTCATGTCCAAACAAGCTGAAGTCACCATAGCCGTGAGGAGGACCATGTAAGATCAGGATATCCGTATCGTCTGGAATGAGCTTCCATTTTTCGGCTAGCTCCGTCTCGCTGAGATTGAAAGCCCAGTTGAAGAATGTTGGTTGCCAAGGGGTGCCCCAAATCTTTAGTCCGTTAAATTCAGCACCGCTATCCTGCAAATAAGTCCACGGGAGCTTTAGTGCTGGGATTTTTTCAGGGGTTTCCTCAAAAATTAGATCGTGGTTTCCTGCAACTCCGAAGACAGGAACATCAATGGCTTCAAGCCACTTTCCAAACGTCTCTCGCAACCACTTGAACTGGTTATTGATTTTACTAGATGCGCAATAGTCACCAGCCAAAATCACCACGTCAGACTTAGGTAATTCCGGGGGCAGATATCCATGCAAATCACTAACACAACAAATGTCCATAACCCACACGCGAAAGTATGAATTATGCCATTACTCCGGTAAATCTGCCAGACCAAACCACTCCATTTTTTCAATACCATCCAAGTCTTTTTCTCGGATAATATACTTGACTTCGTTTCGACCACGCTTGGTCACGATATCAGCATTGAATATGACGCCAGTTGTACCCACAAAAGAAACAGATTGCAAATCTGTTGTGAGCACGCCGTCATAGCCTTTGCCCTTGACCCTTGCTCTTTTCTTGCGGTCATAGAGCATGTCATAGGCATTGCTCACCAAAACATCTGCGATTTTGGCGGTCAACGGCTTGCCTACTACGGCTATACAGAAGATTTTTGACATAGCGTGCTCGCATCAATCATGTCTTGGACGGTCTGTAAGGTACGCGGAACAACATACAAATGCCGGTTGTCGTTGACAAACTGAATTCCTTCAGCCATGCGACCAGCGTCAAACAACTTCATCACATGATTCTTGTATTCCTTGAAGTCTTCAATCCTAACTTCTTTTTTAGGCGAAAATGGAGTCACCCAGCTTGCGACCGGATTGATTTCTTCATATTTCGCGTAGGTCAGATGGGAAGTTTTATACTCCTCATCTGCAATGAATTCTCTTCCGCCTAAAAGGATTGCTCCGGTACGGTGATGCCCATCATGGAGTCCCTTTTTGCGGTCTTCAAAGAAATTGATGTTTATCAGCTTCGGGATGGAAGCACGAGAAAAACCCCTACTGGGAGCATGGCTTTCCAGATAAGCCACCATGCTCTTTTCTGTAAAAAATCCACCATCTCGGACGAAATCAACCATTCCCTGAAATTCGTCAGTCATCGCAATCGACTGCTGCATGACGAATAGATCGGCAATTTGGATCATGAAAAAACTCCCGCCGAATTATACGAAAAATCTCTGAGTTTTTAAACATAAATATCTGCATGAAAAGGATTTTGAAATTGCTGTTGATTTTTGCTTTCGCTGGCTGTTCAACACAAAAATACGGCGATAAATACGAAACTCTTGGCGGAAGCCATAATGAAATTAGAAAGCAACACAATTGTGCCAAGTTGCGCGTTAGTATCCGTCTTAACTTAGCCGCCCAAAAACACGCGGAATACATGGCAAAACACCGAAACATGTCCCACCAACCCAGCGCAGAGAACACACTGAATTACCGTATCTCACGCACTGGCTACAAATGGAGCAGAATTGGCGAAAATATAGCAAACGGTCAACGAAATACACAGGAAGTGATGAAAGATTGGATGGATTCGCCGGGACACAAACAGAATATTCTGAACGGCTCATATACGGATATTGGAATGGGTGTGGCTTACGATATCAATCATATCGCCTATTGGTGTGTTGTTTTTGCTACGCGAGCGCAGCCCACCAATTTTTGATCCCATCAACCAATGACGGCTCGTGCATATCATGAATTAAGTAAAAATCATCCGGGAATGGACCTTTTACCCAAGCTGTGTCTGTATAATTGAAAAGCTTACTTATATAAAACAACCATAGCTGGTCGAGAACACCATTTTTCTTCAAGTTAGCATATACATTGTTTTGTTTGAAGAAATCCGGGAGCCAATTATAAAATTCTTCAACTCTATCCAAAGTGATTACTTGGGCATCACGTTTGAAGATTGCTTTGAGTGTATCGTCGTTTCGACCCACGCCACCATAAATATGATTGTATTTAATGATCGTTTTCTGTAAGGAAAATACCCGCTTATTCATGTCCATGTAGCCAATATTCATACCGCTGAAGATTTATTTCATAGGGCACTGGTATGGTGCCTTTTGAGCCTGCCACTCTATAGCCAGAAAAATCCTTTATGCAATCTGCCATCGCATCATTCTCAACCCGAAACCTACCGCAAGGGTCTTCACATTCCGGCAGTTGATACCAAATCTTCACCATATCATCGGTGAGATCTTTTAAGTAGATTTCTTCAACAAGTGTGGCATCTTCCTTCGTGTACCACTCAAGATACCAAAAATAATTTTCAATCTTGAAAGCCTGTTCGATAGCTCGCTTTAAATTCTTGGCATCTTCCCGTGAGAGCGTAGAAAAAGGGTCCACATTATTCGCATACGCCGGGTGACGTACAAACGGATCATCAACATGGTTATTTTCCATACAGATGATCCATTTACGTCTCGTGACTGGATCAATTACTGATCTATACATTTCTTTCGACATAACTTCCTCACGATTGCCAGCAAGGTTTCTTCCCAGAACACTTGCAGCAAACAATCTCTGTCATGGGAGGCAATTGTTCTGTATCATATAGCTTGTTAAACGTCCGAGAGTCCAACGAATCGTCGTTACAGCAACATTCAGAACAACACCATTCCTTTTTGCATTGTGTGCATTGTAAATTGCCGTTGCCTGCAATTGGAAATTCACACTTGCCGCATCTCGGACGAGGGTCATCGCGAAGCTCGTCCAATATTGCTTGCCTTGCGCGTTGCAATAATTGCTGAGCAATAGAGCCGGGATCAGCACCATGTTCAACTTCTTCCAATAGCTTGTCGGCTAGATTCGTCATGCGACGGTCTATTGCTTCTTTCGACATTATTTCTCATCCTTGTCGCCAGCTTTGTCTTCCTTATCAAGGGCGATACCCGCTCCGAATTCATTGGTCGGCTGATTTGGCGGCGTTGACTTTTTAACTGGGAAGTCGCCCATTGTCGCCTTTTCAATGGGTGGAACCCCAGTTCTTTTAATGGGCGGCTCGTCTTTCGCCCATTCCGGTTGATTGACATTCTCTTCAGCCAGTGGAATTGGAGGAATGGTTTCAATCTGCGCAACATCGTCTGGAGACTTGGGAGGAATGACTTCGATCAACTCAGGCGGCGTTTCAGGCTCGAATATGCGATCCAAACCGGTCGAAACTGCGGCGATACACCAATCCCAAAACGAGACAACTTTTTGCCCGATAAAAGTCTCAGGATCAAATACATAGGTCAAAATAAACAAAATAAACCCAAGACCG
>Ga0207952_1001443_pt1 | contig 9945 bp, 9 predicted proteins | sample SubbioR12Aug_8Ca_FD_184831 | JGI IMG/M metagenome (GOLD analysis project Ga0207952, IMG submission 184831) | Serpentinite rock and fluid subsurface biosphere microbial communities from McLaughlin Reserve, California, USA - CR12Aug_8Ca (SPAdes) | ecosystem: Environmental > Terrestrial > Deep...
CAGCAAAAAGAGTTTTAGATCTCTTCAAAATTTAACCCGAATTTCTCAGATGTCTGAGAAAAGTTCCTTCCGCTGACTTCCCTGAAGTCAGCATCTAATCTCATTTTTTAATTTAATCTACGCGCCCAAACATTTATGTTTGGGTCGTTCTGTTTTTAGGTGGTTTTTTCAACGGATTTGTGTTATAATATAAGTATGAAGAATATCATTCAATTTTCAATTGAAAAAGGACAAGACGGTTACTATGTAGCGTCTGCGAATGATTTTGCTATTGTTACTCAAGCGAAAAGTTTGGAGGATTTGTTTATAAACATAAAAGAAGCTACAGAACTCTATTTTGAAGAAGCACTTGAGGTGGATACTACTGTCAGCAAAAATCCTTCTATTTTTATAAATTACGAAATGCCTATTTCACTCTATGCCCAAGCTTAGAAGGCTTTCAGGTAAAGAAGTTGTAAGTTTTTGTGAAGAGCATCATTTTAGTATTAGTCGCCAAAAAGGAAGTCATATAAACTTGGTGCGTTTTAGCGCTCTAAAAAAACAAATCGTTACTATCCCGAACCATAAAGAAATAGACCGAGGCACATTGCACGCTATTTTCAAAAAACTTCTACCATACATTTCCGAACAAGATCTTCAAAAGTTTTTCTATACTGATTAAGTTTTAATGGTACTCCTGGCAAAAAATATAAAAGATGCTATAATCTTCCCATTGTTGTTTGTTTTAACGGGCAGTAGTATACCGGTAGTACGAGTGGTTTGGGACCATTTAGACTGGGTTCGATTCCCAGCTGCCCGACAGCGACTCGCCGAAGCTTTTAGCGGAGGTGGTCAAAAGTTAAGGTTTTGTTTAGCGGGCCTGCCCGCCGAAGCCTTGGCGTAGGCGGGATTAGTTAATCGGTATAACAACAGTTTTCCAAACTGTGGTGAGCGGTTCGACTCCGCTATCCCGCACCAAGGATTTAATTTTATAATTTTTGCTAGTTTAGTTGGCTAGTTCGGCTTTCCTTCTGTTGTAGATCTCGCCAAAAACCGCCAAGGTATCTTTCTCAAAGCTTTCAACTTTTTGATAAGCTGGTTCACTCGGTTTTAAATTTGTAGCCAACAACAAGTCTTTCCTCTGCTGTATTAACGATTTTACAAAAAGTCCAAACACTCGAAGTTCTGTTTTGGTTATACTTTCCAAATTAGATTCATCACTCGATAAATCCACCCAATCTTTATCTGAAATCTCAAAGTAAAACACAGGCATGTTTTGTAATGGTTCCATGGTCATAGCCCCATTCTTTATTTTTAGTCCATACGTAAGCTCTACCCCACCTTCATCCAGGGAGTTAAGTGTTTTCTCTAACTTTTTTGTAGACATGGTCACATCGCCTTCTTTTGTTCTAGACTCACCCTGAGCTACGTTATCTATTGCACACAGGGTTTTACCAGTTTTCTTGTTGAGGATTATCAGGTCTATGCCGGGAAAATAGTCATCATAATCCGTGGTACGAACAACGATAAAGTCATCCCCGAGTATTTTACTTATCAACAGAGTTGTTGCCAGTTCCACACCCCTACCTTCCTGGTACATTTTTCTGCGTTTCCAGGCTGCATGCTTGCGTTCTTGCGCATCAGGATCTGATATTTTATCAGCCTCAGCAAACCGTAGCTCAGCTTTCAATATTTTTTTATTATGTTCTTCTAGTTCATTTTTTGTATATATTCCACCGTTCTGCACCAAAAAAGCCTCTGGGTTCAGCGATCCATCTGGGCTGACCAAGTTTTCTTTACCATACTCATTTTTGATTTGTATGTTCTTGTTTCGAGCAAGTTTAGTCAAAGCCAATTCCAGCTTTTTCCTGTAACGACCCCTTTTTTCTTCTATTGTATCAAGTCTTTCTGCCATATATTAATATTATATCCTAAATCACTATGTCTGGTAGCACCCTGACTCTAGCTTGTCTGGTCTTCATATTCAAATACACAACCAGCAAGTCCATCTGCCATTCTTTGTCCTCTGGGACACGTTCTGACAGCAAGTAAGTTTGAATTGTCCTTGAGATCCTTTTTAGCTTCCAGGGGTGCATATTATCCTCGGGCCGGTAGGCATCATTCGTTATATGTGAAACATTATTTTGTGTTACACGCTTGTCCGCCGAGGCTTTAGCGAAGGCGGATGAAACGCTTTTAACCTCAACAAAGAATAGTTTGTCATCTTTTTCCGCCACGATATCTAATTCACCCCATTTCTTGGTGTAGTTGCGATCAATGATTGAAAAACCATGTTTCACGAGAAACTTTACAGCTACCTCCTCGCCCTGCTCCCCTATTTTCTGTTTCTCAGATGTGAATACCTTTGGCATGCTTTGCTAAATTGTAACATTTAGCACGAAATATCAAAATATCCTTATTTAACAAAGTATAATAGCGTTTAGGTCACATTTTATCAGACACCAAACAATGTCCTTTATACACAATACACACATAGTTTTCCACAGTTGCACACAAAATAAGGACTTTCTATGGGACAGGGACAATTTTCATTAATCACTTGTCAAAGTGTTTTTTGTGCACCCGGAGGGACTCGAACCCCCAAAAACGGTTCCGAAGACCGTTGTGATATCCATTTCACCACGGGTGCATATCAGAAGATATTAATGAATTATACACTTTTTATTACACTTAACAAGAAAATTGCAAATCGAACATCTCCATAGTATAATGTTTCCTGTTCTGGCTTGTTTAACAAAATAATTTACCTGCGGTTATGGTTTAGTGGTAGAACACGTCCTTGCCAAGGATGAGACGGGAGTTCGATTCTCCCTAGCCGCACATTTTCCTTAATGGAAAAAAACTATAAAAATTTAATAAACAAAGTTCCGCAAGAGGTTACATGTGTAACGTCTGCCCTAGAAGCAGCCGGTTTCGAAGCCTACATAGTCGGAGGCGCTGTTAGAGATTTACTAATGTCGCAGATCTTGAGCGAAGCTAAAGTAGAAAGGGTTCCGAAGGATTGGGACGTTACTACAAACGCCACCCCAGAGCAGATAATTTCCATATTCGAGAAAACCGTTTACGAGAACAACTTCGGAACTGTTGGGGTATGCGTGCCTCGCCACAGCGATGCGGAGGCGGGCGTGCCTGTTCCACATGAAACACACGAAAGCAACGTTTCACGTGAAACGTTAGATATATCAGTTACACATGAAACCAAAGGTAAAGTTTCACCTGAAATTACAAAAGACGTTCCACATAAAACTATCCATAATGTTGCACGTGTAACACCAGAATACCTCATAGTAGAGGTTACACCCTACAGAATTGAAGCAAAATATAGCGATTTCAGGCACCCAGATGAGGTTAAGTTTGGCGACAAGCTAGAAGACGACCTTAAAAGACGTGATTTTACGGTAAATGCCATGGCACTCGACAGCAAAGGTAACCTAACGGACATCTATAAAGGACAGGAAGATATAAAGGACATGGTATTACGGACAGTCGGGGAAGCTGACGAGAGGTTTAACGAAGATGCACTGCGGATGTTACGGGCCGTTCGTTTCGCTTGCCAGCTTGGGTTCAGTATTTCACATGAAACAGCTGAAAGTATTTTAAAAAATAGTGAGCTATTAAAAAAGATATCCACAGAGCGTATTCGAGACGAATTAGAAAAAATAATTATGTCAGAAATCCCTGCCGCCGGAATCATGATGTTGCACAAGTTTGGATTACTCAGAAACATCATCCCAGAACTTGAGCAGGGAATAAAATGCGAACAAGGTGGTGCTCATATATACGATGTCTGGGATCACTTGCTGATGGCCCTGCAACACGCCGCGGATAAAAAATGGCCCTTAGAAATAAGGCTGGCTGCACTGTTTCATGACATCGGCAAGCCTAAAACCAGGCGCCCAGGAGAGAAAAAGGCTTATACATTTTACGGGCACGAGGTTGTGGGGGCTAGAATGGCCAAGAAAATAATGGAGCGGTTGAAATTCCCCAAGAAAGAAAGCGAGCTTGTGGAGACATTGGTGAGAATGCACATGTTCTTCTCTGACACCGAGCAGATAACCCTGTCTGCGGTGCGTAGAATCATAACCAAAGTAGGGAAAGAAAACATCTGGCTTCTGATGAACATCCGCGAGTGCGACCGGGTGGGTATGAAGAAAAAAGAGGCACCGTACCGTCTGCGCAAATACTTCGCCATGGTGGAGCAAGCTTTGAGGGACCCAATATCTGTGAAACAGCTTAAAATAGACGGGAATTACCTGATGAACACGTTACACATGAAACCCGGACCTCGTATGGGTTGGATTTTGAATGCATTGCTCGAAGAAGTGCTAGAAGATCCAGAGAAAAACGAAATTGAATATTTAAAGAATAAAGTCCTAGAACTCGAACAACTTCCAGACAAAGACTTGCGAGAACTCGGCGAGAAAGGAAAGGAAGCAAAAGAAGAACTGGAAGATCAAGAAATAGAAAAACTGCATTCGAAGCACGGAGTGAAAAAGAGTTAAAAAATAAAAATTCCCCATAGGTCCAACCTATGGGAGAGATATTGTTTTTTGGGTGTATAATCACCTGTATGGCATTCGGAGAAAAATTTAAAGAGAAACAAATAAAAAAAGAAAACACTGAGGTGTTTGATCGGAGGTGTAAAATGCTCCAGGGATTGCTGGGTGGATATTTTGATAGTATAGATACAACGAATCGACCAACAGTTCTGGACTTTAATGGGCTGAACCCTGAAGCAACCGAGAAAGACTTTTTGGCTTGGATAGAAAAAACACTAAACATTTCAGCGGATAAGATAAAAAGTGACGATAAAGAAACTTACAGAAAATTAAATCAAGCGTTTTCAATGGGGAAAGATTTTTTGCGTCAGATGTTGAAATACTCGGACCGAGAATTGGAATTCGGACCCAAAGAGTTAAATAGCAAAAAAGATGTTTATGATTTACTAAAAGGCACCAGAATGGTTAAAGACTCTTCTGTTAAAACTGGGGGTCTCGATACTAGTGTTGCATATTGTAGGATTGCGAAAGCCACCCATATCGCTTATGAGGTGTTAAAGAACGACGCAGAACTGTTGAGAGATTTAACAAAAAGTTTCGGTGAACAAATGACCAGTGAAGCAGGAGAGAGTTTCTATGCTCCACTGACAGTAAGCGAAAAAAAGGAAGGGGCGCAAGATTTTTTCGTCCAAGACAGAGATTTTGTTACAGGCACATTGGAGATGAGGAGTAAGGATTTTTGGAAGTTGATGCTACGATTTCTGAATCGACCCGAAGCCAACGCAAAAAAAGCCCTCGAAGACGGTGTGGCTGCTAGGATAGTGGTGAACAAAGAAAAGGCGCTTGATTTGGTGCCTATTTTGTCTAACTGGTTGCTGGAGTCTATGCACGCACGGAACCTGACGCTAGAGAACAGAAATTTCTTTTCTGAGGAACAAAGTAGAGAGATCACAAAAGTTATAAGAAGAAGTTCTACCGAGCAGAATTTTACTATCGAGGACAGTCCCACTCCCAACAAGGTTTCATCTGGGTCTTTTTCTGGTTTGGTTATAAAAGGCAGGGTACCAAACAGATCTTTGACATCAGGGGACACTTCTCAAAATGTTCGTCAGTTTGAGATAATGATCGTTACCCCAGACAATGAAAACGACACTGCACATAATGCCGGCAACCACTATGTATATGATATGAAAAAGATGGTTATGGCTCGTACGAGATTAGACGGGCATTGCCCGATCGAAGTTTTCGAAACCTTGCTGAACGAAACAAGTAATAAAACCGGCATAGAAAAAAAGGAAATACGCAAATGGTTACTGGAACCCATGGAAGGTAAAAAGCCCCCGATAGAAGAAGTAAATATAAATAATAAAAAAGTATACGTGTCTCGGCCCGTCATAGAGCGTTGGCACAGTTTTGAATTTGTAGAAGACTATATATTCGAACAACTATAATCTTTATTTTTTTCGGAAAAATATTTTCTCGAAAAATACAGTGCCCTAATGAGTCAGGTTGGTTCGTTTTATCGTGGCGTGTTAGCGCATACCCGCACTCGATAAATTTCATAAGTATCTTGTGCAGTGCTACTTTCGTGTATCCACCTCGCGCTTGCTAATGCTTGCTCGATGGGGGGACGGAGCTCACCATTTTTAGTAGTTGTTAGGTAAGTTTGATTCCAAGGAGAACCATCTGCTTGTCCTATGTCTCTGGCCAGGTGCCATTTTCCGTTTTTTATTTGTTCCAATAATTCAGTGTTATTAAAATTATTGGGATGTTTCGGTGGAGGTAGTGAGGTTTTCATAACTTCAAAATCTGGACTTCCTGTCTTAAAGAATTTTACTACATCAAAGTAAGGATTTAATTCTTGTACGTTAAAGGCGCCAATCAATCCGTGTTTCGTAAAAGTGCTTGGCACTACAGCTATATAAATTGCTGTCGGTTGCCCTAAGGGTTGCATGGGTAACTGATATATAAAAGTTCCAGAACCGAAGTTGCTGAACTCATGTGAGTACTTGTCATTCAAATCCATGTCTCTAAACATCAGGTCTAGCTGTTCGTTTCCTCTCGGGTCTTTATACCCAAGATAGCCAGTAAGGAGTCCGCTGGTTAGGAAACCACCTGTTATGTGACCCTCCAATAAGGATGCTTGGGGGATGCATTTTGGCGAACCAGTTATTTGTATTCCTTCTGGTTTAGAGCCAACATCTCCACTGGATGTGTTTTCAGAGCAATTATCAGGGCTAATTATAATCGTGAGGTTACCGTTCGGGTCGCGAGTAGAGGTCGTGCATACATCAGTGTCACGTCCTAAAATACCTGCCAACTCGTCTATCGCATCCAGTCGTCCTTCCTCGATATCTTTGGCAGTTTGTTCGCTAATAATCTGGCAGATGTTGTCACCTTCAACTTTCGCACAAACATAAATACTATTGGCAGTTTGTTCAGCAGAACCTTCTTTGTTGTTCGTGAAGATATTTTTAGATTCTAATACGCCTGATTGGTTGTAGTTGGCCGATGTAACTATACTATAGGTTGCTTTTTTTAGCATGGAAACCAGCTTTGGTTTTTTTGTAGCAAGTAGTTTTAAATTTGGCAGTTGTTCGTTATAACCAGGAGCTGAAACAGCGATCTCTTTTAAAACAGATGTTTTCGGTAGCGAGTCTGCTAATATGTCACTGACACCTTTTGGTAATTTCCCAACTACACTTTTTTGGACAACGAATTGTTGCCTCAATGAATCAAGTTTTGTTTTGTCCGAGTTGTTTAACCAAAAATCTAGCGGCACAATAGAAACAAATAATGCAGTATTTGGACCAAACACGCCGTCTTCTTTTAACTGTGCAATTTTTTGTAGGGAACGAACTGCTTTTGTTGTTTCTTTGCCATACACACAGTCAATCGAGTTTATAGAAAAGCCGTTATTAAGTAACCAAGCTTGTAGGTCACAAACTGATTGCCCTATATCACCCTTCTTTAGAATTAATTTATTTGTTGTTTTTGATAGAACAACGCCACGCTTTATAACAGGTGCTGGGGTAACGAAATGTTCTGTAGTAGAAACAATTTCTGCCCTTAAGAACATCGGAGCTAATAACAGCTGAAGACTGAACAAAAAAATAAAAAGTCTTTTCATCCTAATATTATGCTGTTTTTGTCAAGCAATATCAAGTAATAAACTTGTCTGAGTAAAAACGAAATGAATGAGCATTAACCCTACTTTTTCTTTTCTTGATGAAAGAAAATTTTCTCGAAAAATACAGTGCTCCAGTGGGTAAGGTTAAAGATAACGGCGAGGGTAAACAAGAATACCGAAACTCCTGGATGCCAGAAGGAAAGGGGGATGGCAATGGCTGCGAAGAGTACTGGAACCAAGGTCCGGACAGTGGAACCCATGATTTCATGTTTGGTTATGTCTGGGTTTTTTATATGAGGGGAGAAAAGTACATAACTACGCATCCAGTAGAGAGTGAGCCCTACTAATATAATGTGAATACCAAAGATACCGATGGCTGCTTGGTTACCGCTGTAACGGGAAAGCAGGGTTGAGGTAAACGGTATCAAGGCAACCAACATCAGGAATAACACGTTGATGTTTATGAGCCTAGAGTCTAAGTTTTTAGCATAGATAGAAATGAAGAAATGGTGAGCTTTCCAATAAGTAAAGAGTAAAGTAAAAGTAAGCACGTAACTGCCGAGGGCGGGGAGTAGGGGGCGTAAATATTGTATCAACATTCCGTTGGTCACGTCCGGCGGCAAGTTTGGCATGCGCATCTCGAAAACGAGCAGAGTCATAACAATGGCAAATATACCGTCAGCTAATTCATTTAATCTTCCATGTTGCATGCGACAATTATAACACAACTGTATTGTGCTAAAATAGCCCTTGTGAAGATTGCCACAAACTTGGAGTTAATTTCAATTAAGGTTATGATAACCCCGGACCACAGATACAAATTTATTAGTTAAAACATAAAAGCATGATTTCAAAAGAACAATATTTGGGAGCGATGAAGAATGAGATAAGGATTATCAAGCACTTGAGCGAGAAGGTGGTCGAAGAACAAATGTCCTGGAAGCCTACCGATGGTCAACGTACTATGGGGGAGTTGATGAAATACCTGACACACATATTTGTGATGGGTGCAGACTCTGTAGCAACAGGTGATGGCGAAGCTTACAAGAAATACGTAGAAACGCCCTCGCCAACACGGGATGACTTTGGTGCGATGATGGATGAGCAACTCGAGAAGTTTCTAGGATTCGTAGAACCACTAAGTGAAGAAGATATGAAAGGGGAAATAAACATGTGGGGCAGGACACAGTCTCGCGCGATGCATCTCCTTGGGTTACTCAGCGTTGCATCCGCATACAAAATGCAAATGTTCCTCTACATGAAGCAGACAGGCATGACCCACCTCAATACCATGAACCTCTGGGCCGGCATGGATACTCCACCAAAGGAATAGAATCAATAATAAAAAAACCGCACACGTGTGTGGTTTTTTTATTTAATCTCAACCATCACCGGACAATGATCGGAGCCGAGGACTTCCGGCAGAATTTTAGTGGATTTAATTTTTGATTCTAGACTTTTACTAACGAAAAAGTAATCTATCCGCCAGCCGACGTTGCGTTCTCGCGCCTTAGCAAAGTGGCTCCACCAGGTGTAGTGGCCGTTACCCTTTGTAAACATGCGAAATGTATCTGCGAATCCAGCTTTTACAATATTGTCTATGCCTTCGCGTTCCTCAAAGGTGAAGCCTTTGTTGCCTATGTTTTCTTTGGGTCGAGCTAGGTCGTCTGGAGTGTGGGCCACGTTCAAATCCCCACAGAAAATTACTGGTTTACTTTTTTCTAATTCTTGCATGTATGCCAGGAATGCTGGATCCCATTGTTTGTGTCGTAGGGGAATGCGAGAGAGGTCGTCTTTTGAATTTGGAGTGTACACTGTGGCTACATAGAAATCTTTAAACTCGGCGACAATGACGCGACCTTCAGTGTTTGGGTTTCCGTAGGCGTCTTCAACTAACCCAAACTTTTTTGCAATCTTTTCTGGGATGTCGAGCGCTACCGAGACGGGTTTAGTTTTTGTAAATATGGCTGTTCCGCTGTAGCCCTTCCTGTTGGCGCTGTTCCAGAATTCTTCATATTCGGGTAAATCCACTTCGCTTTGATGTTGCTCGGCCTTTGTTTCCTGCAAGCACAAAATGTCTGGCTGGTATTTCTGTATAAAGGGCACAAAAAGTCCTTTCCGGTGGACTGCTCGTATGCCATTTATATTCCAAGAGATTATTTTCATATATAATAATTTTATTAAGAATTCTTTTTATTATGAAACTTTTTGTGAACATCGTGCAAATGCTTGTCGGTAACGTGGGTATATATCTGAGTGGTGATGATACTCGAATGACCCAACAGGGTCTGCACACTGCGGATGTCGGCGCCGTTG
>Ga0207952_1001445_pt1 | contig 9938 bp, 9 predicted proteins | sample SubbioR12Aug_8Ca_FD_184831 | JGI IMG/M metagenome (GOLD analysis project Ga0207952, IMG submission 184831) | Serpentinite rock and fluid subsurface biosphere microbial communities from McLaughlin Reserve, California, USA - CR12Aug_8Ca (SPAdes) | ecosystem: Environmental > Terrestrial > Deep...
CCCTCCCCGCTGCGGTGGAGGTCGCTCGGGCGGTTCGCGGGCTTGATCCACGCTACCCCAAGGAGAACGGTCGAGCCTTCTGCGTTGGCAAGGACTCTAAGCACGTCGGCCAGGTGATGTGGCGGAAGCTGTTCCACCCGTCGGCGCTAAAGATCATTAGAGACCAGGAGACCAACGAGTTTCGAGCGTTTCGACCGTGGGACGAGGCAGATGCCAAGAGGGAGAAGGAGGCGATCTTCGCCCCGCCCCTCCTGCCGCCCAGTATCATCAGGAGCATCGGCTGGGAGAACAAGAAGGAAGGCATCCCCAACGTCGTCACACTGACGAATGGCTGGGAGCTGTGCTTCTACAGCAGCCTGGGCAAGCCGCCCAACGGCGTGGACATCGACCTGTTCTGGCTGGACGAGGAAATCGTCGACGAGGACTGGTTCCCGGAAATGTCGGCCCGCGTCCTCGACCGCGAAGGCTGCGGCATCTGGAGTGCGACGCCGCAGGCCGGGACAGACCAGCTCTTTGACCTGCACGAGAAGGCCGAGGAGCAGTACGGCTCGGAGAATCCGGACGTGGAGGAGTTCGTCATCCTCCTGGCCAACAACCCGCACATCTCCGAGCACGCGAAGAAGTCCTTCGCCTCCACGCTGAAGGCAGACGACCAGGCCGTCCGCATCGGCGGCCACTTCGCCATGCTGAGCTACCGGATCTACCCGGAGTTCTCAGTCCATTCGCACGTCGTCCCGTGGTTCGCCGTCCCAAAACACTGGACGCGTTACATGGTGGTGGACCCGGGGCGTACAATATGTGCAGTACTGTTCGCGGGTATACCACCCCCGGACGACCCGAACTGGGGTGGGCACGTCGTCCTGTACGACGAGCTCTACATCCCGGACTGCACGGCGGACCTGTTCGGCAAGCGGGTCATGGAGCACGCTGGCACCGACAGGTTCCACTGCTTCCTGATCGACAAGCATGGCGGCTTCCGAAACGAGATGGGGCCAGGACTTACGGTTGCCCAGCAGTACCAAGACGCATTGCGTCGTTATCGCGTTTCTAGTGAAATAACAGGGCACGGGTTCTTGCCGGCGTCCGATGACGTGGACGCTGGGATCGAGGCGGTCAGGGACCTCCTCCGGAACCACGAACGTGGCAGGCCCAAGCTACTGGTGCTGGGCGACGTGCTGCCGAACTTCATCCGTGAGGTCAAGCGCTACCACAATAAGAAGGTGAACGGCAAGGTTGTGGATAAGCCGGACCAGCGTGGCGACTGCCACCTCATGGACGCCTGCAGGTATCTGGCCATGTACCGGCCCAAGTACCACAGGCAGAAGAAGCGAGACAAACAGAAAAGCTCCTTGGTGAAGTACATCGAGGGGAAGAAGAAGCGATCGAGCGAGGGTGATTTCGTGCTGCTTGGACCAGGCGGCAATCGGTAACAGGAGTTACAAATGGCTTTCAGCGCCCCTCTGGAACGACGTCTGCGTATTGCCCTCGGCCGTCAGGATTTGGCCACCGAGTTCTTGACCGTCTACAACGTGGCCACGGCGGGCACCGCCGAGGCCAGCAAGGCGCTCGTCCTGGATGCCTCCAAGGGCATCTCGACGATCACCTCGGCCACCATCACCACGCTGACGTCGACGACCATCAACGTCACGACTGTGGCCTCCACGACCACCAATGCGACGACCGTGAACGTCACGAACCTGGCGATTGCTGCCGGCGGCCGCATCACCACGGACGCGACGTCTGGCTTTGTGCTGGCGTCCAACAACACTCAGAAGATCGGCCTGTATGGCGTCACCGCCGTCGTGCAGCCCGCCTCGGCTGGCGAGCTCATCGGCGCCAATGGTAACGGCGAAACCAACGCCAACTACGTCAACACGAACAGCAACGGCAACCTGGGCACCAAGTACTACAACCCCAACGACATCGTCAAGGCTCTGAAGCAGCTTGGCGTGCTGGCTGTCAACTGATCGGAGGCCGCATGAGGCGGCTGAGGGTACTGCTCGGCGTCCCGGGAAGCGGGATGCTGAGCGAGGAGGTGGCGCAATCGTCGTTCCACGCGTGCCTGAAGCACGACGTGTTCAGGGTCCCGTCCTGTACGTCTGGTCCAAACTTCAACAAGGTGTGGACGACGGCCCTGAACGGCGATTGGGACATCTTGGCGATGATGCACACGGACATCACCATCCTGGAGAAGCAGCCCCACTGGATGGGGACAAGCCAGCGTTGGTGCGATGTCGGCATAGACGAGCTACTGAAGGGTGGTTACGACTTCCTGTCCACCCCGATGGCCATCAAGGACATTCGCGGCATCACGGCGACGGGCATCGGCAATCCCAGGAACCGCTTCAACCCGTGGAAGAGGTTCACGACGGCCGAGCTAGAGTCGATACCCATGACGTTCACGATCGACGATACGCCCTACAAGGACAAGTTCCTCATCCACTCCGGAGCCCTTTGCTTCTGGGACATGAGGAAGCCGCTGTGGCGAAAGCCGAACTTAGACGGCACCTGCAGGTTCATTTACAACTTCACCGAGACCATCCTGAAGGTGGACGGCAGTTGGGTGTGCATGCAGGAATCCGAAGACTGGGCCTACTCCAGGGCACTCTGGGAGGCCGGGGCCAAGACGGCGGTAACACGCAAGATTTGCTACCTGCACCAGGGCCGCTTTGACTTTCCGAACTTTGGGGACGGCGGCACCCACGCAGTTGATGAAGATACCGCTCCACAGTGGCGCGGGGACAGTGGGAGGGTTACCGATGTCAGTCCACGACCGAATGCGAACCGAGGTAAAGGAAAGGCAAGAGCAGCTCATCATCGGGCTTCGCGACTTGCAGGTGAAGATGGCCGGCACAATGGCGGGTATCGGCGAGTGTGAGTACTGGGAGACCAGGCTCAACGAGCTCGAGCAAGCCGAGGCCACGATCAAAGATGCCAAGGAGAAGGCTAGACCCAGGAGGGGCAAGAAGTGAGCGACGTCATGGATGATCCAATCGAGAGCGGCCTATCCATCGGGATGATCGCCCTCTCGGCCTACAGGGCTATGTGGCACGCTAGCGCCACTAAGCCGCCGATGCTTGAAGATCAGGACGACTGCATCAAGCAAGAGTGGCTGGAAATGATCTGCAACCTGGACAATGGCCTGGCCAGCCTCGAAGGGCAGCCCGTCCAAAAGATCGTCATCGACCTGGCCCCTCCCGGCCTACGCCCGCTCGGGACTGTGCCGCTCGAGGTCGCCATCCGACATGCCTGGATGCTTCTGAGTACCGAAACCAACTACGCCGACTCTCCCGAGGCATTAGCAGCCGAGGAGCTGCTGTGGGCAGAGTGGGCGGCCAACAGAAGGAGCAGTTCGTGAGCACCGCTACGCTCGATAAACCAGTCAAGGTCCGGCCCGAGCCGATCCCGGCTCCGCCACTTGATCCCAAGACCGTGGCCAAGCTCGGCCAGACGGTGCTGTGGTACAGGCACATGGACCGCGACATGCCGCCCACGCCCGCCGTCATCCACCAGGGCGGGCACCGCGTCAACCTGGTTGTGTTCCAGACGCTACTCAACGGCGTGCCGCACTCCAGCGATCCCATCGTGGAGCACCTGAAGGCCCAGCACGAGACCGAGAACGGCTTCTGGGAGCACACCGAAGACACGCTGTGGCTGATCGACCTCAAGAACAAGATCGAAAAGGCTGACAAGAAGTGATCGACTTTGCCGGACATCACCCGTTGCGCCCGCTCTGTGCTGCTTGGCTTGCCAAGATCAAGCTCGGCATGGAGTACAAGAAGAAGGAATTCCAGGACGACGCCGATGAGGCGATGGCCTTCTTCAATGGTCCGTACGACTGGATCTACAAGGGCCAGAACGGGATGATGAAGGCCTTCATCCACGGAGACGAGAGCCTCAAAGCTCCCGCCTTCGGGATGACCGTCAACAAGGCTGCGGAGCTGGTCCAGATCTTTGGGCCGGCTCTCTACCACCGCAACCCTTACCGACAGGCAACGCCCCGGCGCCCTCCCGAGATCGACTTGGCCCAGCTCGCCATGCTGGACCCGAATATGCAGATGATGGCCGAGATGATGGGCCAGCAGATGATGTCGGACAAGGCCGTGGACGAGGCCCGGTCGGTCATCATGCAGGCCCAGCTCAACTACACCCCCAATGCCCTCGACCTCAAAACCGAGAGCCGCTGGGGTGTGGAGGAAGCCATCATCAAGGGGCAGGGCATCCTGCTCACCGAGGTGTACCGGCCGCCTGCGGGCAACATCAAGATGATCGGGTCATTCTGGAAGAGTAATGACGACCTGGTCATTGACCCAGACGTGGAGCGGCAGCGGGACGCCAAGTGGATCGCCATCCGCTACACGGAGCCGTACTGGAAGGTTGAGGAGGAGTATGGCTGGCCACAAGACTCTCTGAAGCCAGCCGCCAGTGGCGAAAGCTACTCGCAGAACGCCGAGCTATCGGTTGACGACGACGGCGACCACGTCCGCAAGCGAAACGACTCCAACGACGTCATGACCTACTGGAAGGTCTATTCCAGGATGGGCCTTGGCGGCAGGCTGCGTGGCTCGGACGGCAAGCTCCGGGAGTGGGACCAGATCTTCGGCTTCAACGTGATGATGGTCATCGCCGAGAACGTGCCCTGCCCGCTGAACTTGACGCCGGAGCTCGTGGCCCAGGCGAACAACGAGGAGATCAAGAAGAGGCTGGAGTGGCCCACGCCGTTCTGGCTGGACGACGCCTGGCCTTACACACCCTGCTCCTTCCTGGAGATCCCCAGGAAGATCTGGCCCATGAGCCTGCTCAAGCCAGCGATGGGCGAGCTCTATTTCTTGAACTGGGCCTACTCGTTCCTGGCCAACAAGGTGGTCACCGCCTCCCGAGACTTCATCGCCATCGCTAAGGGGGCTAGCGAGGAGCTGAAGAACAAGATCGTCAACGCCCCGAACTACACGATCATCGAAGTCGAGTCCATGATGGGCAAGATCGACGACGTCGTGAAGTTCCTGCAGCATCCGGAGTTCAACCAGGAGATCTACAAGGTCATCGAGGGCGTCACCGCCAACTTTGAGAAGCGGACCGGGCTCACTGAGCTGGTGTACGGCATGACTGCCTCTCAGCTCCGCTCCGCTGAAGAAGCCTCCGTCAAGAGCGACCAGATCTCTGTGCGGCCGGACGACATGGCCAACAAGGTCGAGGACTGGCAGAGCACCATATCCCGCAAGGAGGCCCTCGCCTCGCGCTGGCACCTCACGGGCGTGGACATCACGCCCTCTCTGGGCCAGGTCGGGGCCCAGTGGTGGGATATGCTCGTGGCCTCCAGCGACCCGCTGCAGCTTATGCGGCAGATCGAGTTCAGGGTCGAGAGCGGCAGCACCCGTAAGCCGAATAAGGCCAAGCTGGTCGCCGACATGACTCAGGCGATGCAGACGATGATGCCGCCGCTCATGCAGCAGTACAACATGACCGGCGATCCGACCCAGGTCAACGCCCTGCTGACTGACTGGGCCAAGGCCAACGACTTTTCCGTCGAGAAGTACCTGTTCATGCCCCTCATGCCGCCCTCTCCGCCGCCGGCAGGAGAGGCTCCACCTAGCGAGGCAGCGTGAGCAGAAGACCGATTGACCTAACCAATCAGAGATTTGGGCGACTAGTGGCCATGGTGCCTATACCGAGGTCTCGTGGCAACAGGTGGCACATAAAGTGGGCGTGCCGATGCGATTGTGGAAGATCCACCGTCGTGACCTCAGCAAGCCTTGGCGGTGGCCACACTTTATCGTGTGGCTGCGGGACAATTGACGCCGTGCGGGCGGCAAGATTCAAGCACGGTCACTCCAAGTCCGGCGGGGGCGGGCGTCCATCAAAAACGTACACGACCTGGATGTCAATGATTACGAGATGCCGGCGCCCGCACAGGCTCTACAGCGACCGAGGGATATCTGTTTGCGACAGATGGAGTGTCTTTGCCAACTTCTTGGCCGACATGGGCGAACGCCCAGACGGCATGACTATAGACAGGGTGGACAGCAACAAAAACTATGAGCCGGGGAATTGTCGATGGGCTACACCGCTAGAGCAGGGCAACAACACCAGGTCGTGTCGGTTCCTGACACTTCGGGGCGTCACGAAGACCTTGAGGCAGTGGAGCCGCTGCCTGGGCATGTCGGCGAGCGGCATTGCTCAGAGAATAGATCGGTTCGGCTGGAGCGTGGAGCGGGCACTGACGACGCCTCCGTCTCCTGTTGGCCCACAGTCAGCTCGCGACCAATCGTACAGAGGGCCTACGAAGCTATGCGCGCCTCTGGCGAATCTCACAATGTTGCCGACATGCTCGCCCATCAGCGAAGTCCGCAGCTAAATACAGACGTGGCTTTTTTAGCCGAACGAGAAAATGGACGGCAGTTCGAGCGAAATCCGGCAATCGGCGACCTCTACAGGTCCGAGGCCGAAGCGAACGGCTGCAGTGTGACCGGCAAGATCTACGTCTCCCAGCTTGCCGACTACCCCGGCGACCCAAGGGCCTGGGTCTCCTCTCGCGGAGACGCCAAGCGGCTGCTGGAGGAGCGTGGCTGGGAGTGCGACGGGCTCGTTAAGACACCTGGTGTGGAGAAAGACCACGGTCCAGGTGTTGGCGTCGACCCGGAGCTGCTCGAGGACTGCACGGTCGAGGCGTGCCTGAACGACCCGGCCCTGAACGAACGAGTCATGAAGGGGCAGTGGGAAGAGGTCAAGGCCGAGGTGTTTGAAAAAGTGGCGCCTGAGTGGGCGAAAACCTAAGCACAAGGAGTAATCATGGCTGGCGTCTACTTTACCGCCGCGACCGGAGAGGTCGCGATCTCCACGTCGCTCATCACCGTACTTCAGGTCGTGGCGGCCTCCAATCACGCCGTGCATGTGCACGAGTGGTCTGTTGCGTTTCAGGGCATCGACAACACCCACGCCCCGATCTGGGTGCGTCTGTGCAGGCAGACCACGGCTGGCACCATGTCCGCCCTGACGCTGCGCAAAGACCCGGACGACACGGACGAAACGCTGCAGACCACGGCCCTGCACACGGCCACCGCCGAGCCCACCCTGGGGGACATCCTCTGGTCTGGCTACGTGCCCCCCCAGCAGGGCTTTATCTGGCAGCCGGGCCCGCACGACCGCCCCGTCAAGATCGGTGGCGGCGACCGCCTTGCCATTGCCGTCGTGGCCGACAACGCCACGTCCTGTGCGGCCTCCATGCGTTGTGAGGAATAAGTGCCTGAGACATATGACCGAGTTCGCGAGACGACGACGACCACGGGCACGGGCAGCATCACGCTAGCCGGTGCCGTGGCCGGCTTCCGTACGTTCGCCTCTGTGCTCAGCGTGGCCGACACCTGCTGGTACTGTATCGAGGCGATAGACGACGACGGCGTTCCCACGGGCGATTGGGAGGTCGGCGTCGGTACGCTGAGCGACTCTACCACCCTGGCCCGCACCTCGATCCTCGCCTCGTCCAACTCTGGCTCGGCGGTGAGTTTAGCTGCCGGCACGAAGAACATCTTCATCACCTTCCCAGGCTCTCCGATCCTGGACCTGACGGACGCAGGCGACAGCATCCTGCACTATCACGACGCGGACCGGGCCAGGGCGAATCACACCGGCACGCAGCTCGCGGCCACGATCTCGGACTTCTCCTCGGCAGTCGTCACCGCCGGCACGGGAACCTGGCAGCCGCTGGACTCGGACCTCACCATCTGGGCTGGGCTCACGCCCTCGGCGAACGCTCAGAGCTTGGTGACGGCGGCGAATTACGCGGCCATGCGTGCCTTGCTGGATCTTGAGGCCGGCACGGATTTCTACTCTATCGCCGCCGCCGACGCTGCTTTTCAACCCAAGGATGCCACGCTCACCGCGTTTGCAGCACTCACCATCGCGGCGAACTCGCTGACCATCGGCACTGGTGCGGATGCGTTCTCGCAGACGGCGTTCGCGGCCAACACCTTCCCGGCAAGGGCGAGTACGGGCGATCTGGTAGCGAAGGCTATCACGGACGGAATCCTGGCGTTCCTGGCCACGCCGTCGAGCGCCAATCTGGCGACCGCAGTCACGGACGAGACGGGCAGCGGCGCATTGGTGTTTGCGACTTCTCCCGGCTTCACGACGGCGGCCAACCCAGTCAGCAACGACGGAGCCGCCCTCGGCACGACTGCACTTGGCTGGTCCGACCTGCATCTGGCGACGGGCTCCGTCATCAACTGGGCCAACGGCAACGTCACGCTCACGCACTCGGCAACAACCTTGACGCTCAGCGCTACGACGACGTTCGTGCTTACGGAAATCGACATTCTCAACGGCACGGCGGATTTCACCGGCACGACGATTGACATGGAAAACGTGGCGCTGACAGCCAGCGGCACGGCCACCATCAATCTCGGCGATGCTGCCTCTCTGGAGATTCCGAACGGGGCCGCGCCGACCGTGAATACGGACGGCGAGATTGCCCTGGATACGACGGTTGCCGACTTCTCTCACGGCCTGTTGCGCGTCTATGGCGGTGAGGAACAGTTCGTCATCTCGTTGCCCGTGGCGGCTCTAGCGTCTCCGACGAACGCCCATGTCATCGCCTACAACTCCACGAACGATGAGTTCGAGCTGGTGGCGCAGACGGACAGCACGCCGACTGCCATCACCGTCGCCAACGAGGCCACGGACACGAGCTGCTTCCCGCTGTTCGTCACGGCGGCGACGGGCGACCTGGGGCCGAAGACGGTTGCCAGCTTCACGCTCAACAGCAACACTGGGGCGCTGGGCATCACCACCATCGAGTTGGGCCATGCGAGCGATACGACGCTCTCACGACTCGCCGCCGGCCTCCTCGGGGTCGAAGGCGTGCCAGTCGCTTCGCTGATCGCCGTTGTCAACGGCTCCGGCGCAACCGCTGCCGCGAACGAGATCGGCTACATCAACACCAGCGGTCAATACGCCACGACCACGACGGCGAACCTCGACGCTCCCTGGTGCGTGGTTGTGGTCGGCGGGGCGAACGGTGCGACGATCTATGTCCAGAATCGCGGGCTCGCGACCATCCTATGCACGGCGGCAAACTCCGCTGGTGATTGGCTCGTGACCAGCACGACTGCTGGGCAGGCGGCGACGAACGGGACGAATCCGCACTACGCCATGTTCGCCAAGGTCATCTCGGCGAGCGGCGGTGCTGGGCAGACGTGCACAGCGCTACTGTACTGCCACACGAAGTTCGTCGAAGCGACCAGCACTAACTCGATTTTCGTGAACACGGCGCATGGCGACACGGCATTTACCTGTGCCATCAATGGCAGTCCGTCTGCTACCAGTGTCGTCTACGACACCATCGTCGGGAACGAAGACATTCTTGCATGCGCCGCGACAACGGAGCTAGGTAAGCAAGTCCTCTGGAACAGCACGCGCAGCACCGGGCGACTGGTCACGGCGAACAACACCGGCACGAACACGATTACGACCGTCAGCACCAGCGATGCGTGGGCCGACAACGACGCTCTCACCGTCGTTTCGCAGACGATCACTGGCGGAAATCTCACGGCTGGCGTCGAGAACATCGACATCGATCTGTCGCAGACGACGGAGATTCCGGTGACCGCACGCGGCCTGATGATGGTCTATGGCTTCTCGGATACGGCAACAAATAAACTGTCTGGTTTGATGCCATACGAAGCCTATGCTGCGTCCAAGGTATTCTCTATGCGAAGCGTCGTTGTGAGCGTTGCGGATTTTCGCATCGTGCAAACGCCGCTCGTGAGTCGTCGTTTTGGTTGGGCGTGCGACGCCAACGGAGCTGGCACCGCAATAACCATTTTCAATCTCCGTGGATACTGGGAGGCCGTGCCATGAGCATCGTTGCATTGAAACTCTCGTCTCGTATCAACATCAGCCCCATCGACAACACGCCGCTGAACCAGTCGGCGGAATACGCG